>Ga0247678_1000060_pt1 | contig 37041 bp, 33 predicted proteins | sample CNK19_metaG_FD_182801 | JGI IMG/M metagenome (GOLD analysis project Ga0247678, IMG submission 182801) | Soil microbial communities from Purdue University Martell Research Forest, Indiana, United States - CNK19 | ecosystem: Environmental > Terrestrial > Soil > Temperate forest > Bulk soil... | reverse complement strand
AATCTCGGCTTTGCGGTTTCCCTGACGCCGCTAACCGCATAGACCGAGACCGACTTCACACCTGAGCCAAGCGTCATTCCGAGAGGCGCTCGATGCTCGTTTGGACGTTCATTCTTGAACGTACAGTTGTCGTGTGCCTTGCTTCCACCTACCCCAAAACCGATCTTCAGAGCAGGGGGGCGCTTTACGAGAATATGCGCGCTTACCGACGCTGGTCCGAGAGCGCTCGAAGGCGCGCGAATGACGTCCTCGTGAAACGCCCCCTCATCCGCCTTCGGCACCTTCTCCCCCAGCTGAAAAGCGCTGGGGGAGAAGGACTCTCGATTGGGGGTACTGCCGAGAACGAACCGCTCGCACAACCCCACATCGTCCCAAGTTTCGCCACCAACAGGGTGCCGGCAATTCCACTCAGCGTGTGAGAAATGCGGGCTAAAACGCCCGCTTATACGTAAACACGAACGCCCTCGCCGTGCAGTTGCGCGTGGGTGGGGCGAAGCGGGCGTTGCGGATCTCGCGTTCGGCCAGCGAGGAGAGGGCGTCGTCGCGGGTGTCGTTCGAGACGACGCGGGTGGAGGTGACGATGCCGCGGGCGTCGACGTTGGCTTCGATGACCACCATGCCGTGGGGGCCAAGCTCGGAGAACGATGGCTTGGGGGCGGTGACGAAGGAGTAGTTGCTGTCGGGCGGGCAGCCGGCGCGGCGGGGACGGGTGGCGGCGCCTTCGCGGACCACGAGCTCGGAGGAGACCCAGCCGGTGGTGCCGTCGTTGAGTTTGACGTGAAGCCAATCGCCCCCGTCGGCGATGAGGGTCAATCGCTCTCCGCGGCGGACGTGGCCGATGATCTCCGATGAGGTCGAGGCGCCACCGCGCACGTTCAGCGTGCTGACATTGACCCGCACGGTGCCGGCGGCGCGATCCTCGGGTGCCGAGGGCGTTGCCGGTGCAACCGGTTGCGGCGAAGGAGATGGTGCCGGCGGCGGGGCATTGCCCGCGCAAGCAGCAAGCAGAAGCAGACAGGCAGCGAACCAAGGCCTCACGATGCCAACCGCTTAGCCAGCACGTAGAGGAACTGCACGCTGTCGTAGAACGAATCGATGCGAACACGTTCGTCTCTGCCGTGGGCCCGGCTGTCGGTCAATTCGCCGAAGAGGCCGGAGACGCCGTACGTCGGGATGCCGGCGTTGCGGAGGTAGAGACCGTCGCTGGCGCCGGCCGACATCAGCGGCAGCACCGGCGTGCCCGGCCAGAACTCGCTGGTGACGCCGGCGATCGGCTTCATCACCGCCGGCGTCAGCGGCGACGGCGCGCTCGGCTTCGGCTTGTCGATCCAGGTGATCTCGATGCCCGGATCGTCCAGAACTTTGGCGATCGTGTCGCGCACCGCGTCGGCCGACTGGCCCGGCAGCACGCGGCAGTTGACCGTCGCTTTCGCCAGTTGCGGCAGGGCATTGTCCGCGTGACCGCCTTCGAGACGCGTGGCCACGCAGGTGGTGCGCAGTTGGTTGTTGTAGGCCGGCGTTTCGGAGAGCCTGGCCGCGGCGGCGGCATCGCCGGTGGTGACGGCCTTCATGTCGGCGGCGGTCTCTCCCTCTTCGATCGACGACATGCGCTCGAACCAGGCGCGCGTCACTTCGTTGAGGGTGACGGGGAACTGGTATTTCTCCAGCCGCACCAGACCGTTGGCGAGCTGGTAGATGGCGTTGTCCTTGCGCGGCGCGGAGCTGTGGCCGCCTTTGTTGTGCGTCTCCAGGCCGAAGGTGACGTAGACCTTCTCGCTGGCGCCGACGCCGTTGTAGAGACGCCGGCCGTCCTTGAGCCGTCCCGAGCCGCCTTCGTTGAGCGCGAGCGCGGCATCGATGAGATCGCGATGCTCCCTGAGCAGCCAGGCCACGCCGTTGAACTCGCCGCCGGTCTCCTCGTCCGAGGTCAGGGCCACGATGATGTCGCGATTCGGAACGAATCCTTCCTCTTTGAAGCGGATGAGCGTGGCGATCCAGATGGCGGCCATGGCCTTGTCGTCGCTCGTGCCGCGGCCGTAGTAGTAGCCGTCCTTCTCCGTCAGGACGAAGGGATCGATCGACCAGTCTTCGCGCCGGGCCTCGACGACGTCGAGATGGGCCAGCAGCAGCAGCGGCTTCTCCTTCCCGGTTCCGTGAAGCCGGGCCACCAGGTTCCCTTTGCGCGGGCTCGGCGCCAGCACCTGGATGTCTTTCGAAGCAAACCCCGCGTCCTTCAACCTCGCCGCCATCGCCTCGGCGGCAGTGGTGTTGTTGCCGACCGAGTTGGTGGTGTTGATCTCGATCAGTTGCTTGTAGATGTCGAAGGCCAGTCGCCTCGACCTGGCATCGAGCGGCGGCGGCGCGGCGGCGGACGATGCGGCGACCAGAAGACAGAGGATGACGAGCCGTTTCATGGCGGCGGATTGTAGGGCATCGGATCGCAGGGACGGAGGCAACGGTGGCAAGCGCGAACGTAACGGTGTCCAGCTCGGACCTAACGATATCCAGCTCGGACCTAACGATGCCCAACTCGGACCTAACGATACCCAGCGCGGACCTAACGATGTCCAGCGCGGACCTAACGATGTCCAGCTCGGACCTAACGATGTCCAGCTCGGACCTAACGATGTCCAACTCGGACCTAACGATGTCCAGCTCGGACCTAACGATGTCCAGCTAGGACCTAACGATGTCCAACTCGGACCTGACGATGTCCAGCTCGGACCTAACGATGTCCAGCTAGGACTCAACGATGACCAGCTCGGACACCAGGAATGATAAATAGATGGCCGATTTACCATAATTGGTCTATAAGTTTCCCGGTCCGTAACAGAGATTGTGTCTACATATGCTAGGCGACGAACGTCTAATAGGGGTGATGACGAACGCCAACAGACGGCAGGCCCCGGGAAGGAACGCGAGAGAGTCGCGGCGGGCCAGGGTGCGTTCAAACCGTCTGAAGGGGCGGGAGTCGTTGCGTCGTCTGTTTCAGCGTGGCCGGCGGAACCTCCGATCCGCGGAGGGTTTCATCGGCATGGCGCGCCAGATCATCGAACGCTGCGAGACGATCGCGCTGGAACACCCGATCCGGGCGATCCATGACATGCAACGGGTGACGGGATTGCTGGTCGAAGCCACGCAACGGTTCGGGCGTGTCCTGGACTGTATTTGCGAGACGCACGATCGCATCGTCGAGGCGCCGGGTGAGTCCGGAGACGCTCCGGCGCGGATGATGGCCGACTTGCAGAGCTGGATCGAGACCGGCACGAAGCTGGCCCTGCTCGGGAACCGCTTCGACAAGTCATTCGCCGAGCTGATCGACTATGCCCTGAGCGGCAACGCGCCGCTCGATATGTCCGAGCTGCTCAAGAGACGGATCCATCCGGTTCCGGTCCTGGCCCGGCATCCGGCGCCGAAGGTCCTCTCGGTCGAGAACGACCGTATTTTCTGCATTCATCTCCGGCGTCAGCGGTCCGTTCTTGTGACCGTAGCCGAGGCTCCCAAACGGGTTTCCCGGGGCCGGGCTCCTCCGCTCGTCTCGACTTGCTCGCTCTGATCACTGCAAGTTTGAGTCTGAGAAAGGAGAAAATCATGACTCAGGTACCCGAAGTACCCGTTACTAATCCACAACCGTCGTATCTCGTCACCGCGCAGGAGCGCGTCGATGAGATTCGCGCCATGCGGGAGAAGATCCCGAATTTCGTGATCCCGTCGTTCAAAGGAGAGCGCCAGCGGCTGACCACTGCCGCCTCGGTTCCTCCCCAGTTCGTCGAGCAGGTGGCGATGACGATCAAGAACAGCGAGAAGCTCGTTGCCGCGGGTGCGGCCGATGCGGACCGCATTCGCGATCTGATGAACTTCGCCGAGGCCTACGACTCGGTGGCGGACGAGTTCGAGGCGATGGCGGGCTTCGTCCGGCACAGTGTGACCGTGGCGAAGAACACGGCAGGGTCCTACGCCCTGACGACGTACGCCCTGGCGCAGCGTCTGGCCAAACGGCCCGAGACTGCCGATCTCGCTCCGCATGTCGAGAACATGCGTATCTCGCTCGGCAAGAAGAGCCGCAAGGCCAAGGCCCAGCCGGCCCCGGCGCCAGCGCCAGCGCCGGGAACCCCCGCTCCCGCGCCGGTGACGCCACCGTCATCGACGAAGTGATCGGTTTCGTGAAGTAAGCCCCGCGCGGGCGCGTCCGAAGGCGCGCCCGCGCATTTTGTTTGCGGCGCTCGATGTGGCAGATCCAGCCTGCTTTCCTGCTGGGTTGCGGGGTGCTCGCGCCACTGTTCCAAATTGGACAGAATTCCCGGAATGCGGTCCGTACAATCGCCCGCGACCATGGCTTTCACGGCGGTTGCCCATCCTCTCTCGTACCGGCTTCAGAAGCGTGACGCGTTGCTCTTCGACAGCATCGGACTCGTGCTCCTGGAGCGGAATCTCCGCGATCTCCCACCCGAGGCAGCGCGTGAGACCGAGTGGCTCCTCAAAAAAGGGGTGGTCCACGACGTCTCGCTCGCCATCGAGACCGAGGACCTGCCGGAAGGCGACTTCCATCGATTTCACATCGATTGCGCGGCGTATTACCTCGTCAATGAATCGCTCCGTCAAATCGCTGATGGTGTGTACAGCATCGCTCAGGGCTTATCCGAGCGTATGTACTACGATGCCGCCGATGCGTTTTCGGCAGTGTGGAAACTGGACCCCCATGATGTGGCGCCGGTTGCCGCGGCCCGTGCGGCGGCGATTCTCAAAGGCCAGCGATCGCTGGAACGCGACCAGTTACTGGAAGAAGCCGAAATCGCTCTGAAGGCCGGTTATGACGCCACCGCCCGCGTGGCCGCTCTCTGCCTGACCAAGAGGCGTCTGGCCGATGCCGTCCCCATTCTCGCGGTGAGTCCCATTGACGAAGTGGAGCCGCCCGAGGTGCCTCTGGTGCCGGTCGTATCGATCGTGCTGGACGGCCTGCCGGCTCCTGATCCCACCACACCGTGGGAAGCGGTGGTCGACTTCCGCAGCGATGAAACGGCGATTCAGTCTCTCCGGCGCATGCGGCACTGGCTGCGCACCTTTGCGGCGCAGGATCGTTCGAAGGATGGTTCTCTCGCGGAGATCCGCGGGGAGATCGAGCACATGGTTCATGAGTGCGAGACCTACCTCGAGCTCCACAAGATCAAGCCCACGCGAAGCCGTTTGGAGGTATTGCTCGCGCCGGCACCCGAGGCGGCCGACACGATGAGTCAATTGAGGCTCGAAGCGGCCATGAACGCGCTCTTCGATGTACGCAAACATCGCATGAGTCTGTACGAGGTCGAACGAGCGATGCCAGGCCGGGAAGTGGCCTACCTCACGGACGTGCGGCGGCGTGCGGAGCAGGCGGCGTGATCCGGAGCGCTGGCGTCTCGCCGGCTGGCCCGAGCCTGCCCTGAGCGGAGTCGAAGGGTCTCGCCCCAGGTCTGACAAGATACGAAACAGTCCCTGTTAACCATCGCCTCAGCGGCGAGACGCCAGCGCTCCGGTCAACCCCCTACAACGTCCTCCCCACCGCGGGGACGATGATCCGCAACTCGTCCATCAGCCGGGCGAACTGGTCGGGGTAGAGCGATTGGGGGCCGTCGCAGACCGCTTTTTCCGGCTCGTGGTGGACCTCGATCAGGACGCCGTCGGCACCGGCGGCGACGATGGCGCGGGCCAGCGGCATCACCTTGTCGCGGCGGCCGACGGCGTGAGATGGGTCGGCGATGATCGGCAGGTGGGAGAGCTTGTTGATGACCGGGATGGCGGAGATGTCGAGGGTGTTGCGGGTGTAGGTCTCGAACGTGCGGATGCCGCGCTCGCAGAGGATGACGTCGTAGTTCCCGCCGGCCAGGATGTACTCAGAGGCCAGCAGCCACTCCTGAATCGTGGCCGACATGCCGCGCTTGAGCAGCACCGGCTTGCGGATCTGGCCGAGCGCCGAGAGCAGGTTGTAGTTCTGCATATTGCGCGCGCCGACCTGCAGGATGTCGACATAGTCGAGCATCTTTTCGATCTGGCTGATCTCCATCACCTCGGAGATCGTTGCCATGTTGTTCTCGTCCCCGGCCGCGCGCAGCAGTTTCAGCCCCTCCACTCCCATCCCCTGGAAGGCGTAGGGCGAGGTGCGCGGCTTGTAGGCGCCGCCGCGCAGCACCCGGGCTCCGGCGCGGGCCACGCGGCGAGCGGTCTCGAAGAGCTGCCGCTCGTTCTCGATCGTGCACGGGCCGGCCATGATGACCACCTCGCTGCCGCCGATGGCGACGCCGCGCGCCTTCACGACCGTCTTCTCGCGCCGGAAGGAACGGCTGGAGAGCTTGTACGGCTCGCTGACGCGCAGCGCTTCCTGCACGCCGCTGATGACCTCGAACTCGCGCGGATCGACGTTGTCCACATCGCCGACCACGCCGAGAACGGTCTGATCGGAACCGGTGGAGCGGTGCACGTCGAATCCGCGCTCGCTCAGGATGGCCACGACATGCTCGATGTCGGCGTCGGACGCGTTCTTCTCCATCACAATGACCATGAAATTCTCCTTACTCGTGCGACGAGGCCTGCCGCTCCACGCGTCGCGATTCATCGATGATTCGTTCGAAAAGGCGCCGCACGGCAGCGACGTCGAGCGGCCCGCCGGAGACCCCGGCGACGTGCAGCAGGACCTGCTTCTCGCGCTCCGGGGCGTAGATGGGCATGCCGAGAACCGGCTTGATCTCGCCGATCTCGATGGCGTACTTCGCGCGCTGATTGAGCAGCCGCACAAGGACCTCATCGACGCGGTCGATGGCGTCGCGGAGGCGGGAGAGCTCGAGCTCTGCGTCAGGTCGATCCATAACAAAAAACCTCTTGCCCTGACGGGAAGAGGTTCGGATCGACTCGAGTCGGTCAGCGCCCCTTCTCGCGGGGCGCAAAATGCCCCACGTCTACGTAAAGTAACCGTACCAAGACGCGTTGCGAGGGGCGTTGACGTTCATGTGGCGGGGCGAAGAATAGGGCCTGGGGTGGCGCGTGTCAACGTTGTAGGCCAATCGCTGCCTCCGGAGCGCTGGCGTCTCGCCGGATGGCTCAGCGGCAGCCTGCCCTGAGCGGAGCCGAAGGGTCTCGCCGCTGAGCTCACGGTTACCAGCAGATGTTGGGATCTGCCGTAACCGGGGGCGAGACGCCCCCCGGCCAGCCGGCGAGACGCCAGCGCTCCGGTGGCGCCAGCGCTCCGGCTGCGCTCAGCGGCCGGCGATCCCCCGCACCACCGTCCCCGCCCGCTCCGGTGCGCCGGCCGCGTCTCCATCGGCCACCGCGCGCACGATGGCGCTGCCGACGACGATGGCGTCGCAGCGGTCTTTGAGTAATTCGAAGTGCTCGTGTTTGGAGATGCCGAAGCCGACGGCAAGCGGTTTCCTGACTTGCGCGCGGACTTCGTCGAGACGCGTCAGGAGCGCGGGATCGAGCTCGCTGCGGGCACCGGTGACGCCCATCGTGGAGACGTAGTAGATGAAATCGTCGCTGGCGCGGTCGACGGCGGCGATGCGCACATCGCTCGACGTCGGCGCCAGCAGAAAGATCGATCCCAATTGCCGTTTCCTGAATGCCGGCTTCACTTCCGCCGCGGCCTCGGCGGGGAGATCAGTGAGCAGCACGGAGTCGATGCCGGCGGCGCGGGCGTCGTCCGCAAAGGTCTCGATCCCATGACGCAGAACGGGATTGAGATAGGAAAAGGCGATGAGGGGGATCTCGCTCCGCTCCCGGACGGCGCGGGCGATGGTGAAGATGTCGCTGATCTTCGTGCCGTTCTTCAGCGCCCGCATGGCCGCGGCCTGGATGACCGGTCCGTCGGCGATCGGGTCGGAGAACGGCACGCCGAGCTCGATGGCATCAGCGCCGGCATCCTCCAGCGCGCGGATGATCTCGATGGTCGGGCCGTCGCCGCAGGTGATGTAGGCGATGAGGCCGCAGCGATGCTCGATTTTCAACCGCTGGAAGAGCTTGCGGACGCGGTTCACGCGGTCGCCCCTATTTCCAATGTCATCCTGAGCCGCCGGAGCTGCGAGTCGCGAAGCGATGAAGCAGCGTAGGACGGTCGAAGGACCCCCAAGTTGCATCCCGGTTGGGCGGCGGAATAGTCGACATTCCACCTCCCTGTCCGGGTTTCAGGCTGGGGGTCCTTCGGCGCGCTCTGCCCCTCCGGGGCTGCCGCCGCCTCAGGATGACAAGCGGGGGTTGTTTCCGCTCCATCGCCGATTTTCATTGCCCCTCCAGCGCCGCGATCTGCGGCACATCCTTGTCACCGCGGCCGCTCAAGTTCACGATCACGATCTTCCCGCGGCCGATCGAGGCGCCGTTGCGCAGGAGCCAGCCGAGGGCGTGCGACGACTCCAGGGCGGGGATGATGCCTTCGCACTCGCTGAGCTTGTGGAACGCTTCCAGCGCGAGGTCGTCGCTGCAGTCGTAGTACTCGACGCGGCCGATCTGCTGGAGGTAGGCATGCTCGGGGCCGATGGAGGGGTAATCGAGGCCCGCGGAGATCGAGTGGGTCTCGGCGATCTGTCCGAACGCGTCCTGCAGCACCATCGAGCGCGTGCCGTGCAGCACGCCGAGCGCGCCGCCGCTGAACCGCGCGGCGTGATCGCCGAGGGCGGGACCGCGTCCCCCAGCCTCGACGCCGATGAAACGGATCGACTCATGCTTCAGCATCTCATAAAAGAGTCCGATGGCATTCGAGCCGCCGCCGACGCAGGCAATGGCCACATCCGGGATCGAGCCGGTTCTCTTCTGCAATTGCGCCAGCGCCTCGCGTCCGATCACCGACTGGAAGTCGCGAACCACCATCGGATAGGGATGCGGTCCCAGCACTGAGCCGATGATGTAGTGCGTCGTCCGGACGTTCGTGACCCAGTCGCGGATCGCTTCGTTGATGGCGTCTTTCAGCGTGCGACTACCGCTCGTCACCGGCACGACCTCGGCGCCGAGAAGCTTCATGCGGAAGACGTTCAGCTCCTGGCGGGCCATGTCGACCTCGCCCATGTAGACGACGCAGTCGAGACCGAGGAGCGCGCAGGCGGTGGCCGTGGCCACGCCGTGCTGGCCGGCACCGGTCTCGGCGATGATCCTCTTCTTGCCCATCCTCTTCGCGATAAGCGCCTGGCCGATGGCGTTGTTGATCTTGTGCGCGCCGGTGTGGTTGAGGTCCTCGCGTTTCAGAAAGAGGCGCATGCCGCCGCACAACTCCGCGAATCGCTTCGCCTCGGTGAGCGCCGTCGGGCGTCCGACGAAGTCGCGCAACGCGTCGTCGAGCTCGGTGCGAAAGGCGCGGTCGCGGCGCAGGCCGCGATACGCCGTCTCGAACTCGTCGAGCGCGGCCATCAGCGTTTCGGGAACGTACTTGCCGCCGAACTCGCCGAAGTAGCCGCGGCGGTCGGGAAGAGTGGAGCGCTTCATGATCTCCTCACGCGCTCGAACAGACGCGCTACTTTGGCGTGATCCTTCACGCCGGGCGAAGCTTCGACGCCGCTGGCGACGTCGATGGCGTCGGGGCGCACGAGACTGATGGCGGCCACGACGTTGTCGGGATCGAGGCCGCCGGAAAGGAAGAACGGCTTGGAGCGCTCGTACGTCGCCAGCAGCGACCAGTCGAAACGCTTTCCGGTACCGCCGCTGCGGCGTTCGTCGTAGGTATCGAACAGCAGCCAGGCCGCGGTGGGGGCGTCGTGCGTGCCGGGCAGCGTCTGGCCGACGTGGAGCGTCTTGATGGCCGGGATCCCGAGGGCGCTGATGTCGTCGTCGGTCTCGCTGCCGTGCAGTTGCACGAGGTCGAGGCCGGCCACGCTGCTGATCTCGCGAATGTAGTCGGTCGAGGCATCGTGAAAAACGCCCACGAACCGCGGCGCGTGGCCGCTCTCGCGCAGCCGGGCCGCGATCGCTCCCGCCTTCTCCGGCTCGATATACCGCGGCGACGCCGGCACGAAGATGAAGCCGAGAAAGTCGGCGCCGCACTCGGCACTGAAGAGCGCGTCGTCTTCTCTGGTAATGCCGCAGATCTTGATTTTGGTCATGTCCCTAGCACCAGTTTCCGCACCGCGGCGGCGCGGTCCTTCTGCCGAAGCAGCGATTCGCCGACGAGAAAGGCGTCGAAGCCGGCGGCTATCAGGCGATCGATGTCGCTTCGCGTCTTGATCCCGCTCTCGGCGACGCGGAGCACGCCGCCGGGAATCCGCGGCGCGAGCCGCTCGGATGCGCCGAGGTCGACGCTGAAATCGCGCAGGTTGCGGTTGTTGATGCCGATGATCCGCGCGCCGCCGCCGATGGCGCGATCGAGCTCTGCCTCGTCATGAACTTCGACGAGGGCGTCGCACGAATACGAATCGAGACAGGCGATGAAGTCGCGGATCTGCGCGGCATCGAGCAGCGAGGCCAGGAGCAGGAAGGCGCTGGCACCGGCCGCCACGCCGCGGAGGAGTTGGGACTCGTCGATGATGAAGTCTTTCATCAGGACGGGTAGGCCGGCCACACGCGCGATCCACTCCCGCGAACCGTGGAAGAACTCAGGCTCCGTGACGATGGAGATGGCCGCGGCGCCGCCTTCTTTGTACGCCGCGGCGATGGCTTCGACATCCGGATTTTCGACGATCGGCCCGGCGGACGGCGAGGCCGATTTGATCTCGGCGATTACATTGACGCGGTCCTTCCGCAACGCTGTGGTGAGTGCGAAGGGCGGATTGTGGGGCATTGCGTGGCCGGGCGGAGGTTCACCGCCGAGGCGTGCGCGGGTGCGGGAGACGATGTCGTCGAGGATGGTCGTTGACATGCCGCTACTCATTCGTCACCGCCACGAGCTCGAGCAGTTTCGCCAGCGCGCTTCCGCTGGCGATCGATTCACGGGCCATGGTCACGCCGTCGCGGATCGTCCGCGCGGCGCCTGATACGTAGAGAGCTGCCCCGGCATTGGCGGCCACGATCTCGGTACGCGGGCCGCTGCCGCCGCCGAGGACCTCCCGCGCGATGCGCGCGTTTTCGCGGCTGTCACCGCCGGCGATTCCCTCGATATTGTGGCGCTCGACGCCGATCTCCTCCGGCTGCAACTCGTAAGCGCGCACGTCGCCATCACGCACTTCGCAGACGCAGGTGGCGGCGGAGATGGAGATTTCGTCGAGGCCGTCGTGACTGTGGACGACGATGGCGTGATCGGCGCCGAGGGCCAGCAGAACGCGGGCGACGACGTCGACGAGATGGAGCGAGTAGACGCCGAGAACCTGGCGGCGGGCGAAGGCAGGATTCGTCAGCGGACCGAGGACGTTGAAAATCGTCCGCACGCCGAGCTCGCGCCGGATGGCCGCCACCGCCCCCATGGCCGGATGGAGCTTGGGAGCGAAGAGAAAGGAGATGCCGGTGCGGCGGAGGACGTCGCTCATCCTGGCCGCGTCGAGGTCGATGTTCACGCCGAGCGCGGAGAGAACGTCTGCGCTGCCGCATGAGGACGACACCGCTCGGTTGCCGTGCTTGGCCACAGAGGCGCCCGCGCCGGCGGCGACGAGTGCGGCGAGGGTCGAGACGTTGAACGTCCCGCGCCCGTCGCCGCCGGTGCCGCAGGTGTCGATGATCTGCTCGCGGTCGACCGTCAGCGGCGTGACGCGCTCGCGCATGGCCATGGCCGCGCCGGTGATCTCGTCCGCGGTCTCCCCTTTCATGCGCAGTGCGATGAGGAGCGCGGTCTTCTGGACGTCGGTGGCCCGGCCGTCCATCACTTCACCGAAGACCTCGTGCATTTCGTCGCGGTCGAGGTGCTGCCCTTCCGCGATCCGTCGAATGGCGATGTCGATCATTGGCGCACCTCCGCCAGGAAGTTGGCAATCAGCCGGTCGCCCCCCTCGGTGCCGTACGATTCGGGATGGAACTGGATGCCGTAGATCGGCCGGTCGCGATGGGCGATGGCCATGACCACGCCGTCGTCGGTCTCGGCGTCGATGCGTAGCTCGCCCGGGAGCGACTCGCGGTCGACGACGAGCGAGTGGTAGCGCGCCGTCTGCATCGGCGTCGGGCAGCCGGTGAAGAGGCCGCGCCGCTCGTGCCGGACTTCGCTGAGCTTGCCGTGCACCGGCACGCGCCCGCGGACGATGCGTGCCCCGAACGCCTCGCCGATGGCCTGGTGCCCGAGACAGATGCCGAGCAGCGGGATGGAGTCGTTTGCCCGGATCAGCTCGAGGATGCGGCCGGCGCGGGCCGGGGTGCCGGGGCCGGGGGAGATCACGATCGCTTCCGGCTCCTGGTCGAGAAGGGCATCGACGTCGAAGGCGTCATTGCGGACGACCTGGAGCTCGAAGGCGGAGATCCGCTCGATCTGCTGGACCAGGTTGTAGGTGAAGGAATCGTAGTTATCGACAACGGTGATCATGGGAAGCTCCTGAACGTCGGCGCGTGGGATACAGACGGGATCAGGCGCTACACCATCGAGACGAGGTTGTCAGAAGGAAGGCGCTACAGCCAAAGCGACGAGTCGACCGGACAAACCGTCGACTCGTATACCTCGTTCGGGGGGGCGTTCATGGGGGGCGAGAATAGCATAACTGGAGGCTTCGCCGTTGTCGGTTATTGGTTGTCGGTTGGGGTTCCGACGTGCAGCGCAGCTACCAAGACAACCGTTCTACTCCGGGCACTGCATCGAAATGAGCATCGCGGCTGATGACCGGGAGACCGTACTGCGCTGCGAGCGCGGCCACCCACAAATCGTTCTCAGGAATGGGGCGCCCAATCTGACGAAGGATCTCTCGGATGTTCGCGTAGTGAATCGCTGTAGTCACATCAATCGAGAGGACGATCGATTGGTGGATCAATAGCTCGAGCATCTGCTCAAGACGGTCCCGGTGGCGCGACCTGGCCAATCCGTAACGATATTCACCAATCACGATCACGGGTAAATGATGCCGGCCTTCCTCGGCGAGGACCGCAGAAAGCAAAGGATCGCCGGTGAAGAGATTCGAGATGGCGTTTGTGTCGAGGATCAACGCCACTCCGAGGGATCGACCTGCTCGAATTCCTCGGCGAGCAGTTTGTCGACGCTCTCGACCATCTCCGCATCCGCAAGACCGAAAACGCTCCGCCATCCAGTTTGATGAGACGTCGCAGGACTCGTCGAGGCGAGACGTATCGTGAGCGCCTCGTTGACGAACTCTCGAAGAGTCTCACCTCGCGATGCGGCGGTCGCCTCAGTCTTACTGAACAACTCGTCCGGAATCTCGATCGTTTTCACGGGCCAATTTTACCGTATCTTGCGTCGCACCTTCTCACGCGGCACACAACCGATAACCGACAACCGATAACCCGCATACAAACCTCACGGGAACGGCAGCACCTCCGCCGGCTCCTCCCCCTGCATCGTCAAACGCAGCTTCGACGACTCGAGCGGGACGGTGTCGACCTGGGAGAGTGCTTCCAGCTCCTTGCCGCTGCCGGCCATTCGCTGCAGTTCCTGGCCTTTCGGCCAGAGGCGCGTGTCGATGGAACGGATCGCTTTGTTGTATTGCTCGACGGTCTTTGCCAACGCGCTTCCGATATCGGTGATCAGGTCCATCACCTTCACGAAACGGTTGAAGAGCTCGACGCCGGCGTCGTGCATCTTCTTGGCGTTCTCCTCGGTGCGCTCCGCTTTCCATCCGGCGGCTACGGCGCGCAAGAGGGGGAGGAGAACGGTCGGCGAGGCCAGATAGATCTTCTTTTCTACCGCGTATTCGAAGAGCATCGGATCGGTGACCAGGGCCGCGGAGAGGAAGTGCTCGCCGGGGAGGAACATGACGGTGAAATCGAGGCTGTCACCGACGCTGGCCTGGTACTCCTTGCGGCTGAGCGATTCGATGTGGCGGCGCAGCGTGCGGGCGTGCGCGACGAGCGCCTCCCGTTTGCGCGACTCATCACCTTCGTTTGCGGCGATGCTGTAGTCGGTCAGCGGCACCTTGGCGTCGACGGCGATCACGCGCTTGTTGGGGAGATGGATGACGACGTCGGGCCGCAGGCGCCGTCCCTCATCGCTGAGGAAGGTCTCCTGCGCGTCGAAGTCGCACAGCTCGCTCATGCCGGCCAGCTCGATGCAGCGCCGCAGCGAGTTCTCCCCCCACGAGCCGCGCACGGCCGGCGAGTCGAGTGCGTTGGCCAGCCGCGTCGCTTCGCGCTGCGAGAGCTCCTGCGCCGCCAGCAGTGAGCGGATCTGCTCCTGCAGGCCGCCATAAGCCTCGTTGCGCGAGTGCTCGCTCTTGGTCAGTTCGCCGGCATAGCGGTCGAGCATCTCCCGCAACGGCTGAAGCATCGTGCCGATCTCGGCTTTCTTGGTATCGAGCGAGGAGACGATCTCTCCTTTGGAGCCGTCGAGGTGCGCTTTGTTCAGTTCGAGGAAGGAGGCGCTGATCGATGCCAGCGTTTTCTGCGCCGTGGCGGCGAATGCCTCTTCCATCTGTTTGCGGGCATCGCTGAGAAAGCCGGCCTGGGTCTCGGCGACCGCGCGGGCCTGCGATTCAATGGACGCCACGCGCCGCGCCTCGGCCGCAACGGCCTCGCTGCGCTCGCGCTCCGTACGCGCGAGATCGCGCTCGGCCAGGGCACGCTGGATCTCTCTGGTTTTTCTCGCGCTCGCAACCACCCAGCCGCTGATCACGCCAAGAATCGCACCGATGAAAAGTGCGACTACGCTGAGAAGAATCGTCATGCTCGACATGAATTGATGATGGGGTGTCTGCCTCTTATGGTCAAGCGTGCCCGGCAGCGTCTCTCAGGACGTCGATGACCCGGTCGATCTCACTCTCCACATTGTAGAAGTGCGGCGAGAAGCGGAGCATCCCCTCGCGCGGCGCGCAGACGACTCCGTTCTCCTCCAGAAGCCGGTGCCACTTCAGCAGCGACGTCTGGCCAGGAGGCGGAAGCGCGCCGACGATCCCGGAGCGGATCGGCCGCGGCGTAGCCACACGCCAGCCGATGCCGTCGAGCCGGTCCGCGAGCAGCGCGGCAATGCGCGTGGTCTCTTCGCTGATATCGGCGATTCCGATCTCCAGCAACAGGTCGATGGCCGCGCGCAGAACGAAGATGCCGCTGGTGTTCAGCGATCCCGCCTCGAACCGGCGTGCGTCGGGCAGCAGGTCGATCGGGCAGTCGATGAATTTCCCCTTGCGCTCGATGTTCGTCCAGCCGTTCTCGAGCACGTCCAGTTTGTCCCGATGCTCGGCCGCGACGAAGAAGATGGCCGCCCCCTCGGAGCCGCACATCCACTTGTGGCCGTCGGCGGCGAGGAAGGCGATCTTCGACCGCTTCACGTCGGTCGGCAGGACGCCGACGGACTGGATGGCATCGACACAGAAGAGAACGTTGCGCCGCGCACAGAGATCGCCGATGGCGTCGAGATCGGCCGCAAAGCCGTTGTGAAAGGCCACCGAGGAGACGGTGACGATGCGCGTGCGGCCGTCGATGCAACGGGCGACGTCGTCGACCGTGAAGGCGCCGTCGTGGCTCTGTACGACGCGCACGCCGACCCCTCGCCTGTCAAGTTTTCTCCATGGAGTGGAGTTGGAGGGGAACTCGAGATCGGTGGTGACGACGTTGTCTCCCCTCTCCCAGCGAAACCCCTCGGCGACGAACGACAGCCCTTCGGAGGTGTTCTTGAGGATGGCGATCTCCCCCGGTTCCGCGCCGATCAGCCGCGCCGCGGCCGTGCGCAGGTGGACGTACTCGGCATACCAATCCTTCCAGTGCAACGCCCCGAAGTCGCGCTGGTCGCCGATGAACGCTTCCATCGCTTCATATGCCCGCGTCGACAGCGGCCCGACGGCGGCGTGATTGAAGTAGACGACGTTCTTCGTGACCGGGAAGAGGCCGCGCAGGGAGGACTTGTCCATTCGGAATCAGTGTAGCGCTCCACATCAGCGAAACGGACCGCGACATCTTATTTGAATCGTGCTAGAGTCTCAGCTCTCGCTGGATTGATTTGGGGTCGCTTGCAACCAGGGTAAAAAAAGCTAAATAGCCGGCAAGTTCGAATTCGTTCTTCGATTTGGCCCCACGTCGATTCCGGCGTGGGGCTTTTTGTTCGCGGTTACATGCTTGCGCGGTCTCGCGGTTACGGAGTGCCGCCCACCCGAGTAACCGCGCGACTTCGAAACCGCGAGACCGCGCATGCAAGACTTCATACAGGCAATCGCAGACGAGCACGTCTATCTCTTCGATGGCGCGATGGGGACGATGCTCTACGCCAAGGGCGTCTTCATCAACAAGTGCTACGACGAGCTGAACCTCCGCAACCCGGAGATCGTGCTCGAAGTGCACAAGCAATACGTCCACGCCGGCGCCGAGATCATCGAGACCAATACCTACGGCGCGAACCGGGTGAAGCTGCGAAGCTTCGGCATCGAAGACGATCTGCGCCAGGTCAACGAGCGCGGTGCGGCATTGGCGCGTGAAGCGGCCGGCAACGGCGTCTACGTCGCCGGAGCCATCGGTCCGCTCGGCATCCGCATCGAGCCGTATGGCCCGACCGCGCTCGACGAAGCGCGCGAATTCTTCCGCGAGCAGGCCGCCGCCCTCCGCGATGCCGGCGTCGATCTCTTCGTGCTCGAGACCATGTCCAACATTGCCGAGATCGAGCAGGGCATCCTGGCCATCCGCGACATCTGCTCGCTGCCGATCGTGGCCCAGATGACCATCGGCAACGACAGCCGGACGATCTACGGCAACACCCCGAGGACGATCGCCCAGCGGCTCGACCTCGCCGGCGCCGACGTCATCGGCCTCAATTGCTCGGTCGGTCCCGACGTCATGCTCGACGCCATCGAGGAGATCACCGCCGTCACGGCGAAGAAGATCTCCGCTCAGCCGAATGCCGGTCTGCCGCGCGAAGTGAACGGACGGCAGATGTACATGGCCTCACCCGACTACATGGCCAAGTACGCCAAGCGCCTCATCCACAAAGGGGTGAAGTTTCTCGGCGGCTGCTGCGGCACCACGCCCGACCACATCAAGATCATGGCCGACGCCGTGCGGCCGCTCTCCCCGCGCCGTTCCTTCGTCGTCGTCGAGCACGATGCAAACCTCAAGGGAAGCGACGCCAAAGAAGCCGTGCCGATGGCGGCGCGCTCCAACTGGGGAAAGAAGATCGTCGCCGGCGAGTTCGTGACCACGATCGAGATCACGCCGCCGAAGGGCCCGAATCCCGACAAGATGGTCGAGTCCGTGCGCTCGATCAAAGCGGCCGGCGTCGACGCGGTCAACGTTCCGGACGGCCCTCGCGCGCAGAACCGGATGGGAGCGATCGCCGTGGCCGTCCTGCTGCAACAGCGCGTCGGCATCGAGACCGTTCTCCACTACTGCTGCCGCGACCGCAATCTCCTCGGCATGCACTCCGATCTTCTCGGCTGCGCGGCGCTCGGTCTGCGCAACCTGCTGCTCATCACCGGCGATCCTCCGAAGATGGGTCCGTATCCCGACGCCACCGCGGTGTTCGACATCGACTCGATCGGACTGACGAACATGGCCGACCTGATGAATCATGGCCTCGACCTCGGCGGCAATCCTTTCGGCGAGCCGACGAAGTTCACCATCGGCGTCGGCGTCAATCCAGGCCACCTCGACCTCGACTACGAGCTCCGCCGCCTCGAATGGAAAGTGAAGGCAGGCGCCGAGTACGCCATCACCCAGCCCGTTTTCGACGTGGCCGTGCTGGAACGTTTTCTCACCCAGATCGAGCCCATGCGCCTCCCCGTGGTGGCCGGCATCTGGCCGCTGCTCTCGTACCGCAACGCCCAGTTCATGAACAACGAAGTCCCCGGCGTCTCCGTCACCGACGAGGTGATGGAACGGATGCGCATCGCCAGCGACAAGAGCAAGGAGGACGGCCTCCGCGAGGGAATCGCCATCGCCCGCGAGACGCTCGAGCGCGTCCGCGGCCGCGTTGCCGGCGTTCAGGTATCCGCACCGCTCGGGCGGGTCGATCTGGCGTTGCAGGTGTTCGAGGGATTGGTGGAGCAGCGGGCGGTCGTGTCGTAGCGGAGGTCTACTTCCGCCACTTCATTCAACATTCAACATTGAACATTCACCATTCAACATTCCGATTTTGGGCCTAGTCCGTCCCCTCCGGCCGTACCTGCTGCTGCACCACCTTCTGCAGGGCTCCGTCCGGCGAATCGAAGAGGCACGTGGCACGAACCTGAATCGGCGACCGGCCGCTGTAGCTGCTGGGGTCGGCGATCAACGCCGTGGTCATGTAGTCGACCGACCCCACCGCGTGCGGGGCGATGGTGGTGTTGAACAGGCGGTTCTTCGACTCGATGACGATTCCGCCGCCGCCGAGGCTGGACATGTCGATGCGGCGGATCGTGATCGGAACCTCGGCCTGATTGACGATACGGAACTCGAAGTGCGCCTCCACGCCGGAGGCGACAGTCGGGACGTTCGTCAGATCGGTGCGGCTGATGATGGTGATGTCCGGTTTCTGGATATGCGCGGCCGTTTGCGACAACTGGTTGCCGGTGGCGCAGGCGGCAGCGACGAGAAGAGCGGTAAGAGCGATGGCGTTGCGCATGACGTTCTAGTTGCCTCCGGCTGGTGCGAGATTCTCGACGACGACTTTCTGGAACTTCTTCGACCCTGCCTCGAACTCCAGCATTCCCCGCAGCGTCACCGGTCCGTTCGCCCCCGCCACCGTCTGCATGGCCACGTATCCCGGCGCCCAGAACGCGACACGCTTCGTCTCGCCCGGCCCGATGGTCTCGTTGAATGCCTGCGAGTGCGAGGGCAGTGTGTACGAGCCGCCACCGATCGACTGTACGGTCACACGCCGGAGCTGCAACGGCTCGGTCAGCGTGTTCTTCACTTCCACCGCGAATTGCACCGTGACCGGGCCGGTATCGTACTGAGTCCCCTCCGCCACGCGCGAAAGCTGGATGAGCGTTACGTCCGGCTCCGGGCCGGGCGGGGCGCCGCTGGAGGCGCAGCCGAGAGCGAGGAGAAGCACGGCCAACATCGAAACGGTACGCATGATGACGTCCTCCTAAAACACGACGGGGAGCGTTTCCGCCCCCCGTCAGCTTGCCACAGTCGATCCGTGAAGTTGTTTCACTTCACGTAATTCAGCATCTCTTTCGCCGTGGCGGCGTCCTTGCCGTTCGGCTCGAGCTCCAGGTACTTCTGCAGGTTCGTCTTCGCGTCGGCGTTCTTCTGCGTCCTTACATAGAGCATGCCGAGCTCGTAATAGGCCGCCGCGAATTTGTCGTTTGCCGCGATGGCGCTCTTCAGCAGCGGCTCGGCCTCGGCGTCTTTGCCGCTGTTGATGAGGTGGGCGGCGTCGTTGAACATCGACGCGGCGTCGGCCGGCAGCTTCTTCCGGTACTCCGCCGCCTTCGCCTTGTCGCCCTTGGCGGTGTAGGCCTCGGTGAGAACGGTGAACATGTCCTGGTTGTCGTTGTCGATCTCGAGTGACTTGTTCGCGCGGTCGATGGCCTTGTCGTAGTTCTTGTTGCGGAGATACAGTTTGGCGAGCGCCTCGTAGCCGGCGGTGAGGTCCGGCTTGGCGGTGACCGCCTCCTCGAGCTTGGCGATCGCTTCCGGAACCTTGCCGGCGTTGGCCAGCTCCGCCCCCTCGTTGTACGCGGCCACGGCCGGATCTGCTTTCGCGGCCGGAGCGGCGGCGGATGTCGCACCCGAGCCGGCCGGAGCCATCGTCACGTCTTTCGTGTTGATGTCGCCGAGCGTGAGTTTCATCGTCTGCTCGACGTTTGCGTATCCCGCGGCTTTGTAGGTGAATTTGTACGACAGAGTGCCGTCGAGAATGAGGAAGCGATAGACGCCGTCCTTGTCGGCTTTGAACTCGTTGTGGACGGTGTGTCCCGTCACGGCATCGATGATGATCTCGGCGAAGGGAATCGGTTTGTGGGTTGCCGCATCGGTGATCTTGCCTTGAATCCGGGCCTCACCGATCGCGAACGCGTTACCGGCCACGACCATGAGAGCCAGCACGGAAAGCGCGAGAGTCTTACGCATCTGCATCTCCTATTGATTGAATGTTCGTCAGAAGTTAACGCCCCCTCAGAAGTACCCATTCCGATTGGAGGCCGCAACGGTATTCCGGATCATCGGGCGTTCCGGTACACCACGTCACCACCGACCACCGTATAGCGCACCCTGGTCGCAAAAAGCTGTGATTGCGGCGCCTTGTAGAGGTCGCCTTCGACGATGGTGAGGTCGGCCAGCTTGCCCGGCTCGATCGTCCCTCGGGACGTTTCCTCGAAGGCGGCGTAGGCGGCGTCCGAGGTAAAACCGCGGATCGCTTCCGCCAGGGTGAGCTTCTGATCGGGATACCAGCCGCCGGGAGGATTGCCCTGCTGGTCCTGCCGGGTGACGGCGCTGTAGAGCCCGAAGAAGGGGTTAACGGCCTCGACCGGAAAATCGGAACCGAGGGCCAGCCGGGCACCGGAGTTGAGCACGGTCCGCCACGCATACGCCCCCTTGATCCTCTCCGGACCGACGCGGGCTTCGGCCCACGGCATGTCGGACGTGGCATGCGTCGGCTGCATCGAGGCGATGATGCCGTGCTTCGCCAGGCGCGGAAAATCCGACGGCGCCACGATCTGAAAGTGCTCGATGCGGAACCGGTCCGCGGGCGTCGCCCCTGCCTGCTCGTAGGCGTCGATCACATTGCGCACGCCGCGGTCCCCGATCGCGTGGGTATTAGCCTGATATCCCGCCTCGCGCGCCCGTTTGGCCACGCCAAGCATGTGCTCCTCCTTGCTGACGAGGAGGCCGGTGTTCGACGGATCATCGCTGTAGGGGGCGAGCATGGCCGCGCCGCGGCTGCCGAGGGCGCCGTCGGCGTACATCTTCACGGAGCGAACCGTCAGATGGCCGCCATAGCCGATGAGCGGCTTGCGGGTCAGCCACGAATCGAGCAGCGCCGCGTCGTCGGTCAGCATCACGTAAACGCGGATCGGGAACTTGTGCTCGTCGATGAGCTGCTGGATGGCCGTGATGGTGGGCTGCTCCGCGCCGGCGTCGTGCATCTCGGTCAGACCGTTTTCGGCGATCTTCTGCGCCGCGGCCAGCACGCGCGCTTTGCGCAACTCCGCTGACGGCGCCGGCACCTTCGAGTCGATCAAGTGCTGCGCGCCATCGATGAAAACGCCGGTGGGGTTGCCCTTGCCGTCGCGAAGGATCCGGCCACCCTCGGGATCCGGCGTTGCCGCCGTGACTCCCGCCGCGCGCATGGCCGCGCTGTTGGCGACGCCGGCGTGCCCGTCGACGCGGCGCACCCAGACAGGGTGATCGGCGATGGCGGCGTCGAGCGGCGCGGCCGTCGGAAACTGCTTGTCCGGCCAGCGGTTCTGATCCCAGCCGCGGCCGATGATCCACTCACCCGGCGCCGCGCGCTGCGCGCGCTCGCGGACCTTGTTCACCACTTCCTGGAACGAGGCCGCGCCGACGACATTCACCGTATCGAGCGAAAGCCCGAGCCCGTACAGATGGCCGTGCGCGTCGGTCAGGCCCGGCATCACCGTCGTGCCATGGACGTCGACCACGCGCGCATAGGGATGCGCGGAGCGCATCGCATCGGCCGGCCCGACGGCGACGATCAGTCCGTTCGCCGTGACGACGGACCAATTCGCCTGCGGCGTCTGGTCCGGCCCCGCCAGCACCGTGCCGCCAGCGTAGATGGTCTCAGGGACAGAGGTTTCTCGTTTTGTATTCGGCATCGTGCAGGCGGTGAAAGCGAGGAAGAGTAGTACAGCGGCGCGTCGCTCGATCGTCATGAGGCGAATCGTATATTCGTTTTGCGCCGGAGCGCGCCTACCCTTCGCCCCACTTCAACTTGGCCCGCAGTACATCGAAGTAGCTCTTCTTCGGCGTGCGGATCAAGGTCACGGAGTTCGGCGATCTGTTGATGCAGACGGTGTCGTTCTGGGCGATGGGGAGGCCTTCCTGGCCGTCGAGGGTGAGGAAAATCTCCTGGTTCGGGGTGACGATGCCGATCTCGATGTCCAGCGTATCGGGCAGCACGACGGGGCGGTTGCTCAGCATGTGCGGGCAGATCGGGGTCAGCACGACCGCCTCCATCGTCGGATAGATGATCGGGCCGCCGGCGGAGAGGTTGTAGGCCGTGGAGCCGGTGGGCGTTGCGATGATCAGACCGTCGGCCCGGAACGAGGAGACGAATTCGCCGCCGACGGTGACGCGCATCTCGATGATGCGGGCCAGGGCGCTCTTGTTGATCGTGGCGTCGTTGAGCACGCGATAGATACGGTGGTCGCGCCCCGGCCCGCGCACGGCGACGTCGAGGGCGACGCGCTCTTCGCTTTCGTAGTCGCCGGCCAGCACGCGCTCGATCACCTCTGGGAACTCCTCGACGCGCACCTCAGTGAGGAAGCCGAGCGTGCCCATGTTCACGCCGAGGATCGGTACGCTCTTCGGTGCGTGACGGGCAACCGAGAGCAGCGTTCCGTCGCCGCCGAAGGTGATGAGCAGATCGGAGTGCTTTCCGAGGTCGCCCTTAGCCACACACTTGCCGCGGTCGTTCAGTTTGTCGGCGGTGGCGAAGTCGAAGCAGACGCCGAAGTCACGCGCGCGAAGATCGGCGGCAACGTCCGCGGCGAACTGCAGTGCGTCCTCCGAGGTGATCTTTGCGGAGATCCCGATCGTCTTCACGACGGGGAAGTTTACGCGATCGCCTTGCGCACATCCTCCGGTTCGATGACCACGCGCTCGCCGGCGCGTTCCGGGCCGACGAACAGCACCGGATGGAGGACCTTCTCCAGAATCGCGCGCAGGGCTCGCGCGCCCAGCTTCTGACGCAGCGCGGCCTCGGCGATGGCCAGGAGCGCGCCGGGCGAAAACTCGAGCTGGATCTGGTCGAGCGCGCAGAGCCGCTGGTACTCGGGGATCATCGCCTCACGCGGCTCTGTCAGGATGGTGACGAGATCGCGGGCCGTCAGCCGGTCGAGCGCCACGTGGACCGGAAGCCGGCCGAGCAGCTCGGGAAGGAAGCCGTATCGCACGAGCTCTTCGGTCGTCACTTCCTTCGCCCGCGCTTCGCCGTCGCCGAAGAACCCGATCGGTTTGGTCTCGCTGTTCTCGTCGATGTCGCTGAACGAGCCGGCACAGATGAAGAGGATGTTGGCGATGTCGATCTCGACGTAGTCGTACTTGTTCCAGTGCGAGGTGACGTTGAGCGGCACGAAGAGCTTCTCCCCCTCCAGGATCTTGAGCAGCGACTGCTGGACGCCCTCGCCGCCGATGTCGCGCGAGCCGGCGCCGGTGCGGCTGCCGCCTGAGCGCCGCGCGATCTTGTCGATCTCGTCGATGAAGACGATGCCGTTCTCCGCCGATTCGACATTCTGGTTGGTGGCATAGAGCAGCCGGCCGATGGCCACTTCGACGTCTTCCCCGTAGTAGCCGGCCTCCGTGAACGCGGTGGCGTCGTTGTACGCGAACGGCACATCGAGGATCTTCGCCAGCGTGCGGGCCAGATAGGTCTTCCCGCAGCCCGACGGCCCGATCATCAGGATGTTCGACTTGCGGATCGAAACGTCGCCGCCGAACTTGAGGTACTCGATCCGCTTGAGATGGTTGTACGCGGCGATGGCCAGCACCTCTTTGGCGTGCTTCTGGCCGACGACGTACTGATCGAGCTGTTCGTAGATGCGCCGCGGAGTGACGTGGAGGAAGCGATAAGTGTCACGCTTTTCCTTCATCGGAGAATGGAAGTATAGCCTCCGTTCATGAACGCTGTGGAAGACTCCCCCCAAGTTTCCATGTGTGGAATCAACGGGATCGTTTCCTTTCATGCCAGCGCACCGCCGATCGACGCCGAGGAGTTGACGCGGACGCGTGAGGCGATGCGCTCGCGCGGTCCCGACGCCGCGGGGACGTGGCTCTCCCCCGATCGCCGCGTCGGATTCGGCCACCGGCGGCTCTCCATCATCGACGTCAGCGAGCGCGCCAACCAGCCGATGGTCAGCCGCGAAGGTGACGCCGTGCTGACGTTCAACGGTGAGATCTACAACTACGCGGCGCTGCGCGAAGAGCTCGAGCGCGAGGGTGAGCGCTTCGATACCACGTCGGATACCGAGGTCGTGCTGCGGATGTACCGGAAACGGGGCGCGGCCATGCTGCCTCAATTGCGCGGCATGTTCGCATTCGCCATCTGGGATGCGCGCACGAGCACGCTCTTCCTGGCGCGCGATCCCTACGGCATCAAGCCGCTGTACTACGCGAATGACGGGAAGACCTTCCGCTTCGCCTCGCAGGTGAAGGCCATCCTGGCCGGCGGCGGCGTTTCCACCTCGCGCGACCCCGCCGGCATCGTCGGCTTTCTCCTCCGCGGCCACGTGCCGGAGCCATTCACGATTTATGAAGCCATCCGCGAGCTGCCGGCGGGAAGCTCGATGGTGGTGACGCGCGATGGCCCTTCCGAGCCGCGATCCTATTTCTCACTCGCCACCGTGCTCCGCGACGCGGTGAACGCGCGCCGCCGCTACAGCGAGGGCGAGCGGGGGGAGATCATCGCCCGCGCCGTGCGGGAGTCGGTTCGCTACCACCTCGTCTCGGACGTCCCGGTCGGCGCCTTTCTCTCCGCAGGACGCGACTCCGGCACCATCGTGGCCCTGGCCACCGAGACCGGCATTCCCCTGCAGACGGTGACTCTGCGTTTCGAGGAGTACGCCGGCACACACAAAGACGAGGCGCCCCTGGCCGCGGTGGCCGCGCGGGAGTACGGAACCATTCATCAGACGCAAACGCTCTCTGCCGAAATGTTCCGCCGCTCGTTGCCTCACGCGCTCGAGGCCATGGATCAGCCCTCGCTCGACGGCATCAACTCGTACTTCGTCTGCAAGGCGGCGGCGGAGCTGGGATGGAAGGTGGCGCTGTCGGGCACGGGCGGCGATGAGCTGTTCGGCGGCTATTCGACGTTTCGCATCATTCCTCGGGTTCTCCGCACGTTCGGACTCTTCCGGCACTTGCCGACGGTGGCGAAGGCGTTCACGCGCATGCAGCCACGCATGGCCAGGAACCGGGCCCGCTTCAGCCCGAAGACGGCCTATACGCTGAAGTACTGCACCTCGTATGAAGGCGCCTACCTGATGAAGCGAGGCCTCTTTCTCCCGGATGACGTCAGCTCCGTCGTCGGCGAGGAGATGGCGCGCGAAGGGCTGCAGCGTCTGGGCATCATGGAGCTCATCCGCGAGGCCATCACCCCCGATCCGGGAACGCCCTTCACCCGCGTGGCGGCGCTGGAGTCATCGCTTTTCCTGCGCAGCCAACTCCTGCGCGACATCGACTGGGCGTCGATGGCTCATTCGCTGGAGGTGCGGGTGCCGCTCGTCGATGCCTTCCTCCTTCGCGAAGTCGCCCCCGCGGTCATTTCGATGAGAGGAAGAAACGGCAAGGAGTTGCTCGCCGCTGCGCCCAAACAACCGCTCCCCGCCGCCATCCTCGAGCGGAAGAAGAGCGGCTTCACGGTGCCCCTTCGCGACTGGCTCTCCCACGACCGCGACGTAACCAAGCAGTTCGGCGGCCGCCCCTGGGCGCTGTACGTGCTCGACGCCGGCGGTCACTTCGCGGTGTAGCGCGAGACGGAGCGCTGGCGTCTCGCCGGCTGGCGCGGGGGCGTCTCGCCCCCGGTCTGGCAAGACTCCAAACAGTTGCCTGAACTCCCTCGGCAGCGGCGAGACGCCGCTGGGCCAGCCGGCGAGACGCCAGCGCTCCATCACGACCCGTGTCAAAAAACCTTTCCATCCACGGCCTTACTTGACGCGGCGCCGTCCGGCGTTTCCGAGTAAGCCGCTCCATTTCAACTAGTTAGCCGTTCAGGCACGCTGGCCGTTCGATCGCACTACGCCTCCCGCGAAGGAGGTGGTGCTAACGGAGAAAGCGATTTCCATATGAACGAAGAGGATCAAAAGGTCCTCGTGTGGGGAACACAGCCAAAACAAACGAAACGCGTCAACGGTCAACGAAGAAACCAATGAGTTGAATAAGGAGAACAAGACCATGCGGAAGTCCCACCTCATCGTCCTGGCAGTCATTCTGATCGCCACCATTTGCAGCACCTCCATGGCCGCCGAAACGCAGCCGGCCCCGGTATCGACGCCAACCGGCGTCGTCAACATCAACACCGCGGATACGGCGCAACTGGCCATGCTTCCGCGCGTCGGAGCGAAGGCCGCGCAGCGGATCGCTGACTATCGCAAGGAGCACGGCAACTTCAAGAAGACCTCCGACCTGATGCAGGTCAAAGGCTTCGGCGAGAAGTCGTTCGAGCGCCTGGCTGCCTGGCTCACCGTCGACGGCAAGACCACGCTCACCACGAAGGTCCACACCAGCCGCCCGCGCGGCAAGTCGTCAAAGTCGTCGAAGAAACCCTCATCGCCCTCCCCCGCGGCGCGATAACGCGCCGTCCCTCCAAAAGGCCGCCTCGCGAAAGCGGGGCGGCCGTCTTGGGCGGCGCTCGCCCACCACCACCCCCCTGCTTCACCAAAGGAGAACGTGTGTTCAAACGACAGAACGGCATCACCCTCATCGAGCTGGTCGTAGTCCTTGTCCTCATCGGGATCATCGCACTCTGCGCGGTTCCCGCCTTCGCCAACTATCGGCGCCAGGCATCCGTCATCGCGGCGGCGAACGAGATGCGCAGCCTCCTGCGCTCGGTCCGCTCGCGTGCCATCGCCCGAGGATGTAACGCCGGCGTGAAGTTCGTGAAGTCGGGAAACAACTGGACCTACTCGCTCTACGACGACGGCAACGGAAACGGCATCGCCAACGCCGACATCACCAAAAAGATCGACCGCCGCTACTTCGGTCCGGCCGTGGTCATGCCGTCGTTTCGCACGGCATCGATCTCCCTGCTGCCGAAGACGATTCGCGATCCCGACGGCGCCAAGCTTCAGCCGGCGGACAACGCCCTGCAGTTCGGCGTCTCGACGATCTGCTCCTTTTCCGAGCTCGGCAGTGGAACGCCGGGAACGGTCTACATCAGCGACGGCATCGACCACCTCTACGCGGTTCGCGTGTACGGCCCGAGCGGCAAGGTGCGCATGCTGCGCTACGACGCCGGCCGGCAGAAGTGGGATGAGCGCTAATGGCCGGCACCATAGAACGTGCTTGCGCCACTGTTGGCGGAGCCTTTGGCAACCAACGCCGCCGGCCGTGCCGGCTACATCCCACTTCTGCGCACGATGAGCCGCTGTGCCTCATAGGTCTGCACCAGCGACAGCGGGTTCGACCGCAGCAGCTCCTCCGAGAAGGCTTCCGACAGCACGCTGCCGTCCATGTCGCGTCCGACCGGCAGGCCGGCCAGGTAGAGCACCGTCGGGACGATGTCGACCGCGAAGGCGGAGCGCGGCTTCTCGTTGTGGACGACCCCGGTGCCGCGGATGAGCACGAACCCATCGTCGGCGCTCGGATCGGCGGGATCGACGAAATCGTGCAGCAGCGCGTACGGCGTGGCCGGAAGCTGCGGCGGGACCGGGCCGGACGGCGAGACGACCACGATCATGTGATTCGGGTAATCGCGCGCCAGGGCCGTGAGCATCCGGTCGATCTGCTCGGCATAGGCGCGCAGCACCAGCCCCTTCACCGTCGAGCGGGCCGGCAGGTCGTTGCTGAAGATGTGGATGGCGCGCTGGGCCTCTTCGAAGCCGCCGAGCGTGCAGACCGTGAGCGGAAAGGCCGGAGCCGAGCCGCGGAGGATGGCCATCGAGGTCAGATCGGCGGTCAGGCCGTTCACGATCCGCTGCCGCGCGTTGCCGGTACCGTTGAATCGCTGTGTCTCCGACTCGGGCGGCGCGGTCTCGAGCTTCGCAATCTCCGCGGCGAATTGCGGCGGAGCGGCCTCACCCGGGCTGTGCGCCGGATTCTCGAAGTAACGGTCGGTGACGACCCGCGCGGCGCCCACCGGCTCGGACCACGGCCAGCCGATCACCGCCGCGTGCAGCCCGAGTCGCTCGAAAAGAGTCCAGAGCGGCAGAGCCAGCCCCGAGGGGAGCGGCGTGGAAACGCGCGAGACCGGCGGAATCAGCCCCCAGGCCTTGAAGCCGACGCCGGCGGGAATGATCAGGAACCGCTCACCGGCGCGGTTGAGCGGCGTCTGGTAGCCGAGCCGGCCGGTCACCCCGTGCCGGAACGGCAGCTTCCCGGTCGCAACCGACGCCCACAGCGATTTGGGACTGATCGTCGGGAACGGCTCGAGCCGCGTGACGTAGCCGTGCGTCCTGGCCTGTTCGAAGAACGGCAGCGAGCCTTCACCGGCCAGGGTCAGGATCCAGTCGTACGGAAGATTGCGGATGGCCACGACGATCACCGGCCGTTGCCCGGCCACGGTTCCGATGTCCGCCACCACCACGGCGTGCTCCTCGGTGCGATAGCTGTCGCGGCGCTGGTAGAGGAAGAACGACGAGATGGCGATCACCACGGCGCTGATGACGACGAGGATGCGCGAGGTCTTTCGGTCGGCGTTGCGCTCGGCGAACCAGATCAAGAGCAGCACGAACGACGTGGCCGTGATCAGGTTCGTCGCCTTCGACAACACGCGGATTGCGCCGATCGGCAAGTAGTTGTTGCGGAACACCTCCAGGTGCATCCAGTAGATCGCCGCGGCGAAGAAGGCGGCCAGGACGACGAAGCCGAAGCCGTGTGGCCGGAAGCCGCCGTCCGCTTCCGGTTTGCCGAGGAGGCGGACGCGAAGCGCGCGAAGCCCCCAGAGTGCCGATCCGAACAGCAGGCCGCAGATCAGGCCGTAGACGATGGTGACCGTTGCGAGGCGACCGGGCGTGATGTCGATCTGCGGATTGAGAAAGTAGAGAAGATTGGCGATGTAAAGGCCGAAGATCGCGCCCGCGAGCACGCGCTTGATGTACGCCCAGCGTATCGGCATGTCGGCGCGCGCAGTGTATCGCGCGGAGGGGCTGCGTGATCACCGCCGAGCGCCTTCGGCGCTGTTGCTCCGGCGAGGACGCCTTCGCCCTGCTCCGCGAGCTCGGTTACGAGGTGGCCCCGATCGCCATCGCCGCCGCCGGCTGGCGCCGCGCCGGGATCGACGTCCCGTGGAGCGACGACGTCGCACTCCATCTGGCCGCGCGCACGCCGCAGCTCGACGTCTATGTGATCGCCGGTGACGAATTGCCAGACTCCGGAGCGATCACCGCGTTCCTCCGCTCGCTGGCGACGTACAACGCCCTCGTCAAGCCGGTCGCTCTCGGAGTAAGCGCCGGACGGCTGACGGTCCACGATCTCTCCGCCCGCCGCGAGCCCAGACGGCTCGACGTCGATCTCGGCCACCCGACCGCACACGCCCTCGACCGTCTCAATCTTCTGGCCAGCGGCAGCGACCCGCAACGGATCTTCGATCGCGCGCTCGACCGCGAATCGCTCACGCGCCAGTTCTTCGAGCGCTTCCGGCGCGCCGTGCGCGAGGTCTCACACGAGATCCGCTCCGCGGTGCCCGCGGAGCCGCAGGAATCCGCCGACGGCCATGCGTTGCTTCTCCTCTCCCGGCTTCTCTTTCTCTACTTCATACAACAGAAAGGATGGCTGAACGGGGAACGCCGCTTTCTCGTCGACCGCATCGAGGCCGCTGTGCGCGAAAAACGCGGCGTCTACGACACACTCTGCAAACCGCTCTTCTTTGGATGTCTGAACACCGCCGCGCGCGATCGCGATCGCATCGCGCGCCGGCTCGGCAGGATTCCGTACCTCAACGGCGGCCTCTTCGAGCCGTCAGCATTCGAAGAACGCAATCCGGCGCTCACGCTTCCTGACGATCTTCTGCAACGCGTCGTCGAAGAGGTCTTCGAGAGGTTCGCCTTCTCGATCGACGAATCCGACGCGGCCGGCGCGCACATCGATCCGGAGATGCTCGGCAAAGTCTTCGAATCGCTGATGAACAGCGACGAACGGCTGTCGACAGGAAGCTTCTACACGCCGCGGGCGATCGTCGATGTCCTGGCCGCCCGCGCGATCGTCGCATGGTTAAGCGATGGCGACGTCGAGACGGGCGAGGCGCTGGAGCGAATCCTCCGTGGAGAGGCCGGGCGGCGTCTTCGCAACGGCGAGGCGCTCGCGCGACGGCTCGAATCGATCGCCATCCTCGATCCAGCCTGCGGCTCGGGCGCCTTTCTTCTCTCCGCACTGCGAATCGTCGAACGCCTGATGACCGCGCTGCATCCAAGCCCGCGGCCTGACCTTCGCCGCCGCATCGTGGAACGCTCGCTCTATGGCGTCGATCTGAAGCCGGAGGCCGTGCGCCTTTGCGAGCTGCGGCTCTGGCTGGCCATCGTGTCGCAGACCGACGAATCAATCGGCGACATCGAGCCGCTGCCCAACCTCGACCGCAACATCCTGCAGGGCAACTCGCTCCTCAGCCCTACCGACTTTCTCGCCGACAACCGCGCCGACATCTATCGCCAGTGGGTCTACGCGCTGCGCGCGCAGTCCGACCTGATCGAACGTTATCGCAACGCGCCGCATCGCGAGCGCGCACAGGTGGCGCGGCTAATCCGCGCGAACGACGGCCGGCTGGCCAGCGAGCTCCTGGCCAGGGCAATCGATCTCGACGAGCGCGAGCAGGAGCAGCTTTGTGCCCCGCAGCGTGACCTGTTCGGGCGTCTGCGTGAGATGAACATCGAGCGCTGCCGCGAGTTGCACGAGCGCATCGGTGCGAACCGCGGGATACTCGAACAGATCGAAGACGGCCGGATCGGCTTCTTTTCCTTCGACGTTCACTTCGCGCCTGTCATGGCCCACGGCGGATTTGATGTCGTGGTCGGCAATCCGCCATGGGTGCGCAACAGCCGCATCGAGACACGCGTAAAGAAGATGTACACCGAGCGCTTCGCCCTTTTCCGCGGCGACGGTGCCCGCAATACCGCATTTCATCAGCCGGACCTCTCCATCGCCTTCGTCGAGCGTGCTCTTTCGCTCGTCGCTCCAGGCGGAGTGGTGTCGCTGCTCGTGCCAGCCAAGATGCTCAATTCCGGGTACGCGGCGCCGCTTCGGAGACATGCCGCTTCGGGGGCGAATATCGTGGCGCTCGACGACTGGTCGTCCGATGCGAAACGGCACTTCGATGCCGACACGTTCCCGCTCGGCATCACGCTCGCCCAACGAAACGGTCGTCCCCGGCGAGCGTGCATCTCCATCACCTCGGATAGCGAATCGTTTGTTCTCCCGCCGGCTGCATTGAGCCTCGGAGGCTCCGAATGGTCGCTCCTCCCTCCCGACGTCCACGCGATCGTGGCGCGTATTCACGCCACGCGAGCGCCGCTGGCTGAAACTCTCGGCCGCAGGCCGGTGATGGGAGTGAAGACCGGCGACAACGGCGCCTTTTTTCTCGACGTGAAGCGCGTTCGCGCGAAGTCGGTCGAGACGACCGACGGCCTTCACATTCCGCTCACATCTGTCTGCCGCTGCGTACGCGGCCGCGACGTGCGCCGATGGCAGGTTGCCGAGCCGGCCTGGATGCTCTGGCCGCCCGCCGGCGGGTGGCGCAAACCGCCCCGTTGGGTAGAGCAACTGGCCGAGGCACGGGGCGTCGAGGTCGGAGTATTACGGCTGTCGTATGTCCGTCCGGAGCACATCGGCATCAAGGTGGTGTGGAAGGATCTCTCCCGCGGTCTCAACGCAGCCGTGCTCGAAGGGACGCTACGCCTCGGCGATCGCGGCATTCCCCTCGTGCCGAATCAGACGCTCTACGCGCTCGATGCCGCGTCGTTCGAAGAGGCCTGCGTCCTGGCGGCGCTTCTGAACTCGACCATCGTCAACGTCCTGGCGATCGCCATCGCCGAGCGCGCCAAGGACTTCTACTTCCGCTACTTCGGCCGGACGATCGCACGCCTCCCGTTGCCAGCGGTTGCGCCGTCGAGCGAATCGTGGAGGCTCCTGCTCCGGGCAGCACGCCGCGCGCGCCGGACGCCGAACGCGACAGGCGACGAGATCGACGCGACTGTCGCGGCCCTTTATGGCGTCTCCCCGGATGAGCACGCGCGCCTTGCGTCCTTCCTACGCAGGCGTCTCGGGTTTGACAACGATGCCTGACCTTGCGCGGCACCAGCGGGACGCCGTCGAGCATGCGCTGGCCCTGATCGATCGCCACGGAGGAGCGATCCTCGCTGACGACGTCGGCCTCGGTAAGTCGTACGTCGCGGCGAGCGTAGCCGCCGAATGGCAGCGCCGCGGGAGCGACGTCGAGATCGTCGTTCCGGCGTCGCTCGTGGGCCAGTGGCGCGAGACATTGCGCGAGTTCGGAGTCGAGGCACGCATCATCACACACGACGCCCTGGCCGCCGATCCGTCGCTCGGTGAGAAGGAGCGGTTCCTCGTCGTCGACGAAGCGCACGCCTTCCGCAACTGCCAGACCCAGCGCTGGTCGGCCCTGGCCCGCCGTTCGATGGCATCGCGGCTGCTCCTGGTCACGGCGACGCCGATCTGCAACTCCGCCGACGACCTTCTCGCGCTCATCGCGCTCATCGCCGCCGACGATATGCTGCGCTGTTCCGGCGTGGCCTCGATCGACGATGCCTTCGCCGTTCGCGACGGACCTTCGCTCGACACCATCGTCCGCGAGCTCGTCATCCGGCGGGAGCGCGACGTTCTCCCTCCCGAGCTCTCCTTCGGCGTACTCGATCGGCGCGTCATCCGGCATCCAATCGTCGAGGCACCGATCGACGCTTTGCGGTTTCCGCTCAGCACCAGCGCGCCACTGCTGCGCCAGTTTCTCTGGCGCCGGCTGGAGTCGAGTCCAACCGCACTGCTCGAATCTGTGCGGCGCCAGCTTCGCTTCTACGAGCGCATCGTCGAAAGCGGCCGCGCCCTTTCGCGCCGCGATTATCGAAACGCCTTCGCCGCCGAAGCGGACGCGGACGCGTTTCAGCAAATCCTCTTCTGGGATCTGGTCACACCCGCGGATGGCCTCGACACGAAGGCGATTCGTGAGGAGATGGAGCGGCTGGCGGCCGTTCGCGACGCCGTTGAGCGCGCCGACGACACGAAGGCATCGCTTCTCGATGCCACTCTGACGGCCGAGCCGACGCTGATCTTCACCGGCGCGGCGGCGACAGCGCGGGCGTTGTCGAAACGGCTGCGTTGCGGCCTGGCCACCGCGCGCGATGGCAGCACCGCGATCGATGCCTTCCGCCGCGGCACGATCGACCGCCTCGTTGCGACCGACCTAGCCTCGGAAGGACTCAATCTGCAGCGGGCCGGCGTCGTCGTGCATTACGACATCCCCTGGAACCCGGTGAAGCTCGACCAGCGCAATGGCCGCGCCCACCGCATCGGCCAGAGTCGCGACTCGGTCCACGCCATCTACTTCCTCCCCGAGCGGCGCAGCCGTGTCGTCGAAACGATGGCATCGAAGAACCGCACGCGCCGCCGCATCCTCGGCGCGCATCCGCGCCCGATCGAGATCGCCACTCCGAACGTGCTCGATCTTCCCCAACGCCTTCCAGGCGATTCTCCCGCTCTCGACCTGATCCGCGCGCTGCGCGCCCAAGGCCTCACGCCGCCGGCCGCGCTCTTTCGCCGCCACCGCGCCGGGGTGGAGCAGTTGTTCGAAGCGATGGCACAGGAGTACCTCGACGGCAGCCGGTTGTCGGAGTTGGAGAGGGTGCTGGAAAAGGAGAGGGTGGTGACGTCGGGACGGCGCGCGTAGCGCATCGCGACCGTGAACCGCCTCCCTAAACTCTCAGGACAATCACTCGTACTATTCACCAATGCATCACGGCACGCTCCTCGCCCTCGTCTGTTCCATCTGGGTCGTCTCCGAGCTGCTGGTCATGGTCCTCAAGCACGCGCGCGGCAACGCCTCGCGCCGCGACCGCGGATCGCTTTGGCTGTGTGGGGCGGCATCACGATCGCCACAATCGCAGGATCGATGCTGAAGGGTTATCGGCCGGCGAGGATTGGATATGACACCTTCTGGATCGGCGTGGCGCTCATCGTCATCGGCATCATCGTCCGTGCCATCGCCATCGCCACGCTCTGGCGCTACTTCACGGTCGATGTCTCGATCCGCGAGGGGCATGAGCTCGTCGATCGCGGGCTTTACCGCGTCATTCGTCATCCGTCGTACACCGGTTCGCTCCTCTCCTTCTTCGGACTCGGGTTCGCGTTCCGCAACTGGATCAGCGTGGCCATCATCGCGGCGGCCACCATCCTCGGATTCTCGTACCGCATCGCCGTGGAGGAGAGCGCGCTGGTCGAGCACTTCGGCGACCGGTATCGCGACTACATGCAACGCTCGAAGCGGCTGATCCCCGGCATCTACTAGACTTCCCCACGATGCCGCACTTCACCTTCCTCTCCGCCGGCGAGTCGCACGGGCCGCAACTGACGGTCATCGTGACCGGCATGCCCGCCGGCGTGCAGCTCGACCGTGCGCGGATCAACCGCGACATGGCGCGCCGGCAGCACGGATACGGGCGCGGCGGGAGGATGAAGATCGAGCATGATGAGATCGAGATCGCCGGCGGCGTGCGCGGCGGCGAAACGCTCGGCTCCCCGATCGCCATCGTCGTCCGCAACGACGACTTCCGGAACTGGGAAGCGGCGATGGGTGTGTGGGATGTCGATCCAGCCGAGGCGGAGAAACGGCGGGTTCATGCACCGCGGCCGGGACATGTCGATCTGATCGGCGGGATGAAGTACGACCGCCGCGACCTTCGCGACGTCCTTGAGCGCGCTTCGGCGCGCGAAACAGCCTCGCGCGTCGCCGCCGGGGCGATGGCGAAGGAGCTGTTGCGCAACTTCGGCATCGAGCTGCGGTCGGGCGTCGTCTCCGTCGGCGCCGCGGGCGACCCTGATTACGCACCGTCGTGGGACGAGCTCCTCGCTGTCGATGATGATTCTCCGTTGCGCGCCGTAAATCGCCACGCCGAGGATGCCATGGTGGCCGAAGTCGACAAGGCGCGCGAGGCGGGGGAAACGCTCGGCGGCACGATCGTCGCCGCCGCGCACAACGTCCCCATCGGACTGGGTTCGTACATCCAGTGGAACGAGAAGCTGGACGGCCGCATCGCCCAGGCCATCCTCTCCATCCATGCCGTCAAAGCCGTGGCCATTGGCGACGGCGTGGCCGCTGCTGGCCGTGTCGGCTCCGAGGTGCATGACCCGATCTACTTCGACGAAGAACGGCGCTACCACCGGACCTCGAACCGCGCCGGCGGCCTCGAAGGAGGCGTGACCAACGGACAGGACGTCGTCGTCCGCGCGTACATGAAGCCGATCTCCACCCTGCGCCGCGGCCTCCCCTCGGTCGACATCGAAACACACGAGCCGCACCGCTCGCAATGGGAACGAAGCGACGTCACCGCCGTGCCCGCCTGCGGTGTGGTCTGCGAGGCGATGCTGGCGATCACGCTGGCGGATGCGATGAGAGAGAAGTTTGGCGGGGATTCTCTCGGCGAGATGAAAGCCAACTTCGACGCGTACACTGCGCGCTTGGATAGGTTCTAATCCTGACGGCTCGCGCAGCGAGCCTGTCAGGATCTCCGGTGGCGCCGCGCCGCCTTATCGCAGAAACGACAAATCGTTCAATTGCCATGTGAGATCGAGCCAGTTCGGATTCTTGAGCTGGATCAACGCCACTTTTCTGGCACGATGCCACTGCTTCATCGCGCTCTCGCGCACGAGAGCAGCGGCATAGTCCGGCATTACCTCGTAGTGGACCAGACGATCGAAGTGATATCGCGCTGTGAACGCGGTTTGGTATTTCTTCTGCCAGTGCTCAGCGATCCGGCGGGCAAGATCGGTCGTGGCACCGATGTAGAGCCGATGACTCTTATTACTCAGAATGTAGACATAGCCAACCACCGCGCGGTCTCACCGGAGATCCTGAACCCTCGCTTCGCGACGGTTCAGGATTAGACCTACACCTACTACGAACACGATTACGCTAATCAGTTGCGCAACCGTAAACGGTCCGAGGAAGCGGTCGTCTTTGGCTCGGACGATCTCCACGAGGAAGCGCTCGATGCCCATCAGGATCAGGAAGAGGCCGAAGACCCGTCCCTTCGGGTGGGGGCGGCGGGAGGCGTACATCAGGATCGCGAACATCACGAACGCCGAGGCGGACTCGTAGAGCTGCGTCGGGTGTACGCGCAATATCTGATCCGGAGGAATCGAGGGATCGACGTGCACACCGAAGGTCCGGAGTGACTCGGCTGTCGTGGGCGGCGATCCCTTGGGGAAGGCGATGCCAATCCACGAATCTGTCGGCCGGCCGTAGTCGTCGCCGACGAGGAAACATCCGATGCGGCCGAGCGCGTAACCGATGGCCAGCCCCGGGGCGGCGGCGTCGGCGACGTTGAAGAAGTCGAGTTTCTTCAGCAGGATGTAGCCGCCGCATCCAAGAATGCCGCCGATCAGGCCGCCGTACCAGACCAGGCCCGCGCGGTCGAGCAGGAGATGCCAGTCGCGGAAAAGAATCGCGTAGTAGATCTTCGCCCCGGCGATTCCGCCGAGAGCGGCCGCCATGACGATCGATGACGCGGCATCGTCGCTGAGACCGTAGCGGCGGAACTGCCGCGTCAACACCCACCCGCCGATGATGAACGCCGCGAACATCATCAGACCGAAGGTCGTGATCTCGAAGGAACCGATTTTGATGAGAGTCGGATACATGCTGGGTGCAGTCTATCCTGAGCAAATGCGGTTGCGCGGTCTCGTGGTTGCGCGGTCTCGGCGGGGTGGGGCCGCGAGACCCCGAAACCGCGAGACTCCGCAACCTCAGGACAGGATCAGCGACTCCAGCGATGCCTTCTGATCGCTGATGAACCGGAACACATCCACCTTCCCCGCCGAGTCGAGGTGTTGGGAGACCTCGAAGAGCTGGACCGACAGCAGCGTATTCAGCCCCTCGTCCAGAACCGCCTTGCGGCGCTCGAACGGGAGCTCGGAGATGTTGGCGATCAGCATGTTCTCGTCGAAGCGGCCGTACTGGTCGAAGAAGACGCCGCTCCACAGCTCGTCGCTCTCGGCGTTCTGCATCGCCGTCATGACGATATCGCGCGCAGACTCCTCGCCGACGGCGTTCAGCAG
>Ga0247678_1000057_pt1 | contig 39754 bp, 64 predicted proteins | sample CNK19_metaG_FD_182801 | JGI IMG/M metagenome (GOLD analysis project Ga0247678, IMG submission 182801) | Soil microbial communities from Purdue University Martell Research Forest, Indiana, United States - CNK19 | ecosystem: Environmental > Terrestrial > Soil > Temperate forest > Bulk soil... | reverse complement strand
TTTTATTATCCACCATGGGACAATGCTTTAGAGCCTTCACAAGGTAACGTAAGGCAATGGCTAGACAATCTTTACAGCAAATTCCAGCCTATAGAACAATCAAGATGGAACCAGGCTAATATCGACACGCTATTCTATGCGGGAAATCAGTCGTTTATCAATCGTAATTTTACATTCAGCCCTGGATTAACCAGTCAGCAATACTATTTCAATTTGGTTCAGCAACCTGTTAATATGGTTACGGGATATCAAAGACAGCATCGCAAATCAATTGTATATCAGGCAGCAGATGGAGCAGATCCTCAGACTACTGATGAATATACAAGGCTTATTAAAAACGTATGCCAAAAAGAGGGGATTGATGAGCAATTCTCTAAATCCTGCGAATTAGCAGCCGTGGCGGGCATGAATTTATTACAGCCATATCTAGACTTCACTGGTGACGATCCTGCTCAAGGACAGCTTAAATTAAAGGTGTGGGAATATAATTCATTTCTCGTTGATCCATATTTCAGAAATCCTGATATGAGTGATGCTCAGTTTGTTTGGTGCCAGGAATATATTAGCAAGAAAGAAGCACAAGCTAGATTTCCAGACAAAACATTAAATGTATCTACAATGGCCGGAACTCCACAGAGATATGGTAATTTCTATTTCCTTCCTGAGAACTATAACATGGCTCGCAATGATTTAATGGTTTTGAGCTATGTTTGGTATAAGTGGCATAAGAAGAAGAAGAGATTATATTCAGCGAAGAGAAAGCAATTCTTCGACTTTGCAGGTGGTGATGATCAACTAGAACAAATTCTATATCATATTGAGGATATGGAAGAAGTAACTGTTGATACTTCATGCTGGAAACTAGCTGTGGTATTAAATGATCAATTGATGTTCCAAGGTGATAACCCTCTATGGGATGGTCCAGAGTGTCCTTTTATTCCTAATTTCTGGAACTATGACCCTCATATCAATCAATTTGATTTAAGATCTAGATCGCTTGTATTTCCAATGAGATCACCTCAGTTTCTATTTAACTACAAAGTTATTACCAACAACGATATCACTGCTGCGACAATAAATGCTGGTTGGAAACGTAAGGTGGGGGCTGTTGCTAATGAAGACAATCTTAAGAAATCAGGTCAAGGATGGGATGTAATAGTTAACGAAGGATATGATATGTCTGACGTTGAGAAGATTATCCCAAGCGGAGTTCCTGAATCTGATATGGCATTAGCCCAACAGATGGCAGATCTAATCTATAATGTATCTGGGATCAATCTTGAGAATTGGGCTGGGCAACAAGATAAACAAACATCAAGCCTTACAGTATTACTTAAGCAAGCTGCAAACTTAATGGTATTCCAAAAGTATTTCGACCAATGGGATAAATCTCTTAAGATACTTGGCGAGCGTATGTTGCAGATAGTCCTTCAAAATTGGAATGCTGAAAAAGTTGCTATGATGATAGGAATGGAAGCTAATCAAATTTCTCCTCATTTCTTTAGTCGTATCTTTGCTAAATATAAAACAGTTGTAGAAGAAGGACTTGAAACACCTACTCAAAGGAATTTACAAGCACAGCAAATGATGGATATAAATGCTGCGTTTGGAAGAGAAGTATTACCTGCTAGTATGATTATCAAGGATATGAATATTCAAGGAAAAGGCGAGATCGTTAAATATCTTGAGCAACAAGAACAGCAAGCATCACAAGTTCAGAACGAACAAATGCAAGTTGCACATGCCTTTGAACATGCTAAGTTGCAGGAATTAATGAGTAAGGCAACAAGTAATCTCGCAACAGCTCGTGAAAGACATGGAAGAGCCGAGGCTGATATTGGTCTATTTGAAGAAAGATTGTCCGAGATCACGCAGAATAGAGCTATGGCAACAAAAGCGAAGATGGAAGCCCTTGAGAAGATGATAGATGTCATAGCTAAATACGGTGAGATTGAGACAATGCTTAAGATGAATCAGCTCGATAGTGTAAACTTTCAACAACAACAGCAAGAAGACGTGGAAAAAGTAGATGCTAAACGTACAGCGATGTCAAACGAATTCGTGCAGCAAATATTAGGAAATGCTAATATGCAAGGTAGTAATCAACAACAGGCTCCACAAGGCGCCATGAGATAACCAAGAGGTTTATATGAAGCAACATGATGATTCAAGCAAAGGTTCATTCAAGAGTGGCGGACAACGTATTGACGATCATTCTTTTTGGGCAGGAAAGCCTGGGAAAGATTCAAGATTTCCAGATGGACCACATAAGACAAAAGATGAGAGTTCAGCTCAAGGCGTAGGAAGCGTTATGAAGTATGAAGATACTACAGAAGCTATTAAGGCTGGACAGATGGAAGGCTCTAAGAAAGTCAAAGCTCATCCAATGAAGCAGCCTAACTATAGAAACTAATTTAGGGACCAAGGCGACAAGGAGCCATTGAATTCTAGTGGAACACCTCCGGAAGTACAGTCCCATTTTTAAGGGGTAAAAATGAAGAGCACTAAGACAGTTGAAAGTGTTAAGAATACGGCTGCACAGAAAAAAAAGAGTACATTAGTTAATGATAAATCAGGTTTTGCAGATCCGATTAAGATTAAAGATCAAAATCCTGAGTGTAAGCCAGAAGACGGAAAGAATTCACCTTGGGATTTTAGATGTCCTCAATATGATCAAAGATCAAGTAACTTTGTTAATGCAGGTACGCATTATGGAGTTGGTCATAGGCAGCCTGTAGGCCATGAAGGAAATCCTAAATCTGTGGTAGATGTTTTACCTCAGACTAGAAGAAATACATTGCAGGATGATGATGAAGGCTAATAAACACGTTGAATCACATTGTTCACCGACTGCAAAGGGAATGGGCGATTATTACGGGACAGGAATTCGCAATCCTATAGCTAGGATTCGCGAGGATGGTATTAGTCAGCCTGTTGCTCCTCATAAGATTGGGAAGCCTCCGAAGAATCTTGCATAAATTTAAGATATAATTCCCAATCGCCGACTTCTTTCATTTTTGATTCAAACTTTTCATCCGACCAACCGCATAATTCTTTAAGACACATACATGCAGCACCTTCGGGTAAAAGGTCAGGGGAGAGTTTAACATGAATCATATTCGTAATATTCCCTTGTTGTTGTAAATATCTATCACTTTATTAGATGCTTCTTTTACTTTCTTTTCTCTAGCTGCATACGCTAAATCTCTATAGATAGCATCTACCTTTGAATCTGGTAGATCATCATCTTCTTTCATTTCAAGTTTAGCCCGATTGTTTTTGTAATCATAAATGCTATTGCTAACCGTTTCATTCTCTGTAAGTAATCCTTTCTCATATTGATCCCACATTTCATGAGGTGGAAGCATCCATATAACTTTGATTGAATCACTTCCAGGATACGCTTTAAATAGCATTGAGTTGGATTGGGCTTTTGGCTTAGTAAGCCTCGGTTGCCATATCATTCTTTTAGTAACACCATCGTCATCAGTTCTTGGGTGAGCAAATATGTAAAACGCATGTTCACCAAATGGCCTTTGATTAATTAGATCTTGGCAACATTCACCTATGCTAAATTCTTTCTTCTTGAGATCTTTCAATCTATCATGTGCATCTAAAATGTTAAGTCTCATGAGTTACCTCTTGCATGTTTGATTGATATATATTATATAATTAATTTGAATTCAATCTAATCCAACCGCAGTCCAGCGTAAAGGGCAAAGGATATCATGACAGCACCAACAAACCCAAGTCCAGTTTCAGAAGTAAAAGCAAACGATAAAGAATTAAACTTTAGAATGCTTGAGGCAAAGTATGAAAAGCAGCTAGCACAAGAGAGATCGGCAAGATTAGAAGCAGAAAAAGAGGCTCAACGTTTAGCGCAAAGCCATTCTAAGCAAGAAGTTGAAGATGATGATTCAGAGCCATATGTAGATAACAAAAAGCTTAATAGAACCATGGGAAAATTTGCTCAACAGAATCAATCAGATATTCAAAAAGCAATGGAAATGGCAAAAGTAGCCGCTAAAGAAGAGCTTAAACAAGAGATGTGGCTCGAAAACAATCCAGACTTCTATGAAGTGCTTGGTCATGCAGAGAAATTCGCACAGAGAAGCCCCAAGCTTGCAGAAACAATTCTTAGGATGCCTGAAGGGTTCGAAAGACAAAAACTCGTCTATCAGAACATAAAGGAATTTGGCTTACATAAGCCAGAAGAGAAGAAACCATCTATCCAAGACACAGTTGATGCACGTAGGAAAGGACCATATTATCAACCTTCAAGCGTTGGAACTGCTCCTTATGCCTCACAAGCAGATTTTAGCCAAGCTGGCCAAAAGCAAGCACATGATAAGATGCAAGAACTTAAGAATAGATTGAGATTAGGATGAAGAAAGATATATTCGTTAAAATAACTCATGAGAATATGAAATATCTTCATGAGTTATATACTTTTACAAGCAATTGGGAATATCCCCAGGAAGAAAGAGAATTTTACAAGGAAGATCTTGGTAAGATAGAAACAAAATCTTGTGTATTTCGTTTCGTCAAGCATGTAAATGTGACTAAGGAAGATCGTCAGCCATTTTTTCTTGCTAAACCTGATTCAAGTGAATTGAAATCCGTTAGTTTAGATGAAGCGATGGACCACCTAAAAGCGTTTATTGACAAATAATTATTTTAAAATATACAGTTAAGATTCGCCAGTCCTGCGTCATGGGCATTCGCGTTAGTAAGGTTCGCAACTTATATTAGATATGCTCGAGAACTGACGTAATAGGCTCGTCTACCGATCACATATCCCATTCACCTCATAATTGAGGTATCCATGTCGATTACGACAACCGGCAATTTGGGACCAATGATTCTGCAGAGCTTAGCGCCTGCTATGTTGTATGTTCCAACGCCAACAATGAATTACATTACAGTCTGCGACAAGGTATCTATGCCAGCAAACGGCGGTACAACTTGCAGATTCATGCGCCCACGCGCACTACAACCACCAACAGTACAGTTGGGTAACTCGGGTATAGATCCCCCAGCACAAGTTCCACAGCGTGATATTATCGATGCTCAGATGGCATTCTTCGGTACAGGTTGCATTATTAACGAACAAGTTATTTTGCAAGACCAAGAAGGCGTATTAGCATGGGTATCAGAGCGTTTAGCTGTTGCTATGCGTCAAGCTGAAGATTTAATTTTGAGAGACTATATTGTTTCTGCCGCATCTGAGATCAATGCAGGTGGTGGAAGCAATGGATTTAACCCAACAAATTTGGGCGTATCCGATTTCTCTTTAGTAGCTACTACACTTGATACAAACAATGCCTACAAGTTTATGACAGGTATTGAAGGTATGGATCGTTTCGGTACAGGTCCAGTTCGTTCAGCATATTTCATGTTGTCCTCAACTGAACTACAAAGCGATTTCGATGCTCTTGTTGGATCTGGATTCCTCAATCAGTGGAATTATCCTACAAATGCGTCTGCTCTACCTTCTGAATATGGTTCTGTATATAACATCCGTATTCTAACCAGCTCAGAAGCTCCTGTAGCCCGTAATGCAGTTGCTAATAGTTCAGGTACTTTGAATGATTTGTATTACAATACCGTTCTTGGTAAGCAAGCTATTACGCATATTAATCAAGATGGTTATAGCATGAATTTGATTTATCGTGACCCATACTACAGTGGTATGTTGGCCCAAAACGCTACTCTAGCGGTGAAGTTTGCACAAGCGCAGGCAATCACACAGGATACAGCTATTAGACAACTTCTCTGTACGAGACAATCAAACTTAGGAGTGTAATATGACTGAATATTCTAGAATGGCTAAGGGTAGTTTCACAGCTTCAGCTTCAACAGCCATAATTAATCTTCCATTTATACCTGATTATGTAGAAGTAAATAACTATACAAACATTGCAGCAGCAGCGGCAGCAAGTAAAACCTTGAGAGCTTTTTGGGATAATACTTTAATTGTATCGAGTAATAACCCAACAATGCTTGAAGGCTATAGCAGCGGTTCTGTAATGGTTGGTGATGTAATTGCAACAAATGGTATTAGCACATTTTATGCTGGTTTGTCCCAACAATTTGGGCCAGCTCAGCAAGTTGTAGCTTCTACAAAGGGTAATACAACATCATTTCAGGTTACTGGACATGGTTATCAAGTTGGTGATACTGTAATTTTTAGGGGTTTATTCCAATCAGCAACGACTGGTATGCCTCAGATGAATGGAATCCCATTCACTATTACAACGATCACAGATGCTAATAACTTTGTTGTTAACTACAATTCTAATAATGCTGCTTACACTAACCTAAGCGCATCACCTGCTTCAGCGTTTGTAGAAAAGGTTTTATATCCTTTCCTCTACGTGCCACAAGATAACGTAATCACAGCGATTACAACAGGTTCAACAACTACTATCACAACTTCAATGTATCACAACTTTGAAGTGGGTCAGGAAGTTGCTTTTAGAATTCCTAATGCGTGGGGAACAACCCAGTTAAATTCATTACCAAATTTGGTAATCCCTGGATCACCGGTCTATGGATATGTCATTTCTGTTACTGATAACTGGACCTTTGTAGTTAATATTAATTCATCAGCTTATACAGCATTTACAACCAATATTGCTGTGGCAAGTGTCCCAGGACTTACTTTCCCTCAAGTGGTTCCTGTAGGTGATGTAAATACTGGTGGAAATGTTATTTTCTCTGGATCTTCATTGTATCCTGCTCCAAGGTTCCCAACTTCTAGTAGCCGTGTATCTACTATTAATGGACCTGCGATTAGGGGTGCATTTGTTAATAACACAAGTCAAGGATTTATTATTGGTGCTGGTACAGCTACAAATAATACATCTATAAAAATTATGGCTGCTAACGACGTAATAGAATGGCGTGCTTTTTTGCATGACTACTCGAGTCCGTAGACATAAATAAATAAAGGGGGATTCGTCCCCCTTTTTATGAGGTTAAATGGCAGTTCCCTATCCCTATCCGGGCCCAGTAGCTCTTTACAACAATCTACCGATAGAACCTCAGTTTTATCAGCCAAGTAGATTTGTCATATCCAACGTTACACTTGGCAATACAACGATTGTGACGACATCTGTGGCCAATAATTATGTCATAGGTCAATTGGTTAGATTATTGATACCTGTAGGTTATGGTTGTAATCAATTAAACGAACAATCTGGCATTGTTATCAGCCTTCCTTCATCCACACAAGTAGAAGTGATGATTAACTCCTCCGTAAATGTTAATCCATTTGTAGCCAATCCTTTTATTGCTAATATTACGGGCATTACCAATGCTACGAAAGCAGTTTTAACGGTTAGTAATCCAGTCTATGGCATGAGCGTTTTGATTCAAAATGTTGGGGGTATGACACAACTGAATGGAAATATCTATGTAATAGATAGACAAACAGCCACCACAATTACTTTAGATGTCGATTCTACCTTCTTTACTGCATATACAAGTGGAGGAACAGCCACAGTCTTTCCTTTAAATGGAGCAGTACCTCAAATACTAGCAATTGGGGATGTAAACTCTGGACAGACAAATACTAATGGAATAAATTCAAATAAATTGTTTATATCTGGTTCGTTCCAAAATATCAGCCCAATTTGAGGTAAATCATGGCAAGACCTGAAGCAAAGAATTCATTAGCAGAAAAAGAATTAGACAAAGCTGAGAAGCAATTTGAGAAGTTTGATGATGAAGTTAAAGCTATGACAAAAGATCGCATGGATTTAACTCCCAAACCTGACTTAGAGCCTCAAACTAAGATCGCTAATGCTGATCTGGATAAGATGAAAGATATTTACCTAAAGCCAATCAAAACCATTAGTTGTAGGGATAAATTCAATGAAGCTTATCGTAAAGACTATGAGTTTGCGAAGGAATATGTCAATTTTATTGCAGAGAATAAAGAAATTATTGGTGAGTCTATCGAGATCTGGACTCGGCCATTTGGTGGAATGCCTGCGGAAGAGTGGAAAGTACCGGTAAATAAGCCTGTATGGGGTCCAAGATATCTTGCAGAGCAAATTAAGCGTAAGTTCTACCATAGATTGACAATGCAAGAAAATAGAATGGCTGGTAGCGATGGTATGGGTCAGTATTATGGTACAATGGCCGTTGACACAACAGTACAAAGGCTAGATGCATTGCCAGTAAGTAAGAAAAGATCAGTATTTATGGGCGCGAACACATTCTGATCTTTTAGATAAAACCTATTGTTGCTATAATTTCCCTAAAATTATAGGGAAATTCGAATGAAACAATATGTAAATGATGAAATTGAAAAAAAAAGAGAATATACTAGAAACTATTATTATAAGAATCGGGAAAAAGTCTTAAAGATAAGAGAAGAATATAGAAAGAATAACAAAGAAAAAATATCTCTAAGCGCATCTTTGAGGAGACTTTCCGATCCAAATAGGTTCGAAAAAAACAGAATACACCATCGAAATTGGGCGAGTAATAATAAAGAAAAGATAAGCGAAAAAAACAAAAGATGGCGCGACGAAAATAAAGAAAAAAGAAACGCAAATGCAAAATTGAGATATGCAATCAATTCAGCAAAGATTATGAGACCAAATATATGTTCACAATGTAATGTAGAGTGTAAACCACATGGTCATCATGAAGATTATAACAAACCTTTAAATGTGATATGGTTGTGTCAAGCATGTCATTCAAGAAAATCACCAAGAACGGTTGAGGTGTAGTATCAATATTTTAAGCGACGTCGTCACATATGTTAGAAGAATAATTAAGAGTCCATCGAACGCGCAAGTAACGGATGATCTAATTATAGATTATATCAATCGTTTCTGGATTAACGATGTTGACGCGCGTATACAATTATTTGATCTTAAGACTACATATTCATTTCAGACTGTTCCTGGAGTAGATCGATATAATATGCCATTATACGATCTACAAGTTGAACAAGGTAATCAGGGTATAAATAGTTACCCTGTTTATCAAGGATTCATGGAGCCTTGTTATGTCGATGGTGTTAGTGTGTATTTTGAAACACAAAGAAGAAATTTCTTTAATACATTTCCAAATATCACTCAAACAGCTCCTGTAATGGCTGTAGGAAATGGAAGTCCTGGCCCTTATACATTGACCTTTCCGGTAGCACCATTCAATTCTACACCAATTACAACACCGGTTAATGCAATATTGCGAGGTCACGTTGATGTTAGCGGTATTATAGCTTCAGGGGCAAATCAAGATCCAATTTTTGGAACAGATCTAAATTTCAATATATCAAGCACGAGTATAAGTCCTGCGGTTTATTTCACGACCCAAGATCAATTTAACAATCCTTTAGTTGTGCAGGACTCAGGACAATTTCTGATAGATGGTGTTGGTAATAAACAACCCAATTATGGATTGTTAATGGTTCCAGGGACAGCTCCAAATGGTTATACAGGATTTGGAGGATCATATAGTACCACAAATAATACTGTGAATTATATGACTGGAACAGCTGTTGTGAATTTTCCTGCGGCAGTCGGACAGGGAATGAACATTAACGGTCAATGCCTATTCTTCCAATCAGGACTTCCACGTGGAATATTATTTGAAAACAATACGATCACATTAAGAAATATCCCAGATTCCCAATATCTTATTGAAATGGATTGCTACCTAACTCCAGCAGCATTCCTAACTACAGGACAGGCCGTTCAATTTGGTTATATGTCAGAATATATAGCCCGTGGTGCTGCAAGGAAGATATTGAGTGATACAGGAGATATAGAACAATTTCAGTTTTACGAACCATTATTTAGAGAACAAGAGATATTGGTTTGGAAACGCTCACAAAGACAATTTACAAGTACACGCACCCAAACTATCTATAGCCAAGGAATGCAGCAAGGTTCTACAGGTTATTCTAGTCAGGGTGGAAACGCTTTTTAAGGGATAATATGACAAATTTTACTTACTACGATAATATTCCTAATGCACCAAATGATCCATCTCAAGATCAACCTAAGATGGAAGTAAATACAAATTCAACTGATCTAATATTAGCAGAAGATCATGTATCATTTAATTTGAATAATGGTGGATGGCACAAGTTAATTCATATGATTCCACAGGCCAAAAGTATAGTTGCAAATACAGCGGCAGGTCAATTTTACACTTCTACATCTACAACAAATTTTGGAACGGATAATCAATTATGGTATAAATCAACCTCAACAGCCGCTGGTTCACCTGGTGAACAAATAACAGGTAATAATGCAGCAGCAAATAATGGTTGGGCTTTTTTCTCTGGAATTATTGTTCAATGGGGCTCAGCTTCAGTTGCTGCAGGGATAGCCGGTCAAGATGTAGCTTTCACACCAAATTTTCCAAATAATGCTTTCGTAGTAAATATTACACCACAGACAGTTACAGCTGCGGGTCAATCATATCAAGCGAATATAGTAGATAAAACTAAATTCCATATCACTCAATTTAATAACTCTAATGCCACTAAAAATTTTTATTGGGTAGCGATAGGTAATTAAATGGGACAAAAGCTTGTTGTAGGACCGTTCAATAAAGGACTTCGCAACGATGTCACGCCATTTAATATTGATAATGAATCTTTTCCTAAATTATTGAATGCCTATCAATGGCGTGGTCGAGTCAAAAGAAAACGTGGAACATCACTTCTAGTTATATTGCAAAGATTTTTCAATTCTAATAATCCTTCCTATGGATCAATTGCATCTTTTAATTTAGTTGGTGGAGCAGGTAACCTAATTACAGGTTTTGCATTACAAACTAACGCAAATATCGTTCCAGGTACTTTAAATTTAACGATTGCAGCTGCAACCTATACCGATCCAAATCGTGATGGTACTATATTTAGAAATGCTGTTTTGGATGTTGGTAGCAGTATAAATTATTCCACTGGTGCAATTGTAATAGCAGGTGGAGGAGTAAATGCTGTTTCTGGCACTTTTAATTACTATCCTTCGCTTCCTGTTATGGGATTAGAAGATTTAATTTTAAATTCTACCCAATTCCCAGGAACATTAGGGTTTGATACAAAATATTCTTATAATATTACAACTTCTGTGCCAGCAACAAGTTATGATGTTAGTTTTTATAAAAACCCTCCTACAGGTACACCACCGGGTTATACACAAAAAGCGAATTGGACACCTACAACTTGGAACGGTCAAAATTATCAGCAGTTTTGGTCTACAAATTATGAAAATGCATTTTGGGTAACGAATGGAATTGATGTTCCCTTTACTGGAACAACAATAGGACTGCAGTTCAGATTAATTGAAGCAATTCCTGCTATTTTAGCCCAAGTCGCTCAAATCGTGATTACTAATCATGGATTAGTAGATGGTGATTTTATATTTGTTAATGAAGTGAATGGTATTTCAGGAATAAATTTTCAAACAGGATATATTCCCGCTGGTGGAGTGATAAATGCCAATAGTTTTAATGCAGTATTTCCTCAAGCTACACTAGCTGGTGCTTATATTAATGGTGGTATAGTCCAATATCTAACTAATAGATCAAATGTAAATATTGATTGTATTAGATGGTATGATGGAGATCCTACATTAGGAAACCCACCATCCCCAACATTAACACCAGGTAATGGGTGGGTTAATTTTATGCCACCATTATCAAGTCAGGCATTTTCCATATCAGGTCTACCACCAAAACAATATTACTTAGCTGGGGCAAGAATGATTGTTCCATTTAAGGATAGATTATGCTTTTTTGGACCTGTAGTACAGGCATCAACTGGGGTTCCAATATATTTACAAGATACTGTCATTTATAGTCAAAACGGAACGCCTTATTATACCGCTTCATTTACTGGTGATCCACTATCAGCTACAACAGTTTTTACACCTATATTAGTGCCTACAAATCAAATTGCTTCACCGGTTGCATATGTTGAAGATAGCACCGGATTTGGTGGATTTCAAACTATAGGAATTCAGCAGCCTATTTTAACAGTTTCCCCAAATCAAGACGTTTTGATGGTTGGTTTGGCTACAACCCAAACAAAAATGGTATTTACAGGAAATGATGTTGTTCCTTTCAATTTCTTTATTACAAATTCTGAATTAGGTTCTGCAAGTACATTTTCAGCAATTAATCTAGATCAAGGTGTAATGACTAGAGGAAATAGAGGATTTGTTATTTCTAATCAAGTAGGAACAGAAAGATTTGATCTAGAAATTCCTGATGAAGTTTTCGAGATTAAATTGACAAATAATGGTTCTGAAAGAGTAACGGCACAAAGAGATTTTATTAATGAATGGGTTTATTTTACCTATCCTCTTGCTGAGATAAATTATAACTTCCCTACTCAAACGCTTCAATATAATTATAGAGATAACTCATGGGCTGTTTTCAGAGAAACTTATACAACATATGGTCAATTTAAATTTTCTACTGGAATTACTTGGGCAACAGTTGGTGCAAGTTTACCACAACCCAAATGGTCGTCATGGAATAGTCCATGGAATTCAGGTTCATCTACAGTATTTCAACCAGATATTATTGCTGGAAATCAGCAAGGTTTTGTTTTCATACGAGCTGGTGAAACCGATTTAGGAGGCACAGACGAAGCTAATTCATTAACAATTCAAAGCATTTCCGGAAATGTAATTACATCAATAAATCATTGCTTGAATACAGGCGATTATATAAGTATCCATAATGCTTTGGGAACAGTTGGTTGGGAAATAAATGGTCGAGTTTTTTCTGTAGGAGTAACCACGACAAATACATTTCAATTAAATCCAGCTATAGTAGGTACAGGAACCTATTTTGGTGGTGGACAAATTCAGAGAATGTATGTTCCACTAATTCAAACGAAACAATTTCCTGCTGCTTGGGATATGGGAAGAAAAACAAGAATTGGAGCACAGCAATATCTTCTCACAACAACAGAAGAAGGACAAATTCAATTACAAATATATTTAAATCAAAATGCCGATCTTTCTTATAATTTAGGAAATATTGTTCCAGAACCTGGATCGATAAATAATTCTCTTATTTATAGCACAGTACTTTATACATGTCCTGAGAGTGCAAATATAGGATTGACACCTGCAAATAATAATCTTCAAATGCCCACAGCTATCCAGCAGCAACAAATTTGGCATAGAGTAAATACTTCTTTAATCGGAGATACTATCCAATTAGGATTTACAATGTCGGATACACAAATGCGTACATTAAGTCCGGGCAATACTTTTTCTATTACTGGCGCAACACAAGATAATCCTTGTGTACTTACATGTTTAGGTGGTTTTCCAGCGGGAAGTTTAGTAACTATTAATGGTATATTGGGAATGACTCAATTAAATACAAATACTTATGTTGTATTAGCTTCTGATCTTACAACAGTGACCATTGGAGTTGACTCAATAGGATTTGATGCTTATTTATTAGGTGGGTTTGCAACATTAGTTTCTGCAGAAATTCAATTTGATGAAATCGAATTACATGGATTTAATATGGAGCTGAGTCCTTCTCAGATGTTATCATGAGTTCAAATGTTGTCAATCAAGTATCCTATATACGTACCACAAGGGATTTTCCGACAGAAGCTAAGGAATTGTCTGTTGAGTTAAATAAAGCTTATATTGATATAGCAAATACAGTAAATGCAAGAACGATTGGAATATTTCCTATAAACAGACCTGCAATAACTGGAGAATCATGGTTTATATCCAAAAATCAAAGACAGCAAACCTTAAGACAGGTGTTTCAATTTACAAATTTTAATCCGATATCACATGGTATAAAATTTAATTCTTTGACGACATTTACAAAGATTACTGGTATAGGATTTGATGGAGTGAATTATCTTCCTATTCCATATGTGGATGGGGGAGTACCAACAAATAATTTAGGAATTTTTGTAAGTCCAAATCAAATTATTTTTACTCCTGGTGGTACTAGAGGAAATTTAACGGGATTTATATTGTTAGAATGGTTATCAAACCCATAATATGATAAAATAAAAAAAAACGAGGTGCTTATGTCATCACTCACAGGCAGTATGGGTCCTACAGGTTCAATGAGTTCTTCAGGTCGTACAGGAATGCCAAAAGAAAAGATTCCTAAGGGTTATAAAAAAGGAACTCTTAATAATTTCACTCCAGAGCAGATGCAATTATTTCAACAGATGTTCGGTCAATTAGGCCCTGAAAGTTATCTATCTAAATTAGCGGGTGGCGATGAAGAAACGTTCAATCAGATGGAAGCACCGGCATTGAAACAATTTGCAGGTCTTCAGGGTGGACTCGCATCCAGGTTTAGTGGAATGGGTGGTACTGGTGCTAGAAATAGCTCCGGATTTCAAAATACAGCAAATCAAGCAGCATCAGATTTCGCTCAACAATTACAATCACAGCGTCAAGAGCTTCAACGTGGAGCTATAAGCGATATGATGAATTTTAGTAATCAATTATTGAATCAAAGACCGCAAGAAAACTTCCTTGTTGAAAAACCACAAAAACAGAAACAAGCATTAGGTGGCTGGGGTGGCGCATTAGGTGCTCTAGGCGGTGGTGCAGCTGGTTTCTTTGCCGGAGGACCCGCAGGTGCATTAGCGGGAGCTAAATTAGGTTCATCAGCGTTTGGTGGAATGTAGGAGATATTATGGTACAAATTATACGAGCAAGAGAAAAAGGTCCATCAAGAGGCGAGCAATTAGCGGGTGGCTTTTCTAGATTGGCTCAAGGAACAGTTGAACATTTAGGCAAACTTCAGGATCAAAAATCCGAAGAAGCAAGAATGAAACAAGAAAATGAAGCTATTAAAAACGAATTTGGAATCGATATTTCTTCATATGGCCCTGAAATGCGTCAAAAGGCATTTGCATTAGCAATGCAATCTAGGCAGAATCAACAAGAATATGGCCAGAAACTTGCAGGACAAAGTCAACTTCAACAACAGAAATATGAATTAGATAGAGCAAATAAAGAAGGCCTTTTAGAAAAGAAACTTGGATTTCTAGGTAAAACTCTTGGGGGAGAAAACAATCAAGGTCAACCCCTTCAAGAAATGCAACAGGACGCACAAGAAGGTGGTTTAGATGTATCAAAACTAACCGATGCAGATATAGCTGCCATCTCAGCGATTGATCCTAATATGGCTCGTTCCTTGAATCATGCTAAAGACGTGAAATTACGTGAACAAAGAGAACAAAAGAAATTTGAAGAATCTCAAAGAAGAACTAGCCCTGAATATGTTCGTGAACAGGAACTGACAAAAGATCAAGCAAAAGCCGACACTGCCTATAATACAAAATTGCAAGACTCTACGAAACGCACTGTTCTAAAAAGAGAATCTCTTAATCGATTAAAGCAATTGAATAAGAAAGGTGCCACAGGAAAACCATTTGATAAATTACTTGAAAAAGCTGGGTTAATAGGTCTTACAAGCGATGGTAGAAGAGAATTTGCTGCTGAAGTTAAAAACCAATTTACAGATTTTAAAGATATTGCTGGATCTCAATTAACTGGACAGGAATTCCAAACACTTTCAAACGCATACCCAAGCCCAGATTTTTCGAAGGAAGCCAATGAAGCAATCATTTCCAATCTAGAAATAGTTCAAGATACATTAAATGAAGAACATAAAATCGCTAATCGTATCAAAAAAGCTTATGGTAAAATTCCTCCAGATTTTCAAGGAAAAGTTAATGAACAGCTAGAACAATACGTTCATTCTCGATCTGAAGAAATGAAAAACAATTTGAAAATGATACGTAATGAAGAGCTTGGTATTCCTAAAGGTTATACTTTAATGATTGCCCCTGATGGAGAAGATTTGCAAGTAAAAGAAGAAGAAATTCCTTATTATGAATCTTTAGGAGCTTTACTTCCATGATGCCTCAAGAAGATCCTTTTGCACAAGTTAGGATGAAAAATATCAGAAATCCTGAAAAATTAACTCAACCTGAACCACAACAGGAAGAAGAGAAATCTCAAGAAGATCCTTTTGAATCTGTTAGATTAAAAAACATAAAACCAGAAGAAAGTATTTATGAAAAGGGTCTTAGACATGTTTCTAGGACTGCTTCGCGTGCATTGGAAACTATTATTGGAATGCCAGGTGATTTTAACGACTTAGCAAATACGGTCATACAACCACTTGTAGATAAACTTATACCTTTAAATGAAAAACAAAAAAAATTAAAAGAAGAAGTATCTTTTAAATTACCTACATCCGAAAATTTAAAAGAAAAATCAAATAAATTATCTAAAGGATATCTTCAACCTAAAAACGAAATAGAACAAATGGGTGATGAAGCAACCTCAACTGTGGCTTCTTTTCTAGGTCCAACGAAATTCAGAAAGGCTTTAGGTTTATCTTTAGCTGGTCAAGCTATCAAAGAAGGTTCCAAGAAATTAGGTTTAGGAGAAACTACTAGTAATGCTGCTAAAATGGGCACTATTGCCATGATGTCTATACTTAATCCTGGGGGAATAAAGAAGTTTTGGAAAAATAGATATGATCAAGTAGAAGCATTAACACCAAAAGGAATAAAAGTCGAGGGAAGATTTCTGAAACATAAAACTCAAAATCTTATTGATAAATTGAAGGAAGGTACTGGGGCACCGTCTGAGTTAAAAGTTTTAAATCAAGCTGAAAATGTCCTTAAAAAGATAGATAAAAATGGCAAGGTCGAATTAAGAGATATGATAGCAACTAAAAGAAGTTTAAATGAAATTGCGGGAGATCCCGATGTATATCATAGGGCACAACATCTTTTCCCAAAACTTCAAAAAGCAGTTGACGATGTTATAAAAAGCCATCCTGATAGAAATGCTTTAAAATTATATAGAGAAGCAAATCAAGCTTTTTCTGGTTATCAACAAAGCAAAAAATTATCTAGATTTATAACTAAAAACTTACCGGATAAACCTCTAGCAAAAGCTATAGGAGGCGCTATAGTTGAAGGTTATGCATTAGGACCTGAAGCTGTTATTTCAACTGTCGCGGGTGCTGGTGCGGTAGCTGCCGGAGTTCAGGGAATTGAATTAATTCAAAGAATAATGGCAAATCCTACAACAAGAAAATTCTATTTGGAAATGTTTTCTAAGGGCGCTAAAGAAAACATTCCAGAGATGATTAAATATTATAATCATTTAGAAAGAGAATTGGAAAAATCACCTATGAAGAAAAGTCAAAAACATGGTAAAGCAAATATCCAATAACTCCAGTTCCACAAGCTAATATAAATAAATCAAACATATCACTCCGCCTTCTTGTTTTGTTTATCTTCTAATATGCAAAGCCTTCCATGATGGTCCTTAATGCAATGATGAAGAGCAGATATTTCTTTTCTTATTTCTGTAATTTCTCTACGACATTCTTGTATTCCATTATCCGTGCGATTCATGAAGAATAAACATAATCCCCACGTTCCACCAAATCCACCACCTAATATCCAAAGTAAAACTGTTAATTCCATATCATTTATCCATATTCCAATATTTTTTATTTATCTCAAATTCGATAAGCATTCGGTTAAATTTATCATTATCTTTTTTCAAAAAACCTATCTGTTGCCAAGTAAAAATAAATGCCCAAAATGTCATTATAAAAAAAATGACAAATAGACAAATAATTAAATCTTTCTCCATATTCACTCCTTTATATGTGTTTCCATCGTGTTCTAAGAACTATTTTTGAAATCGTTCCTTGATTCAATTTAAATTGTCTCGCTATTTCACAATTCTTTTTTCCATTATCATGCATTTTTCTAATTTCTCGTACCATTTCCTCGGTTAAATTACACATTGGGTTATTAATTCCAGATTCAAAATTATTTCCAGATCTAGCTTTCTTTTCTCTATCTTGCGAATTGTCACTAGGAGTTCCTAAGAAAAGATGCTTTAAATTAAAACATTTAGTGTTGTCGCATTTATGCAAGACCCATAATTCTTTAGGAATTTCTCCATATGTCAAAAAATAAATCAAACGGTGTACTTTCCAGGATTTTCTTTTATTTTTTTCAGGAGTATAAGATGCAATTCCATAACCATCTTTATCACATCCTCCAGTCCATTCAAAGCAATTATTCTTTGTAAATTTACCTCTTTTCAAAATTTCAAAAAGACGTTGTTGATCATATGTTAATAACATTTATTGATTGTTCCTTTGCAATTTTAGTCACTACACTTTCCCATTCAATCATTGCTAATTTATGGATTTCAGAGGTAGGAATACGCCAACTAGATTTAATGCTATTTCCAACTCGGAATGCATTAATATAACCAGTTTTTATTGCTTTCCTAATGGTATTTGGATGTACTCGTAGTCTTTTAGCAAAATCTTTGATGGATAAATATGCGTTATCTTCTTCTTTCATATTACTCCTTTTTCATAAACTATAACATAAGTGTCAATGTATAGCAATGAATATTAATAATTAAAATAATTTATTGACAATGATTTGAGGATAACGTACTTTTAAAATAAAAAGTTTACATTCTCTACAAAGGATTACATATGCCTCTCTGCTATGGTATCGGCGGCCTTATATCAGTTCCACAAGGTGCAGTCTCAGGTGTTGGAGCTCCAGCAGCTTCATTCATGGGATCGCTTGGTCAACAATATTTTGATAATTCAACATCACCACCAACAGAATATATATTTAATGGACAAACATGGGTAACTGGTGGAGATAATCCAGCCTCAACTTCTGTATTTGGTAGCGTTAAATTATCTACTTTAGCTCAATTAGAAGGTGGTACAGCTCCTTCTGGATCAGTAGTTCCATTAGCAAATGATGTTTTCACATATGTACAAAGTATTGTTTTAGCTGGAGCAAATATAGCTCAAACAACTGTTACAGGTATTACAAATCTTGCTACAGATGCCCAAGCAGTAGCTGGAACAGCAACAGTTCCAGGAGTTACAGCTTTAGCAGTTCAACCATCTAACCTAGCCGCAGTTTTTGCCTCTCCTCCGACAATTGGTGGAACATCAGCTGGAGCGGCTACATTTACTACATTAGGATTTACAACTGCTACAGGAACAGCTGGTGGAACTTGGGCGACAGGTGGAACAGCAATTAGTATTGGTGCTGATGCTACAACTGATACAATTAATATTGGTACTGGAGCTGCTGCAAGATCAATCCATATCGGCGATTCTACACAAGCAAACCTAGTTACCGTCGGATCTGCAACAGGTGCAGCGGCTTTAACATTAAAAGCAGGTACAGGGAATTTCGTTCTTACTACTGCTGCAACAACAAACGTTACAATGGGAGCTGCACAAACAAGCGGTACATTTACAATCGGTGGTACTGCTGCAACAGGAACAATGACTCTAGGATCATCTTCAGGAACTAATACTCTAGTTATTGCCGGTGGTTCAGGTGCTACAACTCTACAATTAGCTAACGTACAGACTGCTGGTAGTATTGCTGCTGGTGCTGGTATGACAACTGGTACTATTACAATAGGTGGTACTGCACAGACAGGAACCATGACTATTGGTAGTTCTTCTGGTACCAATTCACTTCTAATTGCTAACGGTTCGGGCGCTACTACTTTAAACTTAGCCAACGTTCAAACAGCTGGTGCGGTAAACGTTGGTGCGGGTATGACTACTGGTACAATCACTGTTGGTGGTACTGCTCAAACAGGAACCATGACTCTTGGTTCTTCATCAGGTACAAATAGTCTTCTTATAGCAAATGGTTCTGGAGCAACCACAGTAAATATTGCAAACGTTCAAGTTGCTGGTGCTGTAAATATTGGTGCTGCAATGACAACAGGTACTATTACAGTCGGTGGTACAGGACTTCAAACAGGAACAGTCGCAATTGCCCCAGGAACAGGCGCTCAGACTATCACGATTGGTCATGGTGGTACAGGTGCTAAGACGATTCAAATTGGTGATGGCGCTTCTGCAAACGTTATTACAATCGGTACAAATAATAGTACTGCAAGTTTATCAATGCTTGTTGGTACAGGTAACTTCAGTCTTGATGGTAACGCAGCATCAATATATGCAGTTGGCGCAAGTACTACTACAGGTACAATCACTATTGGGGGAACAGCTCAAACAGGTAATATTATCCTTGGTTCATCATCTGGAACTAATACTGTTGCCATTGCTAATGGTGCTGGTGCTGGTACAGTTAATATCGCTGCGGTCCAAGTTGCTGGTGCGATTAACCTAGGTACAGCAATGACAACTGGTACTGTAACCGTTGGTGGTACAGGTGCTCAAACTGGTACTATAGCTATCGGTCCTGGTACAGGTGCTCAAACAATAAACATTGGACATAGTACTGGTGGTAAGACCATTAACATTGGTGATGGTGCAGGTGCTAACGTTGTTACAATAGGTTCCGTAACAGGAGCATCTGGAATAGCTCAATTAGTCGGAACAGGTAACTTCTCACTTGATGGCGCTGCAACTTCTATTTATACCTTTGCACCTTCAACAACTTCCGGAACAATCAACTTCGGAGGTACTGGAGCAAACACAGGTACTATCACAATAGCCGGTGGTACAGGTGCTCAGACTATTAACATTGCTAACTCAACCGGTGGTAAGACAATCAACATCGGTGCGGGTGCTTCAGCTAATACAATTGCAATCGGTAACGGTGCTGCGGTCAACACAGTTGCTCTAGGTTCTGGTAACTCAACATCTACTACAACCATTAGTGGTGGTACGGGTGCAACTCACGGGGTACAAATCTCAACGGGACCTCTAGTAATTGCATCCTCTGGACAATTCCTAGCCATAAAGGGTGGTGCTGTTACTGACTTTAGAGGTACTGGAGTTCTTACTGCGGGAACCCAGACTATTAATAATACAAATATTGCCACCGGCGATATGATCTTCATAACAAGAACTGCTGTGAATGCTTCTACGACTTTAGGGGAATTTACTTATACTATCTCTAACGGTGCTAGCTTTACGGTCACGAGTGTCATAGTCGGAACGCCTGGATCGACTCAGACCGGCGATGTATCAAGCTACGGATATTTCATCGTTCGTCCTGTATAAAGGTGTTCCAATTAATTACTTCTTAGGTTATAGTTTTTATAACCTAGGAGGTTTTATGAATGATTTAACTTGCGTAACATGTGGTAAAAATTTTCCTTTTTACCAAAATAAAGGAAGATCAATTCCAAGATTTTGTAGTCATGAGTGTAGAGGACATACAGGTTTTACACCTGGGGGAAAATTTAGATTAGATAATGCAACACCAGAAGAAAAATTTGAAAGATTAAAAAAAAGTTTCGAAAAAAACGTTATTAGGAAAGAAGGTTGTTGGGATTGGAAAGGCTCTATTGCTAAGGGCGGTTATCCTGTAATGACTTGCAGGAAGCAGATTGGTCCAGACCGAGGACATAGGGCTTCATGGGTAATTCATAAAGGTGCAATCCCTGAAGGAATGTACGTTTGTCATACATGCGACAACCCTATTTGTACTAATCCTGAACATCTTTGGATTGGAACACATAAAGAAAATAATGATGATAAAGTAAGAAAATGCAGGCAATCAAAATTACCTCCTCCTTATAAAAGGGGATCTGAAAATGGATCTGCAAAATTATCTGATTATCAGGTAAAAGAGATAAAAAAATTAATTGAAAAAGGCTTGACAAGTCGTGATATTGGCAAGCAATATGGTGTTTCTAAGACAACAATTCTTAGAATTAAACGCGGTGAAAACTGGAAACACATAGAGGTTTGAATGCTAAAGAATATCGTAAAGTTAGAACACACAGTAAATGACAAAGTATTTCAATTGATCTGCGATAACGATTCGCCTTTAGAATGCCTTAAAGAAGCATTATTTCAATTCCAAAAATACGTAGGCCAAATAGAAGATAATGTTAGATTGCAGCAAGAAAAAGCTAAAGCAGAAGCCGAAGCTAAGTCTTCCGAAGAAACAAAAATAGAACCAATACAGGCTTAAGATGAGCTATACAAATAGAATTGCTTGGGAAACGTTAAGGACAATAGATTCTTCTACGTTAAATAATACTTACCAGGCTGTAGGAACTCCATTAAAATTTCCTTCTTATATTTTAAAGCTAGTGAATAATTCTACGGTTCTTGTGACTATATCTATAGATGCAATAAATGATATGGATGTGGCTCCTGCAAATTCTTTTTGGTTATATGATGAAGGAAAAGTAGGAATAAATTCTCAGTTTCCTTCAATGCCAGCTGGAACACAAATTTATGTCAAAGGCTCAGCAGCGGGGACAGGTTTAATATATCTCGTATCGCAATATGTTATACAATCATAGGTTTAATAGTGAGTCAGGCGGGAACTGTTAATTCTTCCGGTGGTGGAGGCGGTGGTACAATAACATTTGTAACAGATGCAGGAACCGCTACGACAAATGCAGGAACCGTCGCCGTTAATGGCGCTGGTGGCGCTGTCACATCTGCTCCAGGAAATGCTCACCAAATAGTTATAACAGCTCCAGCAGTGGCAGGATTGCTTTCAAATACTGTAACGGTTACAGCAGCACAAATAAAGAATTTATCTAATGTACCTAAGGCATTACTTCCAGCCCCACCTGCAGGGCAAGTATATATTATATGGTATAGCGTGGCAGAGTATTTATTTGGTACTATTCCTTTTGATATGAGTTCCACTGCATTAAGTGTTTATTATGATGCTGCATTGACTGTAGGTGGAACCTCAGGAAATTTCGGAATGTTAGGACAATCTGCCAATTATTTTGTAACATTTCCGCAAACTTGGTCTTTTTCTTTGCATGAAGTTAGCCAAGCTAATTGGTTAACCTATCAATTTTATTTAGCGAATCCTGGTGGAATTGACCCACCGACAGGGGATGGATCAATGAAAATAACCACCTATTACACCCTTTTAACGGTACCATTCTAGGATACTTATGAGCCAAGCCGGTTTAAACAATACTTCTCAAGGCCCTGTACCTCCTAGTGTACCTACAGTGTTCCAAACCGATGATGGTGCTCAAGTAGTACCATTGGCTAATAAATTAATTGTAGCAGGTGGTATTGGAGCAGCAACAACAGGTAATGTAGGAACAGGGACAGTTACTGTTACAGTTACAAATGAGGGTTTTGCTTGGTCCGAAAAGAATGCCGACTTTTCAATACAAGTCGGAAATGGTTACTTTTGTAATGCTGCATTAACGGCTACTTTACCTTTTGTTCCTGCTCCTACTATTGGAAATTCTTGTATTATCTATGTTGATACAGCTTCACCAGTAGTTGTTTTGGCACCTCTAGGTCAATTTATTCAAGTTAGCAATCAACTTTCATCTTCTGGTGGAAGTGCGACTAGCACTGCATTAGGTTCAATTCTTGATTTAGTTTTTAAGCCATCAGATAATACCTGGCATGACCTATCAGGAATAGGAACATGGACAATTGTGTAAAAATATATTAAATGGGATAAAAAATGTCTAGACCAGCTAATGCCTTAAATATATCTCAAGCGGGATTAGTAGCTTTCGATGGTGTATCAATTTTCACTGGTAGCGTGATTACAAATAATAACGTGCTTGTTGGAGGAGCCTCAAATTCAGTTACAAGTATAGCTCCAAGTGCAACTTTAGGTTTAGCGTTAATATCAAATGGTGCTTCCAGTAATCCTTCTTTTGGAACTGTTTCACCTTCTGGTGGCGGTACAGGTGTAAATACATTAACAAATCATGGAGTTTTAATAGGTCAAGGCACAAGTCCAGTGACTGCAACCGCAGCTGGAAGTTCTGGCCAAGTCTTGCAATCGGGTGGTGCTTCAGCTAATCCTACATATTCAACAGCTACATTTCCTTCCACAGCGACTGGAACCGGTACTTTATTACGTGCTGATGGTACAAACTGGGTTGCTACAACATCCACCTATCCTAATACAAATGCGATTAATACATTATTATATGCATCATCGGCAAACGTGATGTCAGCTTTGGCCACTGCAAATAATGGTATATTAAATACTTCTAGCTCTGGTGTGCCTTCTATAACAGCATCCCCAGCCATTGGTGTAAATAGCGGAGCTACAACTGTTACAATTGGATCTAACAGCCAAACTGCATTAGCACTTGATAATGGAGTTGCTCATGGAACAATACCTTTAATTGATTTATATCATGATGCTGCGACTGTTGCGACAGATTATGCCTATGAACTTGATTTTAACGCTCAAAACTCTACACCGGCTAAAAAAACATTTGCATCAATACAGGCACAAGTATCTGTAAATACCGCATCTTCAGAAATGGGAACATTTTTAGTAAATACAATCAATGCGGGAAGTTCCCAAATTAACATTCAGGTTGGTAATAATCTTGGACAATATAGAGGAACGGCTACCAATACAGCCCCACCAGCTGGTTTTATTGGTGAACAAATTAGATCAGCAGTCGTTCAAGGATCTGCCGTTTCCTCTGCTAATACAGCAACAACAAATATAACTAGTATATCTCTTACAGCAGGTATTTGGGATGTTAGCGGTTTAATTGGTTGGACCAATGGAGCACTAACAGGAACATTATTATATGGAAGTATTGTAACTACAACAGGAACTAATGGAACGGCTGGAGATAATTTAGTTTTCTCACCTCCTTTACAAACAGCGTCTGCCGATGTTTTTGGAGTTATACCTGCATATAGATTAACATTAAGTGCTGCTACTACAACTGTATATCTTACAGGTGGAGGAAATTATACAGTTGGAACTTTAAAATTATATGGTAGGATTTCTGCGACTCGCGTAGGTTAATCCTGAGCGTAATATTTCCAATAAATATCGCCATAACCATGTAATTTCCCTTGAATGTATGCTCCCTTCGAGCCTTTTTTCTCTTCCTTATCTAGAGCAGAATATTCCATGCAGCAATTATTTAAATTAATTTCTATATATTCTTTTTCAGTAATTGGTATGTATGGTATATATGAATTTAACATATACTCTCCTTAGTATGTGAGCCCCTGAGCGCATTCAGGGGCACGTTTTAAAGGCGGCATCCGTACCGCCATTTCATGAACCGACAGGAAGTTAACATGCCACACAAAAAAGATAAAGCAGAAAAAAAGATCTCAAAAGTAATGGGAGAATTCAAACATGGCAAGCTTCATAGTGGCTCTAAAAAGGGCCCTAAGGTTACAAGCAAACCCCAAGCAGTCGCAATTGCCCTCTCAGAATCTCGTAAAGCCAAAGGAAAATAATATGTTAGACGCTTTATTTGCTCTCATCAATGCCAAAGCAGGCATCGGACATATGTCAGGTATTTTAAGTCTTATGGAAGATTTAATTGAAAAATTTAGCTCAGAATATATGGTAGATGGTAATTCAAGGGATGCGGCTATAGATGCAGCCATAGCAATATTACAAGCACATAAATCAACATCACAAAAGAAGTAGGATATATGAAAAAGAAAGAAGAAAAGCATGAAAAGAAAGATGAGAAGATGAAAAAAGAACACAAAAAAGAGCATGAGAAAAAGAAAAAGTAGTATCTTGATGTAAAGCCGTTTTACATTGGAGGTGTTATGCAGATTCCAAACGACGAATCAGACACAGTAATGTTCGGCATTGCCTGCGTAGTGCTAGGCATGCTAATCGTGATTATTGTGGGTGGTTTGTGGCTTATGTAGCTTAAATTTAGTAAATAGATTAGATATACTTTACTTGAGGAAAACATGAAACTTATACAGATTGCTATGCTTAGCTTACTTTCTTCCTGTGCCGGAATGGATTCCTTTTTTAAGGATGCCGACGATGTTTTAACGAATAATGTGATTGAAGTGAATGTAGATAAAGAAGCTTTTGTAAACGATGATGTCGATGTGCATGTATCTGTCGATGTATTAAATAAAGATCCAAAAGCATCAGCACCAGCGAAATAGGTAAACAATGTCACCATTAGGTAATCGATTACTTGTAAAAATATATGTCAAAGAAAATATCAAAGGTAGTTTACTTCTTCTTAAATCTGATGAGAAGGTAAAGACCGGATATGTTAAAGCAAGTGGTCCAGGGAGATTATCCAAAGAAGGTTATGTTATGCCTATGGAAGTAGCAATAAATGATAAAGTGATATTCCCGATGTATGCAGGAACACCCGTCACTGTAGATGATACAAATGACGAGTATTTGATTATCTCTGAAGATGAGATTTTGGCTGTTTTGGAAGATTGATTACTTACCTTCCGCTAGTTGATTGATCTTCCATGTGTTAAAATTCTCCTGAAACTTCTCGAACTTCTCTATACAATTATGTATAAGCTGAACTTTTGTCTTTTGCTTGTATGTGTCAGCAAGCATATCAATGTATTGAATAATCATTGCATGATCCTCTCTTGGGCATAGTTCTAATAATTTAGGCATTGGATCTATCTCAATTTCAGGTATTGGTGCATCGTCTTTCAATCCTGTATCGATTATATCCACTTCAGCAAGACTAATTTCACCCTCAATATAGCTTGTTCCTATAACGTCAGCAAATAATCTCCTAGCTAATCTACTCAAAGCTCTACTATAAAGCATATCTTCTGTATATTTTTTCCAAACATCTCTAGAAGATAATCCTGCTTTCGCAGCATCTTCAATCGTAAATTGAGCCTTAAAAGTATCGCCATTATCTTTACGCTTTCCTTCAAGGACACATACTTTAGAATCACATTGAATAATGTTTATATTATGACCAGCACGACGAATCATTGAACACATAAGCCTTGCTGATATTTCTACTTTTCCTTGTATGTTATGAATACCACCATTTAAAGCTTGCATAGGAGGAATTCCTAGTTCTCTAGCAGTCATAAGAACCATTAATATTTTCTGTTGACTTCCAACACCAGCATATAAACCAGATTTAGAAGCATTATCAGCAATCATCTGCAAGACTTGAAAATCTGAATTAGATGGCATTAAAGAGGGTAAATTTTCTGTCATAAAAATCCTTGTGTTAAATCGTGTTGGTTAATAGTATCAAGGATGTCTCATCAAATGGATAATCACGCATGGATTGGGGAATCCTGGTCGGCATGACTTTCATAGATAGACTCCTATTGTTTTGGTTAATGTTCTTGGGCCGGGAGTTGTTACCCGGCCTTTTTTATAAATCCTCGATGTTAATTTCTTCTTTCCCATTTTTAAAGCTGTGACGGTATACGTCTAGGTATGCCTTGAATAAGGAAAAATCGTATTCATATTCATAAATTTCAGGGTATAATCCGTTCTTATCAAGCTTTATGAATATACATCCATGAATTTCATATCCTTTCAAATTAGCTAAATATCTATAAGCAGTTGCCTGAAGGGACCACATTTTACTTTCTTTTGCAGAAGTTTTAAAATCCACAATCCAACCAGGATCTAAAGGGTGAACATTAGGAGGAATATAACAATCAATTTCCCCGGTAATCATAAGCTCATCGCAATAGAAACGAGGAGGGGCAGGCAATAACTTCTTATCCGCAGCCCATAGTTTGAAGGAATTAATATAACCTTGGTGTTCTGGTTCTGAGAAGTCTCCAAGGTTTTTAATGATGCCATCAATTGCGTTGTGCACAGCTGAGCCTCTTGCACAAGCGTTGGCTAATACTTCTGGCGGGATCTTATCCATACCAGAAGCAAAGGACAAAACTGAAGTTACTCTATCGAAGCCTTCACGGATAATTTCACTCACGCTACACCAACTTTGCTATATGTAGCCTTACAAGCCAAACATATGCATGTCGACTTATACACAATCAATACCTTGCATCCGCAGTTATTGCATGCTGTCATACGTAACCTCACCAATTCTATCTTCAACTTCTTTCAAGTAAAGCTCTTTAAAACAAGCATAATCGCCCTTAATAGCTAATAAATCCAATAGACTTAAACCTAAGCCATCTGCTAATCTTACTGCGCTACAATCTTCCTCGAAAAAAGAGTTAGCCAATAATACAATAAAATCGTCCACATACTTGGGATGCATAACTTTACCTACAACCCATCTAACGTCTTGTGCGTAATTATGCATCTCATTTTCAATCAACTCTTGTTGATGATCTTCTGAGTAATCTGGTTCATCTCTCATAACATGTACTCCTGCATTGATTTAAGGTCATTCGCCATTCTATACATTTCCCAGCTATATCTTTCAAGCTGTAATGCAATCTTGTCGCACAAACGTTTATCTTCGTTCGCTACTTCATCAAGCCTCTTACATAAGAGATTCGATGTTTCTATTAATTCTTCTATGGCTGTCATATTCCTCCTTGACATTAATTGCTTTCATAGAATTTAATGTATCCGATATGTGAATTTAACGCAAGAAATAATTAAAAGTAAGGAAAAAAATATGGATTTAGCTCAGTACATAAAAGAAAAAGGCATAAAAAAAGGATTTTTCGCCAAAGCAGTTGGAATCGATCCTCTAACATTAAACAACATTATTAATGGAAAAGCCTTCACAATAGTAACTGCAATGGCAATTGAAGATTATACAAAAGGAGAAGTGAGTGTCATGGATTTGATTAATAATTATAAGGAAAAACCTTCCACTCTGAAGAAAAAGAAAGAAGCCAAATTGTCTTGAAAATAAGTCTTAAAAGAACTATTCAAGACTAATGCAAAAAATGAGGACCATCTCTTTGCCGGAGCTGGCCCTCGGGGATAATGTAGAACCACATTGTCATAACTTATATGTCATTCGTGTTTTTTTATCTACATTTCCTTAAATTAAAATAATTACTTTACAAGGAAATTATGTATGAAAGATGGCCACGAAAAGCTCGTTTTCCCTCCTACAATGTACTGGGAGCAGGTTTGTAAGAACTGCCCAAAAGCTGCAACAGACTATATAACTTTATGGAGACTTCCCCAAAAAAAGAATAGAATTTTCATTCCTTTTGACAAAGTCAGAGAAGTTTTCTGTAATTCTCGTCAATCTTTTTCTCATAATTTGCTTTCATTAGTCAAAGAAGGTTTAGTTAGCTCACACCCATGTGAACAAGGGTTTTTGATTGAGCTAGTAAATTGGGATTACGACGATAACACTCTCACACCATGACTACAATCGGATATTGTCCTAAATGCTTTGATCGTATTTATCATCAAAATGAATCTACATACTTTAATCTATTATCCTTGATTAGTATGTATGTTGGATTGGGATGTAAACCTATTGCCATTGCAGATTATGCTATAGGAGATTTTTCGGAAGAATTCCGAATACTAGAAGAACAAGGATTTATCTTAACGCACGAAGACAAAAAAGGCATTTTAATCAAGCCATTAGGACTACAAATTGAAGAAGATAACCTTCATTGGTTTTGCCTAAAAAATCACTTACAAGATGATGAGAGAGAATGAAGATGACATTAATAACGCAAATTGATAGAGTGCTAAATGAAAAAGGCCAGCATCGCAAAATGCCAGCCTTTTCTTGCTGTCCTGGAAGACAACTATGTCGAAGTGATAGTCACATAGTAGCGCCTCCGGGAATTAACGTCAATTCTCTTTTGAGGTGCTATGTCTAAAATTCCTTATCGATTTATACCAATTCCTGAAGAATTTTTAAGTGATGATTTCATTAATGACCCTGCTATGATGAAAATGATTAGATTCATCATGAAAAGAATTTCACCTAACCACAAAAAAATTCCTTTAAAAAATAAATCTACAATTCTTGAACTTGCTCCATATGAATTTATGTTCGGAAGAGATATGTGTTCCCAGGAAACAGGATTATCACATCGAACTATAAGGACCAGCATAAAACAACTAATTGGTCTAATCTTTATCAAAAAGGTGACCAGCAAGTCGACCAGCACTTTTACTGTTTTCACACTAGTCACAAGTACTTTTAATAAAAATAGCGACCAGCACTTCGACCAGCAAAGCGACCAGCACCCCGACCAGCACCCCGACCACAAACTAGATATAAGAAGTAAGAATAAAGAAACTACTACCCCCACCCCTTCTTTTCAAAATGAGGATGAGGAGGTGGCTTTTGGATTATTGTTAGAAAAATGCGAGTATAAAAAATTTAAGTTCTCTCCGTACAAACTCAAATCTTATTATATTGAAAATGCTCCTGCACTTTGTAATGTCCTAACTAATCTTCTTGATCAAAAAGACATTTCATGGATGAAAACTCCAGATTTATGGTTAGACAAGCATTTCAAAATTGAAATAGAAAATATTAAAATCAAACAAAAATCTAAGGTAAAAAATGCAAAAACCTCTCCCAATTAATGAAAGACTTGAAGTCCTAGTTCTTGCTTCATGTTTTCAAAGCTTTGATGCTGCAAATGAATGCTTAACGAAATTAGATAGCTCGGATTTCTTTAATCCAAAACATCAAATACTTTTTAAGGCTTTTCAGTTGATTGTGCAAGAAGATCGAGCTATTGAAACTTTTCCAATTTTACATTTTCTTGATCAGCATAAACTTACAAAAGAACTTCCAAAAGAATATGTTTTTGTGGTGGAATCTACTGGTTGGTCTGGAATGCCATATGAAGAATTCATAGAACAATTAAAAAAAGTTACATTTCTTAGAAAATCCGTTTATGCAGCACAGGAATTAATTGTTTCGGCATGCAAAGATGACGCTGAACCAGAGAAAATTCTATTCTCCCATCAAGAAAAATTGATTCAATGTCAAGGTTTAACCTCCTCTACTTCTTATTCTGCCAGGGATTTGATGGAAAAATTTTCCAAACAAGGTTCTTTTATGAAAGATCTTGAATGGAGAATTAAAAGATTTTCAGAAGGATTGCCAACTTTTGAAGGTGTGTCAACAGGATTTTCAAAATTAGATAAATGTATTGGAGCTTTTCAAAATAGTTGTATTTATTACATTGGTGCCCGTACATCTATGGGTAAGACCACTTTTATTATAAATCTATTTAGAAATATGATGTTTAAATATAAAATTGGTTTCTTTTCCCTTGAAATGCCCGCCGATAAAATAATGGCAAAGCTTGTATGCATGCATATCGGGGTTAAATATGCACGTTATGAAGAAGGAAATTTAAGTTCAGAAGAATGGGAAAGGTTTGCTTCGGTCTATCCTTCAATGTGCAATATTCCTTTTTACCCTGATGATCAAGGAGGTTTATCAATTGAAAAACTTTGTGCTCGCGCAAGAAGGTGGAAATTTGCATACAACATCGATGTGCTTTTTATTGATCATTTATCTCAGATTTCTACTCAAAATAAACATCCAAATATGCATTCCAAAATTAGTGAAATATCAAAAGCTTTACAGGCATTAGCTAAAGATTTGAAAATTCCTGTTGTTTGTCTTTGTCAGCTAAATCGTGAAGTAACTGGAAGAGCAAATAACCGACCTCAACTTTCTGATTTTAGAGAATCTGGTTCAATTGAAGAAGATGCAGATGCATGTATATTACTTCATAGACCAGAATATTATGACAAAAATGATAGCCCTGGACAAATTCATGTCATAGTCGCTAAAAATAGAATTTTAGGTGACGTTAGAACTATACCTTTTACTTGTAATTACGCTGAATCGGATCGCTATTTTGAAGCTATACCAGTTGAATCAATGTTGCCAGTTCAAGAGGGATTTGAACAATTTTTACCAAAATCTTATAAGGAGAATTAAAATGATTACCGAAGAAGCTTATTCCTGGAAAACTATGCAAGATCTGTGGCCTTGGATGATGAAGGATCTTTATGAAAATATAAAAAAAAATCGTCTTCTATCTCCCGACGAAGAAATCTCATATCAAGAAGCATTGAAGTCATATTATGAATTATACAATGAAAATGGAGTTTTGAAGGCTAATCAAAGATTTAAAGATAATGGTGAGCAATATATCCTCAAAAAACGAATTAAGGAAGATTAACGGATAAGTTAAAAAAGCTATGGATGAATCTTTTGAAAGACCCTCAAATTCGCAAGGAAATATATCAAGGTTGCGTTAAAATACAAAAAGACATAGCAAAGTACGAATATGATCAAAAACGCAAGGAAAGGCCTTTAAAAGAAGAAAAGGAAAATCAATGAATAATTATACACTATTTGCACTATGGATTTTATCTTTAGCCTTTTTTTCAAGGTGGGGATATAACCTTGGTTATATGAAAGGGTTCAATTTTGGAAGTGATATGGTTTTGGATATGATAAAGGAAAAATTTACTATCAAAAAAGGTAAATGAATGAATCAAAATGACAATCACCATGATGATCATAATAATCGTCAAGAATGTTCCATTTGTTCTTATTTTGAAGGAGATATGAATGAAAATTACTTTGATTTTGCCCAACGAATGGGCACTTTATACGTCTGTTTAGCTTGTCAAAAAGAAGCAGAGGATGGGGAATGCCATATGTCCAGTGAAGTGAAAAAAGTGATAGAAATGCTTGCAAATGATTTTAACGATAAAGAGCTACAAAACCTAAATGGACTAGGTGAATATTTAGAAAAAGATGAAAACGAAATCTATGAAGCTTTTAGGAAATCATACTACGAGGAATCATGCCAAGACCCGCAATAATCCGCTTCGAATGCCCGAACTGCAAATCGCTTGATGCTCATTGGGAACATCGAATGGATGAATGGGTTTGTCCATATTGTAAATTTAAACACAAAAAGGATAAAAAATGAGTAATTGGAGAAAAATTGGTTTAAGTATTTTCGATATCGATCTTATTTCATATTTCGACATTGGAAGATATGATGATTATCTTAATCAAAAACCTGAATTAAAAAATAAATATATTATTAAATTTGAACAAAAAAATGAAAAAAATGGCGCATTCACTGAGGTGAATTTCGAAACACAACAAGAAGCAATGGAATATTTAATCAAAGCACTAAGAGAGGACATATGCCCCTAGAAATACAAAACTACAAACCAGTTGGTAAGGGTTGCTTAATAGCTACTTGCGATATCAAATTACCTCTATGGGGTAATTTCATGATCTACGGGATCACCATATGGGAAAAGGACAACAAACGATGGATCTCATTCCCATCAAAGGAATATGAAAAGGAAGGCCAAAAGAAATACTTCCAGCATTGTCGATTTGAAAATGAAAACATGACCGAAGCATTTCGCAAGGAATTCTTTAAGGAACTCGAGAAATATCAAAAAGCAAATAACCCAAGTGTCTTTGATATGCCCGAAAAACAAACACCAAATCCCAAAAGTTCCCCCGATTTTCCTACATCGATCAAAGGTCAAGCTAAACCATCCAATGATGATGAATGCCCTTTTTGACACAAATATGTAGCAACTTTAACATGACACAAATTTGGTACAAAATGAATAAAATAATCAACTGGAGACTGCCAATAAGGCTAGTCTCCGAAGCTAACAATACCGACCACTGGACGAAGAAAAGAAAGCGATTCCGCGCGCAACATGATTGGATCAATATGCGTTATCGACTAGACGGTTGTCCGGAAATTCCGGTTAACTGCATCGTTGTACTTACTCGCATTGCTCCAAGAATGCTTGATGCAGAAGAAAATCTTCCCATGTGTTTCAAGCATATAAAGGATTATTTAGCTGTGCTTATTTATCCTGAAAAAGAAGTTAATGTAAGCTATATCAAGAAAACAAAGGGTAATAATCATAAACTCGTTTCTTACAAATCTCCAGGGCGCGCCGACGATACGAAAACAATCGAATGGAATTACAAGCAAGAAAAAGGAGAGCCTAAAGAATATGCTGTAAAGATTGAGATTTACACAGACCACGTTCAATAGCTTGCAATCGAGAATCAATATCCATCACAAGTTTATAAACTTCTCCATGCTTAGCAAATAATGCTTTACGAACCTTCTCAGTCGATTGATGAATACCGCGAATCTTGTCACGCATATCCTTCATCTCGCTCTGCTCTGGACTCTCAAAAAAATCAAGCTGGATCATCTATTACCTTACGCTTAAATACATTTCGCATTTCTTTTAAATACTCATCAAATAACTCTTCCGTAAATCCCTCATCCCTCATTGTCTCGCATATACATACAGCAAATAAGCTTATCACCTGATCGGTATCTAATCCCTCAGCCTTTATATATTTATTGATCATGTAGATCAATCGCTTATACTTATTGCTTTGATTCACGTTCAGCCTTAACCTTTTCCATTATTTCATCAGCATTTCTATTTATATATTCGTGTAAATCCTTTTTAAATCCTTCATATTCATTCACCATTTTTTGCATTAATCGGTTAAATTGATCTAGATTCAAATCAGCGGCAATACAGGATTTTATCAAACTATCACTCATGGCGGTAAGTAAAATTTCCGCATTGGGTCTAACCGTTTTAATAACAATGCCAATTTTAAAAACTAATTCTCTGACTTTTTCATAGTCTTGCTCATCTTCATTCATTTCTCAATCCTTTTAAACTCATTGTCTATAGCCTTAATCACCCAAGATGTCATAGTTTTCTTTTGGTCTAATGCCGATTGCTTAACTCTTTGTCTAAAATCTTCCGGCACTTGTATGATTATCCATACCTTCTTCATGTCTTTATCTCCATATAAAATAATAATCTTATAGACTTATATTTATTAGTCAAGTAAAATATTCTCAAAAATCTCCCTTAAGATTAATCTGAATTAAAAACGGGGGATGTATGGCTAAAAATTATATACAGAACTTTTTGAGAGAAAAAAAGCCAAAGAAAAAAGGAAAGGACTTTAAGCATCCTTGGGGAGCCGTCCAACCCAAAGGAGTGCAAAGATCATGACTATTCCTCAATTGAGTTTTTGTGAACGTTGGTTTGGTTGTGCATGTAACTGTAGTTGCAATGATGAAGAAGAACCCCCCACTCCAAATACCGTTCAAAAGATTCCAAGGCCTGGCACTCCATCTCATGCGGATGGTATTGAAGCAGCTAACAAATTTAACAAAAAAATGCGTGAAAAAAGACACCAGAAGTTAGCCTCAACTGATATGACAACATTAGATAGCGTAATGAAAATGACAGAAGAACAATACCGAAAATATGTTTCAGATAGATCCCCAAATCAACAACCTAATTCAGCACCAACAGAATTACAACCTACTTCACGAGTACACAAAGAGGATCCATGAGTATCGAAATCGCTAAAACATGCTGGATGTGCAATGAGATTCAAGAATTTATGTTCTGCACAATGAAAGCACCAAACGGACAAACAACCCTTGAGATATGCTCAAACAAATGTTTCTTAACATACAAACTAGCTAAAGAAAGAGCAGATAAATTTAATTTAGCAGTTATGATGTCTCCACCAGTTGCAAAAATGAGTACAATAGCTAAGGTAAAGCCTCTGGATATAGCTATGAAAAGCCTACAGATCAATAGCAAGAAAGATGATAAGAAAAAAGACACTAAATAAGGATTTATTCAATGGACAAATTAATTAAGAAAGTGCAAGTTGATGAGAATCGTGCAAAAACAGCCCTCAAGAAAGGTCTTAAAGACACAAAGACTCTCCTTAAAAAGGACAAAGTCCAAGATCGCAAGATAGATCGTGCTGAGAAAGTCTTAAAGAAGAAGAAATGAAACGTGAAAGAATCGAAGACCTTGGATGCATAAAGATTCTCATCGATCAAGCATTAGATAACAATGTATTTGAAAATATACTCGGTGAATGGAGTTACATAGAAAATATACAAGATATAGATGCCATGGTAGAAACTTATAATCATATACTAGCAGATATCTGTTCATTGAAACTTCAGTTAGAACAGATCCAAGAATATGCCGAAGGGTTTGAAGATGGGATTTAGTGACTGTATTTCTATTTTTATCGGTTGCGTCATTGGTAACATGATATATGAGTTTATTAGGTATAAGAGGATAAAATGAATAGACGCTGCGTTAGATGCAAATTCGATTCTTTTGAGTCATCCTTTAAATATCATCAAAGGACCTTTAAGGATATGGATGCACCATATTTTTGTAGAACTTGTTTTAAAAAACAGGATATTCCCATAGATCCAAAAGAAGAAAATCAAATTTTCGAACCAATTCTTGAAATAGAAGATTTTCAAATCACATGCAAACCTTTAGTTGAGCAAGCAAATGAAATTAGACGAGCACGAACTAGAAAATATCTTTCTACAGAAAAAGGAAAAGAATCTCAGAAAAAAGGGCATATAACAAGAACGCAAAGGTTGCATCATGCAAAAAGGAAAACATCTAGTGAAGAACTTGAAGAAATTCGTTTATTTTACAAAAATACACCTGAAGGATATGTTGTTGATCATATTAAACCCTTAAGCAAGGGTGGCTTACATCAATTATCTAATCTCCAGTATTTAACACCTGATCAAAATTTGCATAAATCAACAAAAAACATAAGAAAGGTCAATCTCAATATAAAGATTAATCCTCCAACAAACATATAAACGTTATTTACAACATAATTGGGGTTATCAGACGTGACACCTTTAAATATCATGATAACCGAAGCTTATTGCGCTAGAGAGAAGTTCGGTCGAGTTTCACCATACTATTTAATGCGAAAGTTTAGAATATCTCTCAAGAAGGCTCTTGAAGTAATAAATTTATTAAAATAAATGAAAATATGAAATTCTTTAAACCAATGGGCCCTTTTCCCGATTATTGCCTACCTTATTTATGGATAGGAGTGTTAATTTTTGGATCGATGTTTTTATGGCTACATTTTCATAAGGAATAAATATGTGAGCGCAATTAAACCACGTCCACCTGATTGCTCCGAATGTTTTAAGCCCTCAGATTGCCCTCGCATCACTCTTTACTCAAATACCACTAATGATAAAATTGTTCTTTGCTCTGATAGATGCCTTGAGATATATAGATTATCCATACAAATGAAAGCTTACTTTAAACCCATACAGGATGAAACATGCGACAATTCGAACAAGTCGACATAAAGAAACTCACACTTCTAGAAAATAATCCTAGAAAGATATCCAAAGAGCAAATGAATAAGCTCATCGTTAGTCTTGAAACTGACCCTGATTTCCTCCATGCAAGGCCAATACTCATTAACAAATTACCTGATGGCAAAATGATAGTATATGCAGGTAATCAACGCGTACAAGCTGCCAAGAAGTTAAAGTGGAAGTCTATTCCATGCATAGTAGAAGATGATCTCAAAGAAGAAGTAATGAATCGCCGAATAATCCTAGATAATAAGTCATTCGGCGAATTCGACTATGACATTCTTGCTAACGAATTCGAAATAGATATGCTACTCGAATGCGGACTCGAGCTAAAAGATCTAGGGTCTTTTAATGACGTTGTAGAGCAAATATCCCCAGACTCCAAAGCAAAAGACGATAAGAAAAAGAGTCACGAATGCCCATCCTGTGGTTATATGTTCTGATCTGATATCAAGATTTGTTTAATTAATATTAATGCTGCCCAAAAATCCGCATGCGTTATCGGACTATACATTGCTGATTCTGGTAAATTTTCTATATTCTGTATTGTTGCATCCAACATATCTACAAGCTCTTTTCTACTTGGTTTAACCACAATCTCTTCATCAGACATGCATTAGCTCCTTGATAAATTTATTTATTCCTGTTTATATATAGTTAATATTTTAATCAAGAGGTAGTTATGCCAGCACCGAAAGGACATGAACCATATAATAAAAATGGTGAAGGTGGAAGACCACTTAGGTATACTAAGGAATTTATTGAGGCCGAAGCTGATGCTTTGGAAGAATGGCTTGAAAAAGGTAAATTTCTATGGTTTGAGAAGTTTGCTTATGAACGTGGTTATCCAGATAGTAAACTTTCGATATGGGCAAAAGAAAATGATAGGTTTCGAGACGCGTATCATATGGCTCTTACAAAACAAAAAAGCATGCTCGTGGAAGGATCTTTAGCAAAGAAAATGAATTATAACATGGCTCAGCTATTACTAGGGCATTATTGGGCAATGGTTCCTAAGCAAGAGAATAAGATTAGTGGAGATGCAAAAGACCCTCTCAGCGTAATCATGACCGTTGTTAACGATGATAGCCGGGATTTAATAGATAATGCAGAGTGATCTAGATAAGGCCATAGAAGCATTCAAAGACCCATATTGGCGTATAAATCATCTATACTATATTGTAAACAAACAAGGAAAGAAAGTTAAATTCAAATTAAATTGGGCTCAGGATCAGCTGTATAAGGATATGTGGTACTGCAACATAATTCTTAAAGCCCGTCAGCTTGGTATGAGCACATTCATTTCATTACTATTCTTAGATCGCTGTTTATTCAACTCAAATATGTCCGCAGGTATTATTGCACACACACTTGAAGACTCTCAACAGTTGTTTAGGCGTGTTAAGTTCGCATACGATAATTTACCCGATATCATAAAAGAGAGATTAACAGCCGAGAATGATACCACAAACATGCTTAAGTTCTCAAACGGTTCTAGTATACGCGTGGGAACATCTCTTAGATCTAGTACATTCCAATATTTACATATATCAGAGTTTGGTAAGATATGCGCAAAGTATCCAGATAAGGCTCAGGAAATAATTACAGGGTCTTTAAATACTGTTGCTCCTGGCCAATATGTATTTATAGAATCAACCGCTGAAGGAAGAGATGGTTATTTTTACGATATATGTAAACGAGCACAACAAAACAAACAGATGCAATCTAAATTATCTAAGCTAGACTTTAAGTTTCACTTCTTCCCATGGTATTTGGAGCCATCATATCGCATCGGATCATGCTTACCAGCTAGTGAAGATATATTAAAGTACTTCGAGCATTTATCTAGAGTTGGTATTAAGCTAGATGAAGAGCAAAAGAATTGGTATATATCGCGTGAGGTGACACAAAAAGATGATATGAGGCGCGAATATCCTTCAACTCCAGAAGAAAGCTGGGAAGTGTCCAACGAAGGATTATATTATGCACGTCAGATGAATCTAGTTAGGGCTGAGAAGCGTATTGGGTTTGTACCATATGATGAACAAATTCCCGTTTATACAGCTTGGGACCTTGGTTATAATGATAGCACTTCAATATGGTATTTCCAATGCTTCGGCAAAGAGATTAGGTTGATAGATTATGATGAGGGAAGTGGCGAGTCTTTAGCTTATTGGCTTGGAATAGTAAAATCTAAAGGTTATGTATATGACAAGCATATTGCGCCACATGATATTATGGTTCATGAATATAGTAGTGGTATGACAAGACAAGCATCAGCACGTAAACTAGGTTTTAACCTAATACCAGCTCAAAAGACAGATATTATACCTGGTATAGATGCGGTGCGCGGCATACTAAATAGATGTTGGTTCGATGAATCTAAATGTGCTAAAGGCATTAAAGCGTTAGACAACTACAAAAAGGATTGGGACGAACGTAATGCATGCTGGCGATCTCAACCTCTGCACAATTGGGCATCACATGGAGCAGATGCGTTTAGAACTTTAGCGACTGGTTTAATGCTCGTGCCTAATCAACGTAATGATCGCGATGGTCATAATCCTAAAGATTATTTACAAGATCGATTCGGACCTAGGACTAGTATATTCTAATCATGTAAAGCGGATTTACATTCGATTGTTGCATAATTAAAATAATTATTATATGTTCTAGCTTTCACCCAATGCTCTTTTGTTGGAGGCTTTTACGTCTTTTTATTATCCACCATGGGACAATGCTTTAGAGCCTTCACAAGGTAACGTAAGGCAATGGCTAGACAATCTTTACAGCAAATTCCAGCCTATAGAACAATCAAGATGGAACCAGGCTAATATCGACA
>Ga0247678_1000054_pt1 | contig 40504 bp, 59 predicted proteins | sample CNK19_metaG_FD_182801 | JGI IMG/M metagenome (GOLD analysis project Ga0247678, IMG submission 182801) | Soil microbial communities from Purdue University Martell Research Forest, Indiana, United States - CNK19 | ecosystem: Environmental > Terrestrial > Soil > Temperate forest > Bulk soil... | reverse complement strand
GCACGCCGCAATCGTCCGAAACGTGATCTGCCCGAACATCATCGAGAGATCGACCCCCTGGATGCCCTTCGGGTAGTGAACGCCCTCGATGAGCTTCTGCGCGTCAGACTCCGGCAGGAATTTCTCCAGCGGAGCGCCGACCGCGATCATCGGAGGGTATGCAGGCGACTTGCTCATCGCGAAACGTTGTATCCACGCCCGCCGCAGAACCGGCACCCCTCGCCCTTGCAGATGTGGCACTGATTCCGATTCGAGGTCTGCACGCCAAGCTGCTCGATCCTCGGCCCGCTTCCAGAACTCAGGCGCGCACGCAGCGCCGCGTTGTCCATCTCCAGCTCCGCGATGCGCTCGGCGTCCGTCTTGACCGGCTCAGGTGAAGGCGGCGGCGCGGTCTCCGCTTGTGATTCAGGTTCGAGCGGTGCGGCGACCACCTCGACCTCCGTGCCGTTGTTCGGAATCGCCGCCACCGCCTTCTTCCGGTACACCATGCCTGGAAACCCTGACACCACATCTTGTGGGTGTCAAGCACTCCAACACAAGATGTCAGCCGAAGTCGGGGATGATCGTCTCAACCTTGCCCTGGAACGGGTCGCCGAAGATGACGACCACGCCCCGGTCGTGAGCCCAGTGCGTCACCTCCGGCTTGTGGATCTCTTTGGCCGCGATGGTGATGACTTCCGGCCACTCGCCGACGCCGTTCGCCCGGAAGCGGGCCAGGGCGGCGTCGAGCGTCTCTCGGACGCGGCTCATTGCCCCGGAAACGGCCCAGCCAGCGACATCTGGTAGCGGTACTTCGGCTCCAGTTTTCGGCGCATCTCGTCCCAAACGCCCTGCGCCTTCCAGACCTCGACAATAGCTTCGGCTTCTGCCTGCGTTCGCGTCGGGATCGGATTCGCGTCCAGTTGATCGGCCGCGTCGCGCAGAGCCGCGAGAACGCGAGCCTGATCCTCTGCGCACTCGTGTCTTGTGGCGAACATTTGGCGGTCGGGAATCACGCCTGCCTCTCCTTCAACCTCGCCCGCAGCGCCGCAACCTCAGCCTCCAGCTCGGCGATACGCTTCTTCAACTCCCACAGCGGCCCGTTTTTTGGCCCCTTGTGCGCGAGGATCAGGTCGAGAGGCTTGCGAGTGTCTGTCACGGGAGAGGCATTGGTTCGAGGACAAGCGCCGCCATCGGGCTCGACGGCATCGGTTCATCGAAAACGCCGTGGCCGAAGGGCAACCACGCGATGATCGCCTGTGCGTTCCGATCATCCCACGCGCGCATTCGGGCGATCCAGCGCTCAGCGAGTACGATGGCAACAGTCGGCTTGCCAGAGCATCGAACCGCCTCAACGACGTGTTCGAGATCGTCAATCGTCGGCGAATCGAGCTTCGGAAGCTGAATGAGCGTCACGGCGCTGGTTCCGGGGCAGGCGGGCAATATTTGAAGGCGTCGTCGGAGGGGAGCGGGGGCGCGGGCTTCGCGCCGATCTCTCTGAGCGCCGCGCACACGGCCTCGTAGTCGAAGCGGACCACCTTGGCCGTGAGCTTGAGACACGGAATGCGGCCATCGCGCGACCAACGCTGCACCGTGACCGGCGAGACCTTGAGCCTCTGCGCCAACTGATTCGCCGTCAGCAGGTTCTCCATGTGTGCTAGTCGAGCCGCCGCCATAGCCGCCAGGTGGAGGTTCACCCGCGCACGGCATCCCGCTAGCACGGGCGGCGGAAGCTCGGTGGGAAGGCTAGCCGCGAGAAGTGGGGAGCGCAACGACGAACTCAAGATGTTGCCACACAGAGCCGCCACTGCCGCGCAGCGCCCTGGCAATCTTCGCATCGTTCGCGTTGTCCTTGCACGTTCCAAGTCGAAGGTGGCGAGGGTTCACGCACCTCGCCCAGTTGCAGACAACCGGGTCGTGCAGAACCCAAAGCCCGTTAGGAATTGGTCCGTGCGTCAGCATCCACGACACCCGTGGAGCGTTGAGCGTGCGACGCTCGCCATTCCAGCGCACACCGAATCCGCCAGGACTGCCTTCGCCGTGAGGCCATGCGCTGTTCGTGAGCCACGGCCAGCAGCACTTCGGTCCAGACGACTTGTCCACGTTGCGCCAGAACCGCGCCACGTTTGACGGGTCACACAGCGCAGGTTCTACTTCTTCGAGATCCATCTCGGACTCCTTACGTCCAGGTGTTTCAGTCGCCGGGCCTGCGAGCTTCGAACTCACAGCGCCCGGCGCAATCCTCCCATCCGCAGAGGGGCGATTCAAGCGCGAGAAACCGACCTACTACGCCTGTAGTTTTTCCTTGACAGCCGCGCCGAAAAACGGCGACGCTTCTTCTGACGCCAAGATTGCGAGGCGATGGTCTGCCGGCGCTGACAGCACGCGCGCCGAACGAGACCAATGGCACGACGGGTTGCTCCTGCCACACAGCGCTAAGGCGAAGATCGAGCGGGCGGGGCAGAATCGAAAAATGTTGCAGATTTCTGTCAGAGGTCTCACGTCCACTTGCGGCCGGCGATCCCCCCAGGCGGGGGTCCACGATGCCGGGCTCGCTCGTGTACGCGCGGAGTAAAGGAACGCCTGCGATGTCGGAACGCGCTCCGATGATGCCCGACCTACCAGGGCTTGTGGTCTGCCGTTGTCCGACGCGCTCGAATTACCTGGAATCGGCCTTCTAGGTGGCAAGGATGCCGATAATTCCTCGAATCGAACGCAACGAACTGGGTATTATCAGACGCCACGACATCGGACGCCAGCAACATTGCCCGAACACTGGCCCGCGCGGCCTTCCGGCTGGCATCCTGGCCGATCCCGTCCTCAGCTCGCCGCTCGCTCGTTCCTGAGTGATGACATTCCTTCTCTCTCTCCCTATTGTCTCCGCTGAATCATCGGCCGTTGCTCACTCTTGCCGATGATCCTTCGGCCGTGCTAGAGCTTGCGCCTCATGGGGAGCATCCTTCATGTCAGTTTCACTGACCGCATGATCGCGGAGCTTGGCGTCTACTGCGAGGAGCGGATCGACAAGCCGACGAAAACGGCCGTGCTGCGCGAGCTGGTCTCGAAGCTCCTGGCCGATGCTGCGCGAGCGCGAGCGAAGCGGATCGAAGCCGAGCACCTTGCGATTCTGCGCGCTGCCAAGGTGGAGCGAGTATCGAAGCCTCGCAAGCCTCGCGGTCCTACCAAGGTTCCGCCGTGGATCGAGCGCGAGCGTGCGGAGTCTGCGGCGGAATCGGTCGATCCTCCGGCTACCTGAAAGATTCTCGCGGCTCTAAGTCACGCTCGGCTCTAGGCTTCCGGTCATCCCGTCAGATTGCACGCGGAATGCACTTGCGTTGCACGCGATCCTAGCCGATGATTCCACCATGCGCGTCGGACTTCCTGGCGCGCGATCCTCTAGCAAGGAGCAGGACGTGAAGAACCTTCCGAACATCGACAAGGCAGCATTCCGGCGCGGAGAGTATGTCGGGTACTGCAACGGGGCGCAGCGGATTCGCCGTTGCTCGGCTGGCTGGGAAACGTACGCGCTCGGATCGTCGGCTGGCAAGTTCGAGCCGGCGCGAGCGAGCACGCTCGAAGAGCTGTCCGCGATCCTCGCGGCTCGCTCCGTGTCGCTCTCCGCCACCCTCCCTTCGCGCGCGGTGGAGGGCTGAGCCGTGGAAGCTTTCAAATTCCGCTACTGGCAAGGTGTCCGCTACGTCGCGCCGTGGAACGATGCGCCCGATAGCTTCGCGCGCTGCGGAACGTGCGGACGCGCGTGGGACGATGACAAGGCAACGGACTGGACACCCGCTCCGTCCGCGCGCTGCCCGTTCGAGTACTTCCGTGGTCATTCGTCGCGCGCCCCGTCCGCGCAGGGAGCGTAGACGTGGAAGCTACATCCGAGCCGATCACGGACGTTGTTTTCCGTCGCTGGCCCAAGAGCGAAGGTGGCGGAGTGCTCGCGCTATTCCCTGGCCTTGAAGCGAAGCCGGGCTATTGCGAGTCGTTCGAGCATGTCGGGCAGCATGGCGCGGCCGACTACGCGGGGTGCATCAGCAGGACTCGCCCCGCGAAGATGACCGAAAACGACGTGAAGGCGCTCTACCGCGAGCTTGAATCAGCGCCCTACGGCTACCGCCTGCGCGTCCAGGTTCGGAGGCCACGCCGCACCTAACCCACCCCGCGCCCCAGCGGCGCGAATGCTCCCGGCGACGGGGGCGGGTCCGTCCGGTATGACCGGCGCTGACGAGGCCTCAGATAGGCCGAAACCCGACTAGCAACGGAACGAGGAAACATGGAAACCGACACCGCCCCGAGACTGGTCCGCGAACACTCGATTGACCACGCCATCGGACAGCACAAAGGCTATTTCTTCACGCCCGGCGCGATGCGCTTTTTCCGAAGCCGGATCGCTCAATCCTGCTTTCAAGCTGACGGCTCGCCGCGCATCTACTTCGCCACCTCGGAGCAATTCGACGAGCGGAGCGGGCGCTTCGGAACCGTTCGCGTGCTGAACACCGCGACGGGCAGCATCGACCAAGTTGGCGCGTTCCAAGAGCACGCGAACATCCGCGCGGCTGGACGTGCTGCCAAGCGCGCTGCGATGCGCGACGCTGCGGAGGGCTCCTGACATGAAATTCAGAGCACAGCACGCTGAAACCAACCCGCGCAAATGGCGCTGGGTCGAAGCTCGGGACATGCGGCACGCTGCCGCAATCGAAGGCGCGCGGCACGGCCTGGGCGAGCGTACGGTGTACGTCGCGGAGCCCGGCGGCCCGAATCACTCGAACGGCTCGCCGATGATCGTCCACGGCTTCAAGCTGGACGTTTGCCCGCGTGAGCTCGAATCCGCGCCGGAGGTCGCGCCGCGATGAGATTCAAGCTCTACATCGACTGCGACAACGCAGCGTTCGAGGACGATTGCTCGGCAGAGATCGCGCGCATCCTGAAAGGGATTGCGGGCTCCCTGCGCGAGAGCGGATGCACCGCGCCGCACGCCGTCGCGTCGTGGATCGGGCGCGGAGAGATCGGCAAGCTCTACGACGTGAACGGGAACACGGTCGGCAAGGTCTCTGTGGATGAAGGGAGGCTGTCGTAATGGGCTCCAAACTCGAAACCCGCCACGGCCTCACGCGCTTCCACGCGCCGGACGGGTCGGAACTGTGGATGGACGACGCGACGGGCAAGGCGTTCCGCGCGGACTGCTCGCGCGCGCCGGAGTACGATGGGCCTGCGTGCCGCTACGAGGACTGCGCCGAGCAGCATCCGGTACCGGCTGACGACAACGCGCCCGTGACGTGTCCGACGTGCCGGGCCGATCTGGGGCTGCCGCCTGCGGATTACTCCAAGGTCAAGGCGAGCCGCTCGCAACCCTGCGCGAACGAGCAGCGCCTTGACCGCGCGAAACGTGCGCTCCGTGGCGGCAACTACCGCGACGAAGACCCGCAGACGAACCTCGTGGACTTGCTCTCGGACCTGCGCCACTGGTCAGACGCAATGGGCCTTGATCTGCCCGCCGCGCTAGCCACGAGCCAGATGCACTACAAGGCCGAGTGCGCTGAGGTGGAATCGTGAGGCTCCCGTCAACCCTCAAGGTCGGCGACTCGATCACGGTCTGGGACCGCAGCGAGCCGAAGGCTATCCGCACGGTCGCGGCGCTCACGGCCAGGAAGGTCACCGACAGCGCGGGCCACGACTGGATCGCAAGCTCCGGGCATGGCTGGGGAACGTCCGGCGATTCCTGGTACAACGGCCCGCACATCGCGCCAACGCAGGAGGATGACGCCGCGAGGCTCAACCTGCGCGTCAAGCGTCGCAAGGCTAGCGAGATGGCGAAGGCAGCCCTTCTCTTCACCGAGAGCAAGGCCGCGACCGCCGCTGAACTGGATCTGTGCATCTACGCGCTGGGGCTGCTGGACGCCACGCTCAAGCCCGCCCCCTCCGCTCGCGCCCCTGGAGCGAAGCCGTGAGCAGCCCCGACGACAAGGCGACGAAGGGCTGGGTCATCGGCGCGATCCTGGTCATGGGCATCATCCAGACGATCATCAACGGACTCGTCCACGGCATCCTGAACAGCTACGACCCAGGCCCGACAGAGCTTCGCCTGCGCGCCCTTGAGGAGAAACTGAAATGACCCCCGAAACCACCACCCCTCCCCCGCGCCCGAAGCCGAAGTACGCCAACATGCTCCCCTGCACGTTCACGCTGGACAAGCAGGGCGACGCCTTCATCCAGCGCATGACGCTGGAGTGGAGGTGCGGGCGGTCGGCGGCTTTGCGTCGCATCCTGGCCGAGGCTGAGAAGCGGGAGAAGCGGCAATGAGCAGCCTCAACGGCCCGCGCGCCGACATCCTGATTTTCGAGGACGCCGAAGCCACGATGACCAGGAAGCAGCGCAAGCGGTTCCATGCCTGGGCTCGCACGCCGCTCAAGTGCGCGGTATGGCTCCCGCATCGCACGCGCCGGGGCCACTTCGCGCGCGACTTCGACCGCTGGATGGCCTACCGCCGACGCTGCCCGCAGGTTGGAGAGGGGACGAGCGGCTTCTCGCGCTTCCTTGCCCGTTGTCGCTCCATTCCCCACTTCGGGCCGGCGCACCTGATTCCAGCCACGCCCGAGAAGCGCCAGTGAGCGCCCAAGCTCTCGACCGGATCTACCGGGCGCTGCCACGGATCGCCTGCAAGGGCCTCTGCCACGAAGCCTGCGGGCCGATTGCGGGGGCCGATGGCGAGATCGAGCGCCTGGAGCGAGTCGCGGGAAAGCCTCTGAGCGTTCGCCCTGACGGCCAGTGTTCAATGCTGACCGCTGAGGGCCGATGCTCGGTCTACGCCGCGCGTCCGCTGATCTGCCGCCTGTTCGGGGTTGCCGGAGGGCTTGAGTGTCCGCACGGCTGCAAGCCCGACCGGATGCTCTCCAAGCGCGAAGCCTACGACGGGTCATGGTGCACTTTGATGTGCACGGGGCTCGACGCCTACCACCACTTCTCCACGTCGCCGAAGTAGACGCGCTTGTCGGGCAGCCCCTCGGCTGAGAACGTGACCATGTCGCCGTCGATGCTCTTGACTTGCATGCTCGAGCTGCCATTCAAGTAGATCACTTGCCCGCGCTCCAGAGTGATGGCCGTGACCTCGTCGCCGACCTTGAGCCCGACGGGCGAGCTATCGCAGGACGCGAACAGGAGGCCGAGCGCGAAGGCTGCGAGCGTTCTCATGCCGCCAGCGTAGCGCGGGGCGGAACGCCGCTTGCTTGGATGCCGCGCGGCATGGTTAAATTTCCACACGACCGCATGACTTCCGCCACCGCCACCGCCCCCTTCGAGGTGCTCTCGCCGAACCTGGATCCAGGTATCCGTGAGATCGTGCGCGCGCTCCACGAGGCCGGCGCGGAGACGTTCGAGTCTTGCGAGGGTGGCCCCGGGCATGCGTACCCGGAGCCGACCGTCCGCTTTCACGGCGAGCGCCCCGAAGGATTGCGAGTGTTGTCGCGCGCGCTTTCGATGGGGCTGCCTGTCCGTGAACTACGCCGCGTCTGGCCGGTCAATGACGGCGAGCCGACGGGGCCTTGGTGGGAACTGACCTTCGGCGCTACTTCCCGGCCTTGTTGAGGTCAGCGCATTCCTTGCAGAGCGGTTTCCCGCCCGTGCCTTGCTGCAAGTTGTAACTCTCGATGTTGTTGCCAGTCTTGCACTGGTTGTTGTTGTGGTGGACGTTCATGATTTTCGAGTTCCAAGGCGACTTCCAGGTCATTCGATGCTCCAGGTCTGAAACGTGATGTCGGAACGGGCGACCCCCACGGCCACCCAACGCTCGGCTTGTACCTTAACACCAGGCTAATTACACGGACTGTTAAACGGCGGGCTTTGCTCATCTGCTTGCGCGGGCTAGGATACGCGCATGGCGAAGCGCACTACCGATCCGAACGAGGCCGCCGCCAGCGTTGTGCGTGCGGCGACGGGCAAGCCCGACGAACTGCCGGAGACCATCGAGGCCGCATGGAACGACTGGAAGGCTCGCATCCACTCATGCGACGAGCGGACAAAGACGCTCGCCCGCGCCGCGTTCGATGTAGGCGTAGAGGCTGGCGCGAGGCTCTCTGCATCAGAGCTGGGCAAGCGCGGCGCGAGCAAGGGCGGTGAGGCAAGGGCCGCGAGCCTCTCCGCGAGTCGAAGAAAGGACATTGCAAAGCAGGCTGCGACCGCGCGATGGTCGAGGCTCAATAGGGAAGGAAAATCGAAATGACCGACACTACAACTATGCGCAGCGAGGAGATGGAGCGCGTCGTCGAGCTGAAGCCGACGACGACGGTACTTGCGGCACCTAAAACATTTGCGGCAAGTGAGGTGTCGACACAAGACATTCCACCGGGGCTTTCGGCAGCGCTGCAAGGGCTACAAGCCAAGCTCGGCCGCCAGTTGTGGCTATTGATTCAGCGCTCGGGAAGCGAGCAGCACGACATGCTTGACGAGTCGGTCGTCGCCGCAGCGCTGAATTCCACGAAGATCTTGGCGCCCGACATTCCGATCGCTGTATTGATCGAGACTGATGGAGGCTTCGCCAAGTGCGCCTACCAGGCCGCGCGCATCCTTCACCAGCATTGCGGCTCTTTCTCCGCTGTGGTTTTTTCGAGGTGTAAGAGCGCCGGTACGCTCTTCTGCTGCGGAGCTGGGGAGATCGTGATGTCTCGCTATGCAGAGCTTGGGCCGCTAGACGCGCAGGTGGTAGACCTTGATCGAGAAGAGTTCAGTTCTGCGCTGAACGAAGTGCACGCCGTCAAGCAACTCCAGACAGTTGCTGCGGAGGCTCTCGATGCCGCCATGGTGCTGTCCGTGGACCGCACCGGAAAGAAGGTAGGGCGGCTCCTGCCGGATGCACTCAAGTTCGCGGCCGAGTTCGTACGCCCGTTGCTCGCGAACATCGACGTGATCCACTACACGTCACGGCACCGCGAACTGACGGTTGGTAAGCAGTATGCGCGCAATCTGCTCCAGTTCCATTCTGGAGACGATGCCGAGCGCGACCGCGAGGTACACGCTCAACATCTCGCGGACAAACTGACAGAAGGCTACCCTGACCACGAATTCTTGATCGACCTAGATGAGGCGCAGCGGATCGGTCTGCAAGTTGTGGACTGGGATGCGGAGATCGAAGGGTTACTAGGAAACGTGCGCGACAACATGTCAGCCGGAACTTGGATCGGCCGGTTCGAGGAGAAGAAGACGCCATGAACAGGCAGAGAGCCTCACAAGGGACCGAGAAGCGACGCGGTAGCGCCGCGCTGCTTGTGGAGCTGACCCGCGCGAGCAAGGGGCAGCGCTGGGAGACGCTGGTAAAGCGCCTGTCCAAGGCCAAGCCATGCACAGAGCATGGCGAGTCCCACGGCAAGGCGACAGTCGCTCGGAAATAGCCGATTAGGCTCAAAATCCCTAGCTTTCTGCTTGCATTGCTTGCCCGGGCAAGCATACTGGTGGCATGAGAAAGCTCCCCCGCGAAACCCGCGCCCTGGTCCTGTCGGCCCTCACCGAAGGAATGGGCGTCAACGCGACCGCTCGCATGTGCAACGTCTCGAAGCTGACCGTGCTCCGCTTGCTCCGCGACGCTGGCGCTTTCGCGCTGGAGTTCCACGACGCGACCGTGCGCCAGCTTCCGACCGTGCGCGTCGAGGTTGACGAGCTGTGGAGCTTCGTCGGGTGCAAGGCTCGCACGAAGCTCGCTGGCGAGTCGGACAAGCACGGCGACGCTTGGTGCTGGGTTGCCATCGACGCGGACTCCAAGCTCGTCGTGTCCTACATCGTCGGCGACCGCAACAAGGCGAACGCGATGGAGTTCATCGGCGACTTGAAGTCGCGCCTCGTGCATCGCATCCAGCTTTCGAGCGACGCCTTCAAGCCGTACTTCGAGGCCGTGCGTCGCTCGTTCGGCTTCGAGGTTGACTACGGGCAAGTCGTGAAGAAGTACGCGCCGGAAGCGAAAGCGGAAGCTCGCTACTCGCCCCCTGTCTGCGTCGGATGCACGAAGCGCCGCAAGATCGGCTCCCCTGCTGGCGAGCTGATCTCCACGAGCTACTCGGAGAGGCTCAATCTCACGATCCGCACGCAGACGCGCCGCTACACGCGACTCACGAACGGCTGGAGCCGGATCATCGGCAACCACGTCGCGGCGACCGCGCTCCAGTTCCTCGCGTACAACTTCGTGAAGAAGCACGCCGCGCTCAAGACGACTCCCGCCGTTGCGGTCGGACTCGCCGAACGCCCGTTGACCGTCCTCGATCTAGTGGACATGATCGAAGTCGCGGAGATCGAGAAGGGCGGACGGCTCAGCGACTACCGGCCCTCGCCGAAGCGGACTGAGCCGCCCGTGGTTCAAAGTGCACCATGACCCCTACGACGCCATGCGCGCCGTGGAACTGATCGCAGGACTGCCGCGCATGTGCGAGGTGCCGTCTAGGAACGCGCAGGAGCCCGCACCGTGAGCCACGACCAGAACGGCACGAATCCGGCCAGCGTGCGAGGGACGCGAGCGCAGGAGCCCTACGTGGTCCTGGTATGCGGCTCACACCTCGACCCGCACTACCATCTCGTCTACCGCACGCTGGACGCGCTGGACCCAAGGCCCGAGCTGATCGTACAGGGTGAGGCGCGCGGGGTTGACGACTCGGCGGCGAATTGGGCGGCGAAGCGCGGGATACCCTGCGCCGGATTCCGCGCGAATTGGGGCGACCGAGGGCGAGCCGCTGGCCCGATCCGCAACGGCTGGATGCTCAAGTTCATGCGGCCCGCACTTGTGATCGCCTTCCCCGGCGGAAAAGGCACCGCGAACATGGTCGAGCAGGCGAGGAAGGCGGGAGTCGAGGTGCGGGTAGTGCGCGGGTGAGCTACCCGTTTTTGGAGATCGTGCGCGAAGGCCCTTGACGCGGAGCTTTGCGGTAGCCATCGTCTAGCATCGCTCGCTGAAAGAGCGACGGCCCGCGTCCGGGTGAGGGACACGAGCCGCCAAGGTCGGCACCAACGGATACTCGCTCCGATGGATCGAATGCAGAATAACGCGGCCTCATCTGGCTGCAATACCCAGGTTTCAGGACGCGCCCTGGCCCAGCGTCGCTACGCAAGATCAGCCAAGGGGATACGCGCGAGGCTGCGCTTCCTGGAGAGCCCGAAGGGGCAGGCATACCTCGTCCGAGAGCGAGAGAGAGCAATCGCCCGCTCGCGCCGAGTCAAAGGCGGTGCCGCGTGAGCCACGCCGCCTCCGACTGGATGCCTTTTTACATCGACGACTTCTGGGGCTCAGAGCACGTCGCGGACATGACCGACACCGAGGCGCTGCTGTACCAGTGGTGCCTCGGGCGGCAGTGGCAGAGCGGCTCGCTGCCTGCCGATCCGGTCGCGCTCAAGAGGCTTCTCCCGTCGCGCTTCGCCGCCACTTTTGACGAGAGCTGGCCCAAGGTGAAGCCTCGCTTCGAGATCGGAACCGACGCGCGCCTGCGCAACAAGGTTCTCCACGAGCACCTGTCCGAAGCGAGCCGCCGCATCCTCAAGGCAGCCGAATCGGGCAAGAGAGGCGGTTTGGAGCGCGTCCGAAGGCTTGCTCAAGCGAGCCTTGAAGGGTCGCTCAAGCAACCCTTGAAGCAACCCTTGAAGGGTCGCTCAAGCGAGCCTCAAGCTCTGATAGGATCGGATAGGACAGGATCGGATGTCTCTGTTCCTACGGAACAGGGCTCGGCTGACGCCAAGCCGTCCTCCAGGAAAGCCAGAGGCCCCAGACCGCCCAACGCCTATGAGCAGGCGTGGTACGACACCCTCCGGGCACACTACGGCACCGAGCCAGCCAAGCTCCCGCCTCACGGCAGCATCGCGCTCGGGCGCGTCGGCAAGGTGTTCGGGCCGGAAGCCATCGCGGCGAAGATGCGCGCTGTCCTGGCCGACGACAAGGCGCGCAAGTTCCTGACGCCGAAGTACCTCGAAGAGCACTGGGACAGCATCGCGGCGAGGGCGGACCTGTTCTCAAGCGGCCCGACCGCCCCTCCCGGCTTCCTAGAAGAAGCCCGCCGCGTCCTGGCGATGGGGCCACCGCCAAAGGGCAACACGAGCGCCGAGGCGACCTGGAAGGCCGTACAGGACGGCTTGGCGAAGTACCGGCTGACCGCTGACGACGTGCGGAGGAGCGCATGAGCGCCGAAACAGACCTCATCGGCGCGGTGCTCCAATTCCCGGAGTGCCTCGGCGACGTGCGCCCGCTCGTGGAGGCCGACGACTTCGAGGAGGACGCGCCGCGCAAGCTGTTCAAGGCGTGCTGCCAGGAAGACGACGCGCGCCGCGCCTGGACGCTTTCGAGCCTGAGTCAGATCCTCGCCCCGAACGATCCGGCCAAGCGCGCAGCCTGGGGGCAGGCCGCATTCGAGTACGCCGCCCCGGTCGTCTCCAGCGCCCACGCCGGGCACCACGCAAGACTCGTCCGCGCCGCCGCAGTCAAGCGCCGCCTCACCGCTGCCCTCCAGGCCGCATTAGCTGACCTGTGCGAGACGCCAGCGACCGAGGACGCGCTGGAGGGTTTCCTCGGCCAGCTCTCGTCAGACCTCACGGCATTGGCTGACAGAGGCAGCGTCGCAACCAGCGACAGAGACGCCGGAGATGTGCTCCAGGACGCCGTAGCCCGCCAGCGCGAGCGCGAGACGCAGGAAGGGCTCAGTACCGGGCTCTCGGACCTGGACCGTGTGCTCCACGGGCTGAGGCCGGGGAAGCTCTACGTCATCGCGGGCAGGCCGAGCCTTGGAAAGTCGGCGTTCGGGCAGCAACTCGTGGTGAACGCCGCCAAGAACGGGCACCGGGCCACGCTGGTCGAGCTTGAGATGCCGGAGGACGAGATCGGCGACCGGACGCTTTGCATGTTCGGCGAGCTGGACGGAGGACTTGTCTCGTCCAAGAACGTTTCCGAGGAAGACCTCGGGAAGCTGGAGGTGGCTGCGCGAGAGCTTCGAGCGCACGGGCGACTGCGCTACGTCACCGAGAACTACATCACGTTCGCCAAGGTGCGCGCGATCTTGCGCCGCCACAAGCGCAAGCACGGGCTGGAACTCGCCGTCATCGACTACGCGCAGCAGGTTCGCGTGCAAGGCTTCAAGGCCGGGGAGCGTCAGCTCGAAGTGACCGAGGTGTTTCGCTCGCTCAAGCAGCTCTCGAAAGAGCTTTCCATCCCGATCATCGCGCTCGCGCAGCTCAACCGCGAAGCCGAGGGGCAGCGCCCGACGCTGGCGCACCTGCGCGAATCCGGCGCAATCGAGAACGAGGCCGATGTCGTGATCCTGCTCCACGGGGAGCGCGACGGATCGACGATCACCGCGATCATCGCCAAGAATCGCGGAGGCCGCACCTGTGACGTGGCGCTCGCGTTCCTGCGCGCGCAATTCCGAATCGAACTACCGACAACCTGGAAAGCAGAGGAAATCCGATGAACGCCGAACGATCCAAGGCAATCGACAAGATCCGCGACCTGACGCCCGAGGAGGGCAGAGCAGGCTACTTGAAGCAACTCCTGGCGCTTGAGCGCGAACTCTCCGCGACGAACGAGCTTGTCCGCGCGATGCACCGCAGGCTGCAAGAGCTGGAGAGAGCGGCGGATCGCAAGGCGGTGGGGGCGTGAGTTCCGCGCTGATGCTCGTGCGCTTCCCTGACGGCGAGATCCGTTACGGCAAGTACCACGGCACTTCCGATCTGCCATACCACGACCTCACGACCGAACGTGACGAGTGGACGAAACTGCAATTCTCTTCGGACACCAATCGCGTTGAAGCTGACGACCAAGTTGTGCCGGTCGAAATCTACAGCAAATACGGCGGCGGCTCGTATTGGAGCGGAACCGCTACGAAGTGGTGCCTCGTGGACACTGGATTTTCCTTGGACGAAAACAACGACATCGTGTGGCCGAAGGATCAAAAAGACGGAGAGCCCGCTTGGGCGAGAGAAGGAGCCAAGCCGTGACCGACTCAATCTCAGAGACGCTGGCCGCGCACGCGAGGCTGCTCAGCGAGAACATTCTCCGCCTTGAACGCCTCGAAGCGGTCGCCGATCACTACGGCGAGCAGTTGCCTAAAGTCCTCAACCGTCTTGCTTCGCTGGAGTGCCGCGAGCTTGCCGCGCTTGACCCGCCGCCGAAGCCGAGAGGGCTCGACGTGGAGGTGAGCACGGGGAACGGCTTTCCGCCCGAGGTCAACGCGATCCTGCGCCAGATGCCAGCGAAGGCCCGCCTCGCGCAGATCGACGCCCGCATGGCCGAACTCAAGCAGGAACTCGGCACGCTGCGCGGGGAACGCGAGCGGATTGTGGGGGCGCGGTGAGCCTCTACCTCGGCATCGACCCCGGCTCATCCGGCGCACTCGCGTTCGTGAACGAGCAAGGCGGCTACTGCGGAAGCGCGCTGTTTCAGGGCATGTCGCTGCCCGAACTGGCACGGGAGATCAAGGGCTCAGCCCCAGCGTTCGCCGTGATCGAGCGCGTCTCCGCAATGCCCGGCCAAGGCGTGACTTCGATGTTCACGTTCGGCCAACGCTTCGGAGAGGTGCAGGGAATCCTTGCCGCGCTCTCCATCGGCTACGCGCTCGTGCAGCCGCAGGCGTGGCGCAAGGAAGTCGGGCTTTCGCTGCCGACCAAGGAGAAAGACCAGGAACGCGCAGCTCGCACGCGCGCCGTGAAGGAAGCAACCGTCAAGGCCGCGATCCAACGCTGGCCCGCCGCTGCGAAGGATCTATCCAAGGTCAAGCACTGGCCGATTGCCGACGCGCTGTTCCTCGCGGAGTGCGCTCGCATCCGGTACTGCCCGGCGATCTTGCGCGCAGAGGGCGCGTAAGGCTAGGGATGGGATGGGGTTGCGGCGACGGGAAATCCGTAGTGCCCGCTTGACACGCTGAAATCACGTTGCCAGGATGCCACACATGAAGACGCAACCGAAAGACTCGCCCGGCGTCCGCGTTCAGCGCAAGCGCGAGGCACTAGGGCTGACGCAGGCCGATGCTGCGCTGCAAGCTGGCATCGACCGCACGGCCTGGAATCGGATCGAGTCGGGTGCGCGCTTTCCTACGTCGCGGCAACTTGAGCCGCTGAGTCGCGTGCTGAAAGTGAGCGTGGACTGGATCTTGACCGGGAGGGTGCGCAAGTGAGCGAGGTAGCCATCGACGTTCGCGTTGAGTACGGCGGTCTCGTGATCGACTGCGAAGTGCGCATGTTCGAGTACGGCGGCGATTGCGGAGAGTTCAAGGTTCATTCGGCGCGCATCGAGACTCTCTGCGACCACGGCGAACCAGTGATCGTGGAGATTCCGAAGGCGACGCTGGACGTTCTTGAGTACGACGACAATTGGCGCGAGCAAGTCTCCGATCTTGCATGGAAGATGGCGAAGGATTGGTGCTACCGATGACCAAGCACGTCTCGTTCTCATGGCGGGGGCTCTACGTCGAAGCCGACTGGTACAGCGGCTCGACGCCTTCTGGCGGTCCCGATCCGAGCGAGCTTGAAGTCGAGTCGATCTCAGTCGGCGACGAGCGGCTGCCGGACTGGATCGAAGAGCGGTTGATCGACCGCTACTACGATGAGCTTTGCGAACTTGCGGAGAGCCACGAATGAGCGAACAACTGCGCATAGGCGGCACGATGGCGGCGAACATCGTCGGCCACGGCTTCAAGTCGCCCTACGAGGCTTGGGCGATCCTTACTGGGAAAGTCCAGCCCGAGAATCTCGACGACATCGAGCGCGTCGAGGCTGGGACGTTCATGGAGCCCGCCGCTGCCGCATGGTTCCGCAAGCGCACTGGAATCGCCGTGGTCGATTCTCCGGGGCTCATGGTGGACAAGGAGTTCCCGTGGCTCGCGGGCTCGCCAGATCGCCTGCTATTGCTTCCGAGCGGCAAGCCCGGCGTGCTCGAATGTAAGAACACGCACGGCTTCGCTGCGAAGGACTGGAAGCAGGCCGACAGCGAGGCGATCACCGCGCCGTTGGGCTATCAGGTGCAACTGCAAACGTACCTGCGGATCACTGGATTCGAGGTCGGGTACTTCGCGGCAATTGTCGGCGGGAATCACCTTGAGACGCCGCGCATGGACCGCGACGACGTGTTCCTCGCGTGGCTCATGGAGCAACTGCTCAACTTCATCGAGCATCACGTCAAGGCCGACGTGCCGCCCCCGACGAGCGCGGACGATCTCGACGTGCTCAAGCGCATGTGGCCGAAGGATTGCGGGCGCACGATCACCGCAGGGCCGAAGGACAACGCTTCGATTGCGCTGCTCGAACTAATCGACTTCAAGCGCCAGATCAAAGCTCTCGAACTTCACAAGGACGCCTGCGAGGCAGTCATCAAGGCCGCGATGCAAGACGCGACCACTCTCGTAACGCCAAACGCGCGGGCAACCTGGAAGTCCCAGGTCGCCCAACACAAGGCGCGTCCGGCGAGAACCGTGGAATCTAGGGTGCTTCGCACCGGAGAAGACGAATGAATCAGCAGCAAGCAGTCACAGAGCGGAAGCCGATTGGGGCCGTTGGAGCGCTGGCCGAGTCGTACCAGATGGACGCGGTTGCGTTCGCGCAGACCGTCAAGGCGACGGTGTTCCCCAACGGGCAGGCCACGAACGAGCAACTCGCGGCCTTCTGTATCGTCGCCAAGGAATACGGGCTCAACCCATTCACCAAGCAGGTGTACGCCTTCCCGTCCAAGGGCGGCGGCATCGTGCCGATGATCTCCGTCGATGGCTGGGCGTCGATCATCAATCAGCACCCGCAGTTCAACGGCATGAACTTCCGCTACGAGAAGGACCAGCAGAGCGGCGAGGTCTACGCCGTGACGTGCATCATCCACCGCAAGGATCGCGCGCATCCGCTCGTCGTCACCGAGTTCATGGAAGAGTGCAAGGGCACGTCGCAGCCGTGGGCGAAGGCTCCGCTTCGGATGCTGCGCCACCGCGCGATGATCCAGTGCGCGCGACTTGCGTTCTCGTTCTCCGGGCTCTACGACGAGACCGAGGCAAAGGAGATCGTCGAGGCGGAAGTCGTCAACAGCAACGTGCCATCGCCGGTCAAGTCGCTGCGCGGGATGATGCAGCAGGCTGAGCAGGAGCAGCCCGTCGTGCGCGAAGTTGAGGCAACGCCCGTGCTCGACAACGCCGCGCTGGACCGCCAGATCGCCGAGGAAGAGGCGAAGCGCGAGAACCCGGTCGAGTTCTTCGCTGGCGACGACAAGGGCAAGGCGAAGCGCACGCGCTCGACGGATCACTAGCCATGACCGCCCCGTCCCCCGTCCCCGCGTCGGAGAGCGTCGTCGAGAGGCCGAGCTTCATCGGCTATCCGCCTGGAGCACCGCGACGGCGAGGCTCGGAAGCGTGATACACGTCGAGGCTCATCGTGTCCCTTTCCTCCCCGCCTTCCCGCGCTTGCGCTCGGGAGAGTGGGCGGCAGTTCGTCTGTTCCACGACTTCACGACGCTCTCAGATTTCAGAGTTCTGGTCGTCGCTTATTGCCATCGCGGCGGTAATCAACTTTTGCCAAACGCTCAGCATCGACAGGGCTGAGCAGCGAATCACGAAGCTCGAAACCCTGCTGCGCGACCGCGCGGCGAGAGAGACGGAGGGGAAATGAAGTACCGCAAGAAGCCTGTTGTGATCGAGGCGTGGTGCTGGGATGGCGACACCGACTGGACGAAAGCGCCCGAGTGGCTTCAAGCCGTCGTGCCTCACTGGTCGCCGAAGTCACTGATGATCCCGACGCTCGAAGGCAACATGAGCGCGAGCCCAGGCGACTGGCTGATTCAAGGAGTCAAAGGCGAAGTCTATCCGTGCAAGGCTGACATCTTCGCCGCAACCTATGAGCCCGCGCAGGAGCCCCGTTGAGCGAGCAACTGAAAGCGGAGCCGGGTCCGCTTACGGCGGATGAAATCACGGCATTGATTCCCGAGGCCGTCAATCTAGACAGCGATGCGAGCGGGAAGCTCGCAGACGGGATTCGTCAGCGAGTCGAAGCGCGCGAATCCGCTCTCCGCCTCGCCCTTTCCGCCGCGCAGGCTGAGAGCGAGAGGGTCAAGGCGGAATTGGCCGCCGCCGCTGTCGCGCTGGAGTCGTACAGCGGTGAAGGTGTGCTTCACGACGAACAGATCCGTGAGCTGATCCTGCGTTGCAGCTCGCTACGCGACGACCTCGACGCGGCCCGCTCTCAGCTCGCCCGCCTCGAAGCCGAGCGCGACGCGGCGGGGAAGCGCGTGGCGGAACTTGAAGATGGACACGTTCGGCTCGTGTGCGAGAGCATGAACACTTGGCGGCACTGCATCGAAGAAGAGCATCACGGCAATCCGCGCTGGGCCGGAAGCATCGAAGCGATCCGGCTGGTGTTCACCTTGATCCGCAAGAGCAGCCTGCTCTACCGCCTCATCTACGCGCGCGAGACGCTTCGCACCGAGAAGTGCCCTGAGCACAAAGGCAAGTGGAGCGGATTGGAGCATCCCGACAATCCATGCCCGCACGGATGCCAGATGACCGGATGGCTGCGCGCCGCCGCTGCCGAGGAGAACGCGACCCCGCGCGCGAGCGGCGAGGAGGCGGAGGCTTGAGAGAAAAGGATCGACCTGTCGGCTGTTTCCAGTGTGGCATCTACTCGTGCCTGTGGCTCGCGGATCAAAGCGTCTACATCCTGCTCGCCATGATCGCGTTCGAGGATTTGCCGAGACCGATGATCTTCCTGTTCACATTCCTGTTCGTCTACAAGATCACCCGCTACGAGCGTGAGATCGACAGGCTCAAAGACAGCATCGAATCCGTCCGCGCCCTGCGGCGGCTGCGAGAGGAGTGAAGATGCAAATACTCAAGAGTGACTTTCAACGCTTGTGCGAAGTCGAATTGCCGTTCCAAGGGAGGCAGTTCTACATGCACGGATTCGACCTCGAATCGCCCGCGATGCCTCCGGGTTTCGAGGACTACCTTGAGCCCGTCACGGCGCTGTGCGCTGCGGCTGGCGCGACTCGCGGGCGCGCGTACATGACCGTGGACGAGAAGATCGTCAGCGCGGGCGCAACGCAACGGCGTCCAGGCCCGCACGTTGACGGATGCTTCACGCCCGCCGCGAACAAGTGGGGGCATGGCGGCGGAGGAGGTGGCTGGCTCCACGGATGCAACGACATCCACGCCGAGGTAATCGCGCGCATGGCGGTCATCGTCGCGGCGAGCGTTCCAGGCTGTCGCGCATGGCGCGGCGAGTTCACCGGCACGCCCGCGAGCGACGGCGACTTGAAGCACATCGCGGCGCAGCTTGACGGCGGCGAAGTCCTGCCAGCGAACGTCGGCTACCTGCTCTCGCCGGATTGCGTTCACGAGTCGATGCCGATGCACGCCGACACGCCGCGCACGTTCCTGCGCATCGCACTTCCGGTCGGAGTCGCGCCCCCGCTGCCCGAAGCGACGGGGAAGGACGCAGAGGAGAGCGCATGAAAGCTGATCCGTTCGCCCAATACCGGAAGGACGGCGAGCTTGCCGATCCCGATGGATGCTACTGCAAGGATGAGCTTGAGCTGGTTCACGGAGGGCTGCTCAAGTTCTGTGGATGCGGAGCGCCAGAGGATGCGATGCGGTTCCTGCGCGACATGCTCGCCCACATCGCCGACGACCGCCGTGAGGCGATGGGCTTCGACGCTTGGTACAAGGAATGGACCGCCAAGGAATCAGCGATCTACGGGCCGCCGGCTGCGCGCTGGCTGTTTCTGTACCTGCTCGACACGGCGGGGCTCGCCGAACATGGTAGTAGCGTCAACTCGTGCTGGCTGACCGACAAGGGCAAGCACATCCTGGAATTGCTGCGCGCCATCGAATTCGAGGAGCCCGCCGCAGAGGAGACGCGATGAAAGAGGGGGAGCACTGGACGCAGGACGTGCCGGAAGTCGGGTGCATGTACTGGATCACGCGCGCACCGGACGCCGATCACAACTTCTGGAGGCGACCGCTCCAGCGCCGCTACAACGCGAAAGATGTCGCGTGGTGGCAGTCCGTCGTGCGTGTCGGCGGCTACCGCAGCGTCGATCCGATTCCCGATCCGATTCCGCCGCCCCTTCCCTCAACAAAGCCATGACCATGCCGACCCCCGACCCGCGCGCGATGAGCGAGACACTGACTCCGAACGAGGCCGTTATTGCTTGCGCGATCTTCGCCGCTTCATGGTGGAGTCCGCACAGTGCGATTTCCTGGGACGCGGCGATTGCCCGCGCGCAGCTCGTGACTCGCGGACGTTCGGACAACGCACGTGCCCCAGGCAGAGACGCGCCACCTGAGATTCTCCGCGCGCTCGCTGGCGGGCGAGAGGGGGCGGGCATTCCGGCCTTCGAGGGCGCGGAGACGATGCGGATTCGACACCTGGACTATCAGGCCAAGATCGCCGCGCTCGAAGCCCAGCTCTCTCAGGAGCGCGAGCTGCGCGGGAAGGCGGAGGCAATCTTGCAGAAGGGCCATACACCCGAAACAGACCAGGGCTGCGGCTGCACGATGCTCCCGCTCGACGTGCTGGCCGAGTCAGTCATGTGCGACTTGCGCCGAGCCATCGAGCAGAAGGACGCCGCCGAACGCGCGCTCGCGGAGGCGAATACCGAAGTCGAGAAGCGCGCGACGATCATCCGCGACCTCGTGGACGAACGCGAAGCCATGCGGCGCACTATTGCGACACGCGACGCGGCGATTACCGCACAAGACTTGCAGGTGATGGATCTCAACACGCGCCGCCGCGAATGCGAGGAAGAGTGCAAGATGCTGCGCGCCGGGACGGTGAAGGCATGACCGGCTACTGGACATCGACCGAGCCAGCCGACATCCAGGGCGTCTACCGGATGCGCCTCGGGCCTCAACAGTGGGTCGAGTTCTTCTTGGTCGGCGACGTTCCCACGAGCGGCGAGCGTTGGTCTGAGCCAATCAAGGAGTGCGGGCCGACGAGATCAATCGTTTGGGACGAGACCAAGATCCCGCTGATCCGAGACTAGCGCGAGCCGCCTCCCGACCCCAGGGAGACGGCCCGCAAGTAGCCGCTCAGGATCGGCTACCAGAGCAACCCGGCGATGAATCCAAGCGCGGCCCCGACGCCGAAGAGCCCAGCACCGCAGAAGAGCCAGCGGTCGCGGTCGGTGCGGAGGATCACGGCTTGCTCCCGAGCACGTCTTCGAGGCTGACCCCGACGAGGTCCGCGACGCGGCGCAGCAGCTTGACCTTGTCCTCGTTCTCGCAACCGGGCTGACCGTGCTCGGTGTCGTACTTGATCGCACGCTTGAGCAGTTCCTTCATGTCGAGCACCTCGCGGCGCAGCGCTTCAAGCTCCGCCTGCGTTGCAAGAGCCGGGAACACCGTTACCGTTCCAGGCGTGACATGGATTCCAGGCTGCGGCTGCGGGTTGATGTACGGAAGATGGCCCCACTTCTCGCCGTAGTGATCGCCGACCATTGAAAAGACGCACATCAGGCCGCCCCCTTGCTCCGATGCGTGCGCCATCCGACAGCACGGAGAATCGCGTCCCAGCGCCCGCCACTCTTGGAGAGCATGTCGATCAGGTGCGCGCGGTTGCGGTAGAGCGCGTACAGGATGAGCGCCCACCAATACCACGCGATCCCGAGGAAGCTCGGAGGCCCGCTCGGTGGCGGCGAATGCGACGTGCTCGGCTTATCGGCGCTCTGGTAGGCGTCCAGTCGCTTCTGGCTCTCGCTGGCCTCGATGAGCGCGTGAGCCGTCGCGGCACCGATCCCGCCGCCTGCGACAGCCCCAGGAGGACCGCCAGCGACGAATCCAATCCCGGCTCCGGCCACTGTCGCTCCAGCCACCTCCGCGCTCTGCACGAGCACGGCGCACGAGCACACCGCCGCCGCAATCAGCACCGCCGCGACGAACGCCACGAGGCCCGAGACGGTCGCTTGGATCTTCTGGTTTTGGTTCATGTCAGTGGTAGATGGGGTAGCCGTTCGCACGGTCGTACGCGATGTGCTTGTTGTGGCGATCCTGGAAGTCGTCGTCCGACTCGCCCGCGTTCTGGGTGTCGGTGACGGTATGCGGGGTCGCGGTGCCGTTCACGAGTGCAATGTAGGTGGTGCTCATTTCTTCGATCTCAACTTGCTCCATCGACTCGATGTGCTGCGCCAGCCGCTCGACCGACCGCGCCAAAGACAAGATCCGTGCGTCGAGCACGATGAATAGGACGATGACGAGGCTGAGTGCCGCACCCGTCGTCCAGAGAGTGAACCGCTGCGAACCATTCAGTCGCGTGCGACTGGCGGCACCTTGACGCTCGGGTTCGACACCTCCAGGAGATCCCGCCACGCTCTCATTCTGTCGATGTTCCACGGGTCAGCTACCTTTCTCTCGATGCTCTGGAGCCTGAAATCCAGTTCGAGGAATTTGGTGTTGAGCCACACGGCCCCGCCCAGCAAGCCCCCCGCAACCGTAACGAGGACTCCGATTGGGACGAGCGTGGTGGAGTCGAAAATCCGCTTTTTCTCATCGGCCATGCTGATCTCCAAGAGCCTGGGTCATCCACGCCACCGTGGCGATTGAGAACGCTGCGCAGACAGCCAGCACGAGCCCGCCGAGGCGGTATGCAGGCCACTGGAACATGAGTCGGTCCATCAGATGCGTCAGCCCGCACGTCAGGATGAACCCGAACGAAAGCACGACACCGAGCTTCGGATTGCGCACGCTCCCTCCCGTCGAAATACGCCGGTACAGCCCGACGCAGCCGAACGGGATCAGCATGTAGCACAGAAAGATGGCGAGGTTGGAAAGCTCGTGAACGAGGATGAGCGTCGATGACCACGACGGCCCGCACGATGTTCGCGGCATGAATCCATCGGTGCCTAAAATCTGCATCAGGCGCTCCACCTGTATCCTTGGCTCATCGGCCCGATCTTCGCCCCGTCGATGCGCAAGAGCACGTCGCCGGTCACGCCCTGAATGTCGATCAGTTTCGTGCGCCCAGCCTTCACGCCGTCGATGTTGAAGTACCGCTGCCCGTGGAGCTTCGTCCCATCGACGATCACCTCTTCGTTCATGTAGGAGTGAACGAGGTTCTGGTCCGCCGTGCCATCGTAGTTGACCTCGCCGCCAAGCAGCTCGAAGCGCGGTCGCCACTCGCACAGGATCGCACCGTTCAAGAGCCAGCCCGCAGGCTGCCCGATCTGGTCGTGGACGATGTTGCGATCCTTGATCCGCAGCGGGCAGTCCCAAGCCTTGCGCGGAGTCGAGCCGTCGCCTTCCTGCCGCCCGAACGCGCTGATCGCGTAGCTTGCGCGCCCCGAGCCGCGAGGCAGGCCACAGTGATCCGTCATCCCGCCTTCGATGAGGTGCAGGCCCGTCTGCTGCCAACCGAACGGCGTGTCGCTCTCGATGTCGCGGTAGACGATCTGGATGTCCTGCGCGCCAGCGCGACGCCCGATGCAGTTGCGGTACGTGAGGTTCCCGCGCGGCGAGTGCGGGTAGTGGTTGTGCTCCCAATAGATGTCCTCGACGACTCCGTTCTCAAACACGCACTCCACGAGGTTCGAGACGTTGAACGCCCAGCGCGAGCGATCCCCGGCAGCGATGTCGTCACGGATCTTGAAGCGCGTGAAGAGGATGTTGGAGAGCGTCTCCGTCGCCGCCGAGGTCACGATGGCCCCGGTGTAGCTCGTACCTTCGAGAACGAGGTTCTTGATGACGCTGTTCGAGTTGTAAGCGTGGAGTCGGTATGACATGCCTATCTCCTGTTGAGCAGCGCCCTGCCGCGCTGGATGTGTTTCCAACCCTCGCCACGAACGATGCGCGAGACCGTCTTGTGGTCTACCCCGTATTCGCGGCCTAAGACGTGGAGCGAGTTCTTGCGGTCCCAGGGACGGTAGCGCGCCAGGATTGATGCAACCGCCTCGTCAGTTAGCTTCGCGCTGCCGCACGCCGTTCCGACAGCTACGCGCTTGCGCCCCTTGGCGATGCAGTCGTGGATGTTCTCGCGCTGCGTCCCAGTGAAAAGGTGCGTGTGCTCAACGCATCCTGGGTTGTCGCACTTGTGGCAGACATAGTGCCCGTCAGGAATGGGGCCGCGAGCCAGTTCGTACGCAAGGCGATGCGCGAGAACGCGCCGTCCCTCCCATGTAGCCATCCCGTAGCCGCGACCCTGCTTGCCGCGAAGCCACTCTCTGCATCCGGTGATCGGATCCGCCGGGCCTACACTCTCAAGAAGTTCGACGTAGTTCATCTGTTTACAGCGCGTGCGCGTTGCCTCTGGATCCAGTTGGCTGTTGTAGGCGAGTGCCCGACACGAATTTTTTGCTTGTGTGGGTCCACCCACGAAGAGCGCCCCGCGTGCTTATACCATTCCTGCACGCGCTCCTCGAAGCTTTTGGCGTGCTCATTGGCCTGAGCCTGCTCGGTGGTAACGGCCATGTGGGGAATCCAGTATTCGACCCCCATCGAAAAGGCTTCCACGAGGTCATCGTGCCCGAGCGCGTTGCGCTCGCGGGTGATTCTCGTGAGCTGGTGCTGAAACCGATATGGCAGTTCCAAAGCGGCCGGAACGCCAGCAATCGGCTTCATCTCGTCGATCAATGCCTGTGCGGAAAAAACCACGCGATGCTGGTTCATCAGCGGTTCGAGGGTGTCGATGATCCGACATTCCTTCTGGCCAGACGAGCGCGGCGGTTCTTTGACGGAACAATCCGGGTAATACTTCTTCACGGCTGAGATCAGGAGAGACGTGTACATCCCATCTCCTAGATTCGGCTCGGGGACCAGCGTGCGGACGCCGTGCTTCTGCGCCAGCATGCACACCTTTCTGAGATTGTGCTCGCCATAGCCTCCGAAAAGCCCGCCGATGTATGAGACGAAAATGAATCCTCCCATGAGGCGCGTGATGCACAGCCCCATCGCATCCTTACCCATTCCAGCAGGGTCAATCGCCATGATCCCATTCTCGAACTTGCCGATTTCGCCGCCAACGATAGACGGGCGGTAGAGCCTGTCTCCAGGAAGCCCGAGCCACGGCACCTCTGAGAACTGATGCTCGTTCGCGTTCGACCATTGGAGTCCGAGCGGAGCGCCTTCCGATCCAAAGTCCGTCACGATCAAGTCGCGCAGTTTGAGAGGGTGGCGCGTCTCGTCAGTGAGCGCGGTGCTGAGAAGCATCTGCATCGCGAAGGCAGAGCGGCCTCCGCGCTCTTCTTCCGCAAGCAAGTCGATGTGGCTGAATCGCGTTGGCTCGGTCGGCGGATTCTCGCGCATCACAGGACCGACGAGCGTTGGATCGTCCTTGATGTGCTTCGCGATGAGCGGGCCAAGTTGCGAGTTCTTGTCGGCCGTTGCGACGGCCTCGATCCATTCGTGGTCTGGGTATCGTGCAGGCCAGATAAGCCGCTTGTAGCCGTAGTCTTTGGCCAGAATGTTGTACATGGACTCCTCGGTGTGCGGAGTCCCGAGGATGATTGTCGCGGAGAGCGGTTTCTTGCGAATCCACGCAAGCTCCTTCATGCGCGACAGATTCTTCGCGCGCTCTGTATCCGTACGCGAGTTCTCATCTGTCTCAACGTCATCGACGATGATGAGTCCGCCACGGCAACCGGCAAGCTGCCCTGCGATCCCAAGCGCCTTCATGGACGGGTGCTGCTGAGTAATGATCCCGGCCACGTCGAACTTGAGGACCGACTCGCGGTTGCCTTCGGCGGGCATCATCCATTGGAGTTCTGGCAGGTTCGAGATGTTGCTCAGCATCGCTGTCGAAAACTGACCAGCAAAGCCCTCGGACGCCGAGAGCGTGAGAACGTTCTCTTTCGGCTTCCAGTACAGGCACCAGATCCCGAGCCAGATCGCGATGACTGATTTGCCCTCGCCGCGCAAAGCCTCGATGATGATGTGGTTCTCCTCCGCTGCCTTGCCGTACCCAGGGCGGGGGACACCGAAGACCACTTTCCACGCCGCAGTCTGCATCGCATCGGCGATGTCGTACTGCAACGGCGTCGGCTTTGCGCCGTCAAGGGTTTCCTCGAAGCCGTATTGAAGGAAGCAGCGGAAGTCTCGGAACTCGTCATTCCGCGCAGGTATCGCAACCCGTTTCCGCTGTTTCTGGAGAGGCATCAGGCTTGCTTCTTCTCAGCGTCCTGCGAGTAGTCGTACTTCTTCGTGGACTTGATCGACGTAGCCGCTTCCGGCGGCGCGATGCCCTCGACGCCGTTGATCTTGAGCACGTCACGCAGGATGCCAAGTTCTCCGGCCGTGATGTTCGTCTGCCCACAGTGCTCGCACGCGCCCTCGGTGAGCCTCGCGTAGAGGTGCTCGATCATGGCGTCGCTGATGAACTGCCCGCGTGTGTGTTTGATCGTCATGTGAGTGTGGGTGAGCCGGGGCTCGCAACCCCGGATCGTTGTTGCTGTCAGTCTTGGATCAGGGTCACCTCGCCGATGGTGCAGCGGCGCGTGGCGGTGCCCAGGTTCGTCGCGGTTCCGCCGATGAGCAGCGGAGTCGCCGCCACCGGAAGGGTCGCCTGGAGCGTCGCCACGAGCTTGAGCGGCGTGTCCTTCACCGGAGCAGTCGCCGCGCCGTGATCGGCAAACCAGAAATCGACCTCTCCGCCAGCATCGTCGATCACGATTTCAGCGGTGTAGAGATTGCCAGCCGTGATCGCGTTCGGGAGCTGGAGGCGCGTGGAGCCGACCGCGTTTCCACACTCGACTTGCCAGAATCCGACAGCCGCGCCAGTGTCAACGGCGGTGTCGTAGTTGAACACGGCGGCACTCAATCCGCCCGCGCCAAGCCCAGCTCCGGCAACCGCGCTCGGGTCTGCGCTGAACAGGCCGAAGTGCGTACGGACGTTCGTGATCGCTTGCGGGGCGACGAACTTGAACCGCGTGCGAGGATTCCACTGGCGGCGCGTCGCAGCGGTCGCCGTGACGACCTTCACCGAGTCGGCAGCCGTGGTGCCAGTGTTGGCAAACACGAACGCACCCGAGATCGAGTCGCTGTTCGTCGCCGCCGTTCCGTTCGCGCCGACGTTGACGACGAGCGCGCCAGCGAAGGCCGGGAAGTTGGAGACGATGAACGTCGTGCCCGCAGGGACGGCGGAAGCGCGCCCAACGCGCTTCTTGGCGAGGGTGAACTCCACCGATTTGGCGAACTTGGTGCTGCGGTCGATGTTGTAGTTGTCGCGTGTCATGTGAGTAGCTTGCGGATTCCAAACCGCTTCGAGTTACAGGGCATTGTCAGGCCGCGCCGAAAGTGACGCGGCGTTCTCAATTGACCATCCCCGCCAGCGCGTCGGCAGCCGGACGCCAGGTTTTGAGCCAAGCCGTGCTCGGCGCGCTGGGATAGAGGTCATTCGTGTAGTCGGATGCGTCGATCAGCCGCGCCGTCAGCGGCATACTCGCGGTCACGGCGGCTCGCGCAAGGTCCGTAAGCTGAATGCTGTCGTGCGGGTCTGATCCCGACACGCCTGCGTTTCCGAGCGGCTTGACGCCATTCCCGCGACGCGCATAGATCGCCAGCATGTTCGAGTAGTTTGCGAGATCGCCGCGCTCGAAGTACGCGAGCATACTCAGCGCGTCCTTCACGCGAGCGGGGATGGCGTTCCACTCCGTAGCCGAGACGATGCTGGTCCCGGTCCACGGGCCGATGCGCGAGTAGTGGAAGTAATCCGTGCCGGTCGGCGGGTTGTCGTTGTTCGAGTTGCGAATGTCAACCGGCCCTTCGCAGTTGAAGATCCCTCGACACACCGACGAGAACGAGTTGGCGCTGTAGATCGAGTCGATGTACGTGCCGCCGCCTCCGCCACCAAGACGCGGCGGTGCGAGCTGCGAGATCGCGCCCATCGCCGCACCGGCAGACTCGCCGCCGACCACCACGCGGTCAGGGTTGAACGAGTAGGTCCGGTACGCCCCACGAATCGCGCAGATCGCGGCCTGGTAGTCGCGAACCGCGTCCATCGCGTACATCGCAATCGAGCGCGGCGTCACGGTGTTACCGTGCTTCTGCTGGCCCGTCTCGACGCAGCACACGTCCCAGCATTCAGCGGGAGACGAGGCGGCGTGCGCAGCGGACTCTTGAGAGCCCTGATTGGCGAGCAGCCAGCGGTAGAAGTAGAAGAGGTTGGTGTTCGAGCTATCGCGGTATGCCTGGTAGTTGTTTGAACTCCAGGACGAGTGGCGCAGGATCAAGAGCGGGTTGCCGCCAGTGATCCTCGTGGGGTTGGCGTAGTAATCGAAAAGTTGGTGAGGCAGCGGCCCCCACTGGACTGCGCTGTACGTCGGGGTAACTGTCGTCATGGATCAGACCCCCGAAGTGCTGAACACTTCGTAGCAGGCGATGGTTTGCGGATTCCACGGGTTGACGCCCGCGCTCACCGACTTGGCGAGCTGAATGGTGTGGTTCTGCTCGGCGAGCGAGTTGAGCGAGTAAATCTGCGAGAGCTTCGTGTTGCTCGTCGCCCCGCCGATCACGGCCACGCCAGACGAGTTGAGCACGAGCATCTCCGCGTTGATGACGTGGCGCGGCGACGTGAGGTTGCCGATGACGTACAGATCGAGCGTGAGGATCGCGATGCCGGGCGTCGTCACCGCGCCGTTCTGCGCCCAAGTGAATGCCGATCCGACCGCGCCGTTGTCCACGAGCAGCGTCGCCGAGAACGTTGTGTTGTTCGGGACGGTGTTCTCGTAGTCGCCGACGATGACCCAGCGGTAGAGCCCGGCACGGCGCAGCATCGGAAGAGTGAACCGCGCCTGGGGCAACGTCGTCGCCACCAGCGGTGTCGTGTCCGTCATCAGCCAGTCGCTACCCGAGCTTGAGTCGCAGCACAGGATTCGACCGCCGCGCCGAGTGCCGTCGCCGTCGCGGATCGCGACCGGAGACAGCGCGCCGTTGGTTTCGTTGCGGACGTACGCCGCCAAACCCGTCGCTCCACGGGTGAACATGTTGATTACGCGCTGTCGGAGATCAGCCATCAGAATTGCCTCGGGTCAGATCCGGCGCGCAGCGAGCGGCGCGTGAGGAGGAAGTTGCGTTCGGCGGCGGAGAGGGCGGGCATCTCGCGCATGGTTTGATCCATCGCGGCTCGGCGGTAACGCGAGATCACGGTTTGGATCGCGTTCTTGCGCGGGCTCGGCTGATCCGACGTGTCGTACGGCGAAAGCTGCTGGTAGCGCGGCGATTTGATGAGCTGGTCGAGCGATTGGCGCAGCGTCATCCCACCGATCCGCGCCTTGCTCGTAGTGTCTTGCCAGCGGTCATAGGCCGTGCGTCCGTCAGAGCCGATGATGTCCGTGAGGTCGTAGCCGTTGCGCTTGGACGGCGGGCGTGCGAATCCGAGCCCCTTCGCGGCAATCGCCTCGTCCACGCCGCCCTTCGCTTCCGACGACGCGAACGGCACGAACAGGTTGGCGAGCGCGCTGGCGTTTGATCCGAGCGAAGTCTGCCGCGTGACCTTCTCGCCGAGCGCGTTGCGCACCGGCTCCAGGTTGTTCGAGAGTCCAGGAATCTTCGCGCGAACCGCGTCCATCGCCGAGCGCACGTCGCGCAGCGCAGGGTCTCCGCCTGCGAGATCGTCGTACGTCGTCGCCGCGTCCTTGACGATGTTCGGGACGAAGGACGAGACGAACGAGCGCACGGTGCGGCTGGCGGCGCTAGAGCCTTCGCTGAGCAGCGCGACGAAGTTCTCGATGCCTTGCAGGTACGTCTTGTTGGCGAAGTTGCCCTGGATCGCGACGATGACGCCCTTGCTGATTTCCTCGATGTCGCCCTGCTTGTCCTCTGGCGCGTAGGCGGTCATGTTCACGATGTCCGCGACCGTGCCGATCATCGACGCCACCGGGTCCATGCGCGCGTAGGAGACGTACGTGTCGCCGATCTTGATGGAGTACGGCAGCCAGCCAGCGTCGATCAGCGCCTTGCGCTCGGTCGGATCGGCAGGCCCGTGGCCGGTGATCGTGCCGGCGAGCGCGGCGGCGCTGATGCCCGTAGCGAACGTCGCGCCCATGATGATCCGGCCCTGCGCTGCGGCCTGCACCATCGGATCGCCAGACGCCATGTCGCGCAGGAAGCGCATCCGCGAAGCGGCATAGGCCGAGGTGTCGCCGCCGAAAATCTTGGTCGTGTACCAGCGCGCGGCGCTGATCGCGTCGAATCGCTGCGCACCGAACTTGGCGAGGTTCATCGGCGTATTCACGAACGGCGAGACGAACTTCATGCCGGGGTGACGGCCGATGAGGTCCGCGAAGTCGGCGGTCACAGACGGGATCGCTTTGCCAGTCGAGGCGTCGTAGGCACGCTGCTCGGTCGTGTACGTCGCCTCGCGCGAAAGCGTCCGCGCCTGATTCGCAATCGGCGAGAACTCCTGCCACTCCGGCGACTGGAGGTATTCGGCGAGGAGGTTCTCCGAGCGCTGGAGCGCGTGGAAGCCGTCGTAGCCCTCGGTGAGCGCCTGCTGCTCAAATCGCGTGCGCGCGGCCCGGACAGAGAGGATCTGACCGTCCACGATCACCTTGTCCAGCTTGGCCTCGACCGCCTTCTGGAGCATGTTCGGCGCTGTCTTGCCCTCGGCGATGAGCTGCTGGCGGATGTACGAGCGGGCGTAGCCCCGTGCGACAAGCTGCTTCACGCCGTCGTCGGTCCCGCGCAGGACGCGCAGCGGCAGGTTGAGCATGTATCCGGTGGCGTTGATGGTCTGCCCGACCGCGCTGTTTGGATCGACCGCTCCGAGCTTCCCGAACACGCCCTTGCCAGGATCGGCACCGATGGACTCGGCCGAGAACGCGCGTCGCTGCGTCCCTTCGAGCGGCCCGGACATCGGATCGGTGATCCGTCGGTTCAGCTTGAACGACTGCTTGCCGATATGCAGCGCCTCGGACATCGAGGCCCACATGTCGGCGTAGGTTCCGACCGAGACCTGGAAGGCCCGCTGTAGCTCCTGGGCTTGCGCAGGCGTGCTCGCGAACTGCTGCGCGACCTTGGCCGAGATGGCTCGCTCAAGAGGCTGGTAGAGCGCCCCAAAGAGGTTGCCAGCCGCGTTCATGTCGAGCGTGCGGAAGCTGGAGAGCAGCGCGCCGAACCAGCCTTCGAGCGTCGCCGCGAAGATCCTCGTGGCCTTGGCGGTTTCAGCCACCTTGAGCATGGCCGAGATCGACTCAATCGAGCGATCCGTCCCGAGCCGCGCCATGTTGCGAACCATCGCGTCGATGGCTTCCACGCCCCCGGCGTCGCGGATGATCTTGTTCACCACGTCCGGGTCGGCGCGCATCTCCATCGCCGTGGCGCGCTTGGGCGTCTTCGGCAGATCCGAGATGGTCTCCTGCATAAAACGCCCGGCCTTGCCCCAGGCGTTGCGGATCGCCCGCGAAGCAATCACGAGGTCGCCGATGGATCCCAAGTGCTCGACGTAGATCGCGCGCTCGATGTTGCTGATCTTCGCCGCAGGCCCCTTCTCAAGCTCTGCGAACAACTGGAGCGCACGGGCCTTGTTCTGCTCGGCCAGCGCCGACGCCGTAATCATGTACGCCCGCTCGGCGAACGCCGCCTGCATGATGTTCTGCGCGTGCGCCTTGCCGCCCTGCTGCGCCATCATCGACAGCTCCGGCAGCGTCTCGGCAGATCCGTTGAGCCGCGCTCTCTGCGCGTCCGTCGCTTTCAGGAACTCGGTGATCTTCTGCCCGCCCGCCTCGGGGAAGTCGTGCAGGAACGCCGCCTTGGTCATCGTCTCGGCGACGCGCAGCACCTTCTCGACGCCCAGGCCGACAGTCGTGTCGAGATTCACGTCCTTGAGGTCGATGGCGCGTTCGGTGCGCTCCAGTGCCGACATCGCGCGCGGGTTCTCGCCAGCCTTGACCGGGAACAGGAGCGGCACGTCCGACACGCCCTCGACCGGCGCGTTGATCTTGATGTTCCAGCCAGCGTCGGCTCCCTCGCGCTTGGCGAACTCGATCCCGAGGTTCTTGAGCGTGCTCGCAGCGTGCGCCTCGCTGAAACCGATCTGAGTGAACAGGCCGAGGTTCGGCGCGGCCTCTTCCTTGGGCAGATTCTTGACCACGCCCGGCATCGGCTCGCTCAGCACAGCGCTCGCCTTGCGCCCCAGACCGCCAGGCGTCTCCGACTCGCGCAGAGCGTTCAACCGCTCGGCGATCTCAGGCATCGCAGCCTGCTCGGCGTTGAGCGTCACCCCGACGCGCACCGTGCCGTCCGCGTTGAACTCGACCGTGGACTGCGGGTTGTCGAGCAGCGTGCGGTACTTGGACAGGAAGGCGGTCGGAGCCTGCCCTTCAGCAGCCTCAGCCAGCGGCACGAAGCGAGCGCCCTGCGCCGGGTCAGGCGTCGCGTCCGAGTTGAAGAATGCGCGTCCGACCGTGCGGCTCTGGCTCAGCGCCTCGTTCACCTTCTCCTGCGTGAACGGGTTGGGCGAGTCCCGCAAGTCATCCAACTGCGCCAGATCATTCTGGACGCTCTCCAGCGAGCCCACAGAGCGATTGGCGTGCTCGACGGCTTCCGGCACCGTCTTGCCAGCGGCCTCGGCTTCCTTGACCTTCTTGAGCCAGCGCACGCCCTTGAAGATCCCGTCGAACGCTGCCCCGACGCCAGCGCCTTCGAGCGCGTTCTTCATGCGCCCGAGCAGTTCGCCGTCCTCTTCCTTCGTGAGCGTGAAGGACAGGTAGCGGTTCATCGGCTCTTCGAGACCAGGGATCCGCGCCACGAGATCCGCAAGCCGCCCGCTCTGCCCGTCGAACACGGTGAACTGCGTCGCCGCGCCAGCCACGATGTTGCCCGCCGCACTTAGCCCGCCTTCGGCCCCGAGCAGGAACTCCGCGCCCTTGACGCCCTTCGCGACTGCGCCGAGCGCGCCTCCGAGGGCGGCAAACCCAGCTCCGAACTGCACGATGCCCTCGGCCAGCCCGCCGACAATCGTTTCGCTCCGACCGAGGAAGTTCTCCTTGTAGTCGGGCAGCGCGTCCAACGTGAGCGTGTCAAGCAGCCCGTAGGTCGAGCGCACAGCGCCCTCGATCCCGCGAGGGATGAACAGCGCCGTGTCGCGCGCCGCCATCCCGAACGTCACGCCCTCGTCGGGAGGAGTGAGCGCGTTACCCTTCGCAGGCTTCGGCTTCTGAGCCTGCTCGTCGGGAGTGTCGAACTCGCCGGAGTAGACGCCTTTCAGGAGATCGTCGTATTCGCTCATTGCTCGAAGAATCCTGCGGGCACGTAGTCGGGCTGCGGCCGAGTGAATGACGCGCCCTCAATCAGCGCAGCCTGCGTTGCCTTCCATGCCTTGAACTCTGCCGGGTTGCTCACGTCAACGCCATAGCGTTTCGCGAGCGCGGCGAGTTGGCCGGTGCCTTCCTTCGCCAGCCACGCATCGAAGCTCGCGCGGTTGTGAAAGAACGATTGGGTCCAGGCGTTCACGTCCTTGGGATCGACAGGAACTTGCTCGGTGCCGACTTGGATCGACCCGCGCAGCATCTCTTCCGGCGACGGGAATCCAGTCTTCATCAGGATCTTGCGCGCCTCGACTTGCTTCGCCTCGTCGCCAGCGATGGCTTTCTCGAACGGCACTCGCCCGAACGCTTCGCGCGCAGCAGTCCGCGCCTCGCGCACGCCGACAGCCGACACGCCGAACGACTCGGCCATCATCTTGACGGCGGGCAGCTTGACGCCGAGTTCCTTGGGAACCGTCCACGCCGCCTGCGCCTTGATTCGGAGATCGTCGGGATTGCCGCTCTGGAGCGCCTTGATGCCTTGGCGAAGCGCCTGGCCTTCGGCTTGGTCGAGTCGGATCTGCGCGGCCTCGGGCTCCGTGGAGAGCCCCTTGCGCACGCGCTCGCCCTGAGAGGTCACGCCCTCGGCCTGGCTCTCGTCGGTCGTTCCAGCCGCGCTCAAGAGCTTCTGAGCAAGATCAGTCTGCGCCCATGTCGTGAACGCGAGATTGAAGTCGTCCGGGCTCATCTTGCCACGGTTCTCACGGTAGAAGTCGCGCACCTCTTTCTGCGCCAGCCCGCGAACGTCGGCGACGAGCCCGGCACGGATCAGCGACAGATCGACGCCGCCGAACGCACCGGACACGGCGTTTGAAACGTCGGCGCTCTTGAGATACGAGACAGGATTCGTCAGCGCGTCGTCGTCGGCCAAAAACTTGTCCGTCTGCGCCGTGTCGATCACGCCTGCGCGCGAAGCCGTCAGGATCAACCCGCGAACCGAGACGCCCTTTTCGTTCCGCTCGCGCCGCACATTCTCCAGGTTGCGCTGCGCCTCGCGAAGTCCGTCAGCCTTCGTTTTGATCGTCGCCTTGGCGTCATTGAGAGCCTTCGCCACCGCAGCAGAACGACCGGCAGCATCCTCCGGCGGAAGCTTGCCAACATCGACTCGAATCTGAGTCAGCGCCGCGTCAATCGTCTCGTCGCGGAACCGCTCAAGATCCTGCTGCGCGTCCGTCGAGCGCCCCTGCGTCATCGTCCCGACGAGCGAGCCGATGGACGAGCGCATGTCCTTCACTTCCTGCGTCGAGGCGTACTTCGCGTGCGCGTCGTCAACGACGGCCTTCTGCGCGTTCGCCTGCGTCCACGGAATCTCGCCAGCATCCGCCTTCGTGTCGAGCCAGGCCTTCGTCGCGTCCGGGCCTTCCTTGTTGAGCCGACGCTGCACTTCCTCGTCCACGCGAGGATCCGGCGCGATGGCTTTCAGTTCGTTCGCGTACCGCTTCTCAATCGCGTCGATGTAGTCCGACTCGTACGGAGAATTGCTCGCCTCGGCGGCGGCGCGAAGACGCTGCTTTGCTCCAAGCGGACTCCCGACCCAATCTTCCTGCGCAATCTGCTGATCGAACGCCATCAGCGCGTCTCGGCGCTCGTTGTGAATCTTGCGATCCTTGCGCTCCTCCATGCGGTCAGCGTCGTGCTGGTAGTCCTCTTCCATCTGGTCCAGCACCAGCCTGAACTTGACCCCATCCTCCGACGTGTCGTTTCCAATCGTCGTCTTGTCGCCGATCTTGAACTCGCGAATGAAGTCGATGCCCTCTTGGCCGTGCCCCGACTCCGCCATCGACATCGCAAACGAGCGCGCCGCGTTGCGGAACGTGCCCTTCGGATCGGCGAGGCCGGGCTTGATCGTCATGCGGACGCGCTCGGAATCGAAGCCGATGAATGCGTCGTCGTACAGCTTCCGCCCCTGGTCAGTCGTGTCCTGCTTGAGCCCGTACAGCTCGGTCATGCGCCCGACGAGCAGCCGCGACGTTTCAGCTTCGGTGTACTGCTGCGCCTCCTGGTCACGCCGCGCCGAAACCGCCGTGTGGAACTTCGCCCGCACGCCCTGGAGCATGTCGATTGCGACCTTCTTCGCGTACGGGTTCGCCATCGCCGGGATGTTGAGAAACTCCCCGGACATGCGATCCAACTCGCCGTCGATGTCGGCGTGATTCAACGACAGGTTCCCGTTCTCGTCGGTCTGCACGCTCATCGCGCGCAGCGTGTCCTCAGAGAGCGCGTGATCTTGCAGATTCAGCACCGCGCGCTGAGCCTCCATCGAGACTTGCCCGAGACGGAAGTACGGACTGTTCGAGCGCGCCAGTTCGCCTCTGTTGACGAGCCCCTCGACCTGCTTGCGGTTGGCCTCCTCCTTCGGCGTGTACGCGATTGGAGAGCCGAACGGGCGCTTGAGCGCGACCGACGCCTCGCCTGCTGCAATCTGGCGCTGCACCTCGTCCTCGTGCGCAGCCTGGAAGAATGCGTTGAGCGTCGGACTGAACTGGCGCAGATCGGCCAACTCGCGCAGCTCGGGCGGGATGTACTTCGCGCGCACGAACTGATCGGTCGGACGCGCTTGCGGCTCGACTCCTGCCACCCCCGGCTCTTGGACTTGGTAGCGCATGTCAGTAAGGGATCACCGGCGCTGACGGGCCGGGCAGGGAGACGATCTGCGACGGCGGCTGACCGTGCGCTCCGTACGGGCCACTGCCGTATCCACCGCCAAGCCCCTCGGTCGGGTACTTGTTCTTGAACTGCCGCTCGTAGTCGAACGCCTGGAGCGCAGCCGTGGTGAAGTTCACGAACTCCTGCATGTAGTTCGGGCGCTGGATCTGCCCCATCTGGCCGGCGACAAGCCGCGAGTGCGCCTGGCTGCGCATCGACTCGACTTCCTGCGTGTACTGCGCCTGCGCGTACTCTTCCGTGTCGAGGATGTTCTGCTCGCTCTCAAGCTGAATGCGTTTGAAGTCGTTGAGCACGGCATCGACCGTATTGCCCTTGACGCCTGACTGCGCCGCGCTGACCGAAGCCGTCGCGATGCGCTGCCCCGACTGGCGCGTGAGTTGATCGAGGGTGTCCGCGAACTGGCGGCGCTGCTGGAGACGGTGCATCGTCAGCGCGCCGTAGCCAGCGATCAGGTCCGCGTTCGTGAACTCGCGATTCTGGCGGTCGAAGCGGTTTTGTGCGCGCTTCTGAGCGCGATACGCGGCGTCCTTCGCGAGCCCGCTGTTGAGGCCCTGCGCGGCTGCAAGAACCAAGGGAATCCACACCACCATCAGATCGTCCTCCACAGCTTGCGGTTGACGGTCAGACTCCACACGCACTCAACATCGTCGGCGTGCATGACGCGGAACTCTGCGCCGAGCAGATCGAGAATCCGCACGGTCGAGTGTGCGCGCATCACCGTCCCCCACACGTAGCCACGTTCCAGCACCGCTCTCCCGAGCATGAACCGCATCGCACGAATCAGATGGCGGTGAGCCTTGTGCGCCTGGAGTAGCGTCGTCGTCACCATCCACGCTCGCGCGCCACGCTGCCCCGGATCGTTCTTGATGCCAGCCAGCGCAATTGGAAGCATCTCGGCCGGATCGCCAAGCCACGCGATGTAGCCCTTCGCATCGGCGAGAGCCTCCCTATCCCCGCTCGATTCGTCATCGAGCAGGCTCAGGGTCCACGCGACCGACTCTGCCGTTGAAGGCGTCAGAGTCAGACCGGCTGGGATCGTTTCACGACATTCAGGAGCCATTCGGCCGAGACGATTGAGTGCGGGAAAGGGGTTGGGTTGGACACATACACCGTCCACGGCGCTTCGAGCCGCTGCCCGATTCCGGCCGTGATTTGATCGCTGAGCGGGCCTTGGAAAGCCGTCGTCGCGTCGCCGATGCTCGTCACGTCCGAGCCGACGTAGAGTTCTAGGTAGCTCGTGCGTTCGTAGCGCACCGCGAGTTGGATCACGCTGCTCGTCTGGTCGAGCACGAGTCGCTGTCCAGTGCGCGCGTCCTCCATCACCTGCGGCTTGTGGAAGTTGTGCGTGCAGGTGTACTTCTTCCCGGCGACCCAGGTAAGTCCAGTGAGATCGACCTGCACGGTGAACGTGTTGAGCCCACTGACCGTGCCGATGTAGCGCGAGACGCTGGCCGGTGTTCCGGCAGGTGAAAATGCCGGGATCGCTCCGAACGCCACAAGCTCCATCTGCGTGTTGGCTTCGATGTCGTACGGCACAGTAACCGTCGAGACTCCTGCCGCAGCGACGATGGACACACCGCTGGTCGAGTTCGTGACGCGGCGATCCAGGTGCAGCCAGTAGTCGCGCCCGTTGTCGTCGATGCCAGGCGAGAGGTCGATGTAGCCGAGGTGGACGCCGACCGTTGCGGCAGATCCGAAAGGCGAAGGCGGGCTGAGCTGCCCATGCGCTCCGACGCCGCCCCAGCAGACGATCACGCCGTCGCTGCGAATCGCGCTGGAGTGGTCCCAGCCGCCAGCGATCTCCGTGTACGTCTTGCCGGCAGGCAGCGTCGGCACCGTGCCCAGCCCGTTCGACGAGAAGCCCCACGTCTTGATCGTTCCGTCGCTCATCAGCGCGAGCGAGTGCGACTCTCCGGCTTCGATCTTGACCGCTGTGAGCCCGCCAAACGCCGGGATCGTGCATTGCCCGCTCGTGTTCGATCCCCAGCAGCGCACCGAGCCATCGGAGACGAGCCCGATGCAATGCCGTCCGCCGCACTTCACGTCCGTGTACGTGAGGCCGCCAGTGAGCACCGGCACCGTCAGCACGTCGTAGCCGATGGTTCCGAGAGTCGGTCCCCAGACGACGATGCTTCCGTCGCTCTTGCGCGCGGCGCTGTGATAGAGCCCGGCGTCGATGTGCGTGTGCGTCGTGGCAACTTGCCCAGCAGGCGGAGCCTGACCGAAGAAATTGTCTCCCCAGCACGCGACCGTGCCGTTGTCGCGCAGCGCAATCGAGTGCTTGCCGCCAGCCGCGATCTTCGTGTACGTGCGCCCGACGCCAGCCGTCTGCGGCGTCGTCGGAGCCTGGAGCTTCACGTTGTTCCCAGCGCACAGAACCGTCCCGTTGCTCATCAGGAACAGCGAGTGCCCCATGTCGGTCGGAGCCGAGAGGTTCGCCTTGCTGGAGTCGATGGCCGTGCAAGTGAGCACGCCAAAACTCGGGACCGTGCTCTCTCCCCAGCGGTTCCATCCCCAGGAGACGACCGTTCCGTTGCTCAGACGCGCAAGGCCGTTCTCCGTTCCATTCGAGATCGCCGTGAACGTGATCGCCGTGTCCAGCGACGTGTGCTCCGTGACGATGTAGAGCTTCGTCCCGAAGAAGTGCATCCCGAGGATCGTGGCCCCTGGGAGCGTGAACGAGAACCACGCCGACTGACGGATCTCATCGCCCTCGCGGTGCTGTTTGAGGACGTGGATCGTGTCCGTCGATCCGCCGCGAACCGCCGTGATCGAGCTGTTCGCGTTGATCTCGATTTGCCGCAGCGGCGCGGTGATGAACGCCGATGCGTGCTGCGTCAAGTCAGTCGCGTCGAACACGTTTTGATCGCTGCTCGACGGCGTGAGGTGGCCGAGCCCGATGTACGTGCCAAAATCCATCCCGAAAGTGACGCCGTTGCGGAACGTCGCAGGACGCGCCGTTGTGACGTTGCCATTCTTCGCGACTTGCGGCCCTTCGTACGTCGTCGGCGTGAGAACCGGAGTCCCACGGAACGCGATCTGCGATTCCTTGCCGAAGATCACGAGCTGTCCAGCCATCAGGATCGCGGAGTGGAACGTCCCGCTCTGATCGGCCGTGAACTTCGTGTCGATTGGGTCTTTGTCGAGTATCGACCGGACGCTCGTGCGGAAATAGTTGAGGTGCTCTCCCTGCTCGCTCGCGAGAATCCCGTCCTCGTACAGCCAGCAGATGCGGTCGATGAACTCCACGATGTCCATGACGTGCCGCGACGAGTCGATGCAGACCGACTTCGGATTGCTCTCCGCGTCGCCCGCCACGATCTGATCCCACGTCACCGGGTCGAACGTGAAGTACCGCTTGAACGCCGTTCCCGTGACCGTACCAGCACCGTCGTCCGTGTGCCGCGTGAGCTTGTGCGGCGTCGTCACGTCCGAGATCGCGATGGGGAACGCTGACGCTGCGGCCGGATCGGCAGGCTGTGGGCACTCGGCCCAATCGCCCTTGCCGAAGACGCCCGATCCCTGATCCGCGACGAACTTCACGTAGAAATCGTCGTCGGGGCTAGAGATCGCGCCCTTGACCTTGACGACGTAATCGTGCGTGCAGAACAGCGGCAGATCGTTCTTACTGTCGATCTCGTTCCAGATCGCGTAGGCGTACACGTCGCCCTGCGATGTCGTGACCGAGAAGTTGTCGAAGTCCGTGTTCGCGGCCTTGATGACAATTTTGATGACAGCGCCCGACTCGCCCGTCGCAGCCGCCATGCGCGTCGCCGTCACCGGAGAGGCCGCGACATTGGCCGCAATCGAGCCAAGTGCCGTGACTCCGCCGTAGAGGACCGAGTTGAGCTTGTCCTCCAGGTTGTGCGCGATGTCCTGCGTCTTCGCGCTGACCTTGAACGGCTTGCCGGCGTCGCCGGGATAGTTCGCGTTGCCGAAGTCCCAGACCTTGTACCCGTCCGTTCCGTCGTAGCCAGTGCCGTAATCCGTTGCGCTGCCGGTCGTTCCAGCCGGGAATGACAGCCCGCCGATTGCATCATGCGTGTGCGCCGAGCAGGTGTACGTCGTCCCGCCGATCTTGAACGAGATCGTGTACTTGAGACCGTAGTTGCCCGTCTTGATGAAGACGTAGGCGTGACCCTTCGGCCGCGTGGGCGAGTAGACCGAGCCGCTCATCGTCGGCGACTGACGCCGGTTCACGATGTAGGCCGAATCGAACACCGACAGCGCGCGGATGTGCTCAGCCGACTTCGTGAGCAGTCCTGCCGCCACGTCGGTCGAGTTGATCCCGAGGTACAGGAACGCGCTGGGATTCGTGGGGACGAGGTTGTCCTGGATCAGATAGACGTTGGCCGCGAGATCGAAGAGCAGCGCAGATCCAGCGCCCGATCCAGACGCATCGAACAGCTTGGCGAGGAAGATGTACTGCTCATCCGGGCCTCGGTCGATCTTGCCGGTGAACGGCGACGTGCCGAACGTCGATGACTTGACCTTGCCGACCCAGACGAGCGGCGGGCGCTTGGTCAGGCCGTGTTCGACGGTGGGCCAGCAGTTCACCTCGCTCTCGGCGTGCGCGGGCGAGCGCATCGGTGCCGGCAGTTGCGAGATGCCATGCACCAACGACGGGACTTCGATGCGCTCTCTCACCACGAG
>Ga0247678_1000053_pt1 | contig 41577 bp, 66 predicted proteins | sample CNK19_metaG_FD_182801 | JGI IMG/M metagenome (GOLD analysis project Ga0247678, IMG submission 182801) | Soil microbial communities from Purdue University Martell Research Forest, Indiana, United States - CNK19 | ecosystem: Environmental > Terrestrial > Soil > Temperate forest > Bulk soil... | reverse complement strand
CCTGACCATGACCCTGACCGTGACCCTGACCCTGACCGTGACCCTGACCATGACCATGACCGTGACCCTGACCGTGACCCTGACCCTGACCCTGACCCTGACCCTGACCGTGACCATGACCATGACCAAAGCGTATTGGGGTTAGCTAAGATTGCTGCGGTCATACAGCTACCTATTTCTGCTTAGTGGGAAGTTCGTGCGTCCAAGGGAAAGCGTCAACAAGAGCGCCTAGGCTTACACAAGCATCACCAACGGGTTCTACTTCGCTTAAAGTACCTTCTTTGAGAGCATTCGAGAAGCGACCGCTGTCTGCGATCCATGAAGCTTCAGAAAGCTCAATCATGCCATCTTTGATAGCTTCGATCTTACCAACCATGTGGTAGGTTACGGTTCTGATAAATACCTTTTTGCCTTCTTCTAGGACTTTACTCATGTGAGCTCCTTAATTAGTTTGTATACATAGTGTAGCAAAATGTAACACCAGGGTCAAGCATGAAACACAAGAAGGAGTATCACAATGAGTATGAGTATGAACCAGATCATTGCTTCTTACCTTTGAGATAGTCGGCGAAGGCGGCAGCTGTTGCGGGATCGGGGGAGGTGTTTAGGGCTTCGCCTTTGGTTGTGATGTCGGTTTCAGTCTTTATGCCGTATCCATGCTTACCAAGCCATTCAGCCCATTTACTATCACCGTCCAACGATTTTTTAATCGCCACTTTAATTATCGCTCCAATGGGAGCACCCTTGTACTCCTGTCCATTGACGTTCTCAGTAACAAATTCTTCATCGTTTACGAGTTCCTGTATCCAAGTGGAGAGATGTTTCGTGCCCTTAGGCTTACCATTGAGGTTACCAGATTGACCTGGTTTAAATTGTGTATCGGGGTTAGGAAATGGCATATAACCCCTTCACCTGATTTTCACCTGATTTTTCCATACCCTATTTATACCACTAAACCTCCCTCCCTACTACTTGTGTTGGGCTCCATAGCACTATGACAACAATCGTTTTAGTAACTCCTGATCCATTGCTAACCCTAGTGGCTCGTTGGCAGTTGGTGTCTGTCTCCAAATCAGTCGTTGCGTGTAACCTAAAGTGCTAAGTAAGTCGGGTCTCATTCGCCATTTAAGCCAGAGAGACCACTCCTGTCAGCACTTTATTGCTGGTTTTCGATTATTACTGTTGACAACCTGTGTTTGGCTTGCTAATCTATAAAAGATTATTAGCCACAGCAAAACTCGCCCAACCGGGCGTTTTTTGTTATCAAGGGCTTTGTGGTTAGGATTATTAGCCACAAAACTTACTTAGATACTACCACAAGCGTAATAATTCTTACAAGCAAAAACCCACCAAGATTGCTCAAAGTGGGTGCTGCACCCCTAGTATAGCAAAAAGCACCCGAAGGTGCTCATTACTGGCGGTTAGTCGTATTGACTTCCCTTATTATACCCTACGCACCGGCACTTTCCAACTAACCACAGTAGTACCCTCAAGCAACAAGAAGAGAGCCGTTAGTAATGCCACAATCCCTAAGAATGTACCTGATACGGCAAACCATCCTAACCAGCCTGCAGCCATTAAGAAAAGTAATAACGCTAGAAGTAATGTAGATAGACTCATATCAATCCTCCGTTTATACCTCTAGTGTACCACCTTGCGTCTACGAGAGTTCCTTCCTCCAATAGTCCCAGCGATGCTCGCAAGATCTGGCCGGCCAGCGAACCCCTTAGGAGTTTTAGTCTTAGCAGTCCCTCCCATACGGCCGATACGGCTATAATGATCGGCACCGTACTTCTTTACTATAGTCTCATATGACCTTCTACCACCCTTAGCCGTGCCGCCCATTATACGTCCTTCCTTTCTTGACTGATGACCCTATACCCCGCGTTTTCAAAAGCTGCAAAGATGGCGGTAACCGCATCATCGGTAGTCATAGCATAACCATATCCTTTGGCTTGCTCCACATATTTAGCTATCTTTTCCCGTAGTTCTTGCTCATTCATCTTTTCAAAAACCTTTCTTTGACTCTATCTCTCAGATTTCTTCCCCTCCAACATAAACGCATCAAACAAAAAGGCACAAATATTTGTATCAATGCTAAACCCTTCACCGATGAGTTTATATAAATCCTCCAACGAGTACACCATCCTCCTGTCATACGTAACAGATAGAAAACTAGAACCAATCTTCTTGGACATCTTTAGCCCATACACTTTCAGATGCTTATTAATAGCTCTTTGTGCCCCTGTCATATCAATCCCTCATTTCTCCAAAAACCTCCCCTTAATACTTTCCAATTCTTCAAACGTCATACTAAACGATACACTCATGTCAGCATGGGCCTCTCCAGAACATTGTTCTTTGATGTACTGTACGAATGTTTCAATTGTTTGCCGTTTTACACCACGTATGAGGCTCTCGTTGGCCGTTTCAGGCTCTTGAACGACTAACTTACCAACTTCGTCGATAAAACCCTTAGAGGGCCTTTCTGGAAGGTTCAGGGTGTCTATGCCGGCGAAAGGGTCATCGTTCATACTTTTTCTCCAAACTTCTGCGTAGCAAATAGTCCACTTTCTTGGTGGTTGACTTGAGATATCCAGGGAGAGGCAAAGCGCGAACCTCATCTAAAAGGTTCGCGGCAATGCGCACGTTCACAACCGTATACTTATGTGCCATTACTACCTAACTGACAAGCTCTCAATCTTGTTAGTAGCAGACGGTCAGACCTTGAATACTGACTGCTCGTCTCTTGCCGATTGTCTTGTCCACGAATGCCGTGAGGCTTGATTCGTCTTTAAAGTGTTTTACTTTTGGTGTACGCATAGTGCTCCTTTGTAGAACGTATGGTGCAGGCGATAATAATGGTGAGTCTATTCCCCATCGCCTATGTCATCTAGAATTCCGGCATATTATCGCCAGCACGACTACGTTCTACCCTTTGATTAGTTTATATCTTTCGTTCAGCGGTCAAGGCGTTGTATAACTTTTACCTTCGTTTGAACTACTTACATCGTAGCAAAGTGCACGCACAATGTCAAGATGCGTCCTCTATCTCAACCTTAAGCCTGCCCCCCAGGGCGCGCACTACCTTGCTCAAGACTTTGAGCGTGTATCCTTGGTAGCCGGGGCTCTCGAGCCTTGAGATATTTGATTGCTGGATGCCGGCAAGCTCGGCCAGCTCCTTTTGGCTGCATCCCTTCTCCTGGCGAAGCTTGGCAATTTGCATGGAGATGTCAACCGAAAGCTGGGCATCCTCAATTGCGGCCTGCAGAGCGGGCGAATTTTTAATGAGGGTTGTGTAGTGTTGCGACTTGCTCATATGAATACAACCTCACCTTTATCAAGAAATAAGATAGACCCACAATACCTACACCCGCCAGTCCATGTTCCGCCCAGGTCCTGATCCCATACCAGAAACACCCGAGGATTGCCGCACTCTGGGCAGGTGCTGTAGGTCATGGCTTCCTCCAGAGCGTAAATCCTAAGTCCAGATGATACTGCCAGCCGGTGATCGCAGCAATGGGGTAGAGCATGAAGAGCAAAAACACTATGAGGGCTGTAATGTAAGATATGAGTCTTACTGCTTTGACCAAGAGATTTATTGCGCTATTGTTCATCACACATCTCCTCCCTCCAATGTATCGGGCTGGGTGAGCTGACCCATATGAAGCTCGTTAACCTTCATTCTACTCATTGCTCAACCCAGCACTTCGTCAATAGTTGCTCGGTATAGATTTTCGTCATGGTCGCATAGAAAGCGCGGCCCCTTCGCCTTCAGCTCTCTGGCGATGAGGGCTTTGAGCTGCTTGCCACGATCGCATTTGCAGTACTTCATAGCGTTAGGGTTGCCACCACTCACGTGACCGCCTGGACTGCCTATATCAGTATCAGTGTCGTGACCATGCCAGCGGTCGTTTACTGTGGCGTACCCCTTGCCGTAACAATTCGTGCAGCCGCCGTAAGCTTTGGCTGTTTCGATAACCTTGGCTTCTAGTTGTTGGTGGTAATAATCCTTGAGCGCTTCCGCCAACTCAACATGTCGTTTCTCGCATGTACGACAGCCTATCTCGCCACAACTGGGTATAACTTGGTCTATAATCTTCTTTATGTCTTTGGATTTAGTTTTATTATTAATATTTATGAGTTTGTCAGTCTGTTCACTTGGCATTGGACTGATCCTTTGGTTTTGGCTGAAGCTTAGCAAGTAAACGCTTGGTCGCCAGTTCCGACCACTTGCGTGTATAGAAATGACTCTCAAGATTAACAGGATTTCCAACACATTCAAGCCAGTTAATAATTAGTTCCAGTTCGTCGTCTTCAAGTGTTATACGTTTGCTCATACACCATCCTTGAGCTTATCTAGGGCTGCTTGGAGCACTACTAGACGATTACTCAACCATTCAATGGGGATAGTGTAATAATCATCCCCCGGTTTCGGTCTGTTCTCACCAAACAAATCTATTAACTGTTGGCGTTGTGCCTCCAGCCGAGTTATTTCTAGGGAGCGGAGAGCGGCTTTGTGAGCTGTGAAGATACGTATTAATATCTCTAGCCTAGATTTCTGGTCAGAACACATATCAACATTCAAGAGAGTCCGCCTGGCCTGTTCTAGGATGTCTCTATCGTCTACATCCTTCATCCCTTCCTCCCCATATACCCCTCCAACCACTCCTCCACAATAACCCTCAACAATCTCCCGTATTTCATACCCCTATCCTCTGCAGCACTCAGAAGATCCTGGTAGGTGTCTGGGCGCATCTTGAGGCTGCGTTGGATGGTGTAGCGGGGAGCGGTTTTAGGCATTTAGGAGCTCCGGGTTTTCGTGGACTGCTTTATGATGTGCGCGGTGGTGCTTAAAGCAAAGCCATCGAACATCTAGCGGCTTGTCATAGTCATCATGGTGAGCTTCGGCCTTTGCGCCACAGACTTCGCAGCTCGGACGTTCTAAACCCTTATCGCGTAGGTGGTGGTTGAGGGTAGAGCGAGCTTTTCGGCGCTTTGCCCGTTCCTCCGGACTGTGTCCCGTACCGTAAGCGTTCTGCTCCTCTCGTGGAAGGTGAAACTCCCGATACATGGCGTAGCAGGCGGCGCTGTGAAAGTGTCGCTTCTTTCGGTTGTAACTACTGGCAGTCTCCCAGTAAGTTACGAGACAGTTCTCGCACTTAGCTTTGACGGTGTTAGTGGCATTTTTATGCGTTGGTTTGGTTAAGTATCTGTCACCCATGCAAAAGCTCCTTATGCTCGTAGATGTTGCCGATAATTTCGATGGTTGCATGTGGTATAAGTTGGGCATCACGCAGCGTTAAGTCTCCACCAACTGGATTATTTACTAGAAAAGAACCTTCATCGAACCTAACAGTGGCCAGCGCCCGCATTGTGCCGCCTACAATTTGCAGTATATCCCCCTCATAAATCTCCACACCATTCTTGTCTTTCAGGCCGGTGTATTGCATAAGAACACAATCATGAGCTAGCCCCCTACCATTGATGATTGTAGCGCCTGGAGTAAGAACAAAAACATCACGAATTAAGGTTTTTGTATTTTTATCCCACGCTCTAAACTTAATTTCTCTCATGCTCATCCTTCATCCAATCACACAAATCCTGATCCAAATACAATCCGTCTTCTCCAATGGTCATATGAGCAACAATATCCATACGCTCCACCTCACGCATCTCAGTCTCACGAGACCGCATAAGTGAAGCATACCCCATCACAATCTTATGACGGTCCATGGGGTCAGCTCTCACCCAATCCCGTTCGAGTTCGGTTAGAAACTCCTCTGGTGTTACCATGTTATCTCCTTTGATTAGTTTACATTACCAGTATAGCTTAAGGACGGTCTTTATGCAATATCATAGTGCTCGGTAGTGGATCACGATACCACTAATCACGTCAACATCGGGAGTCTTTTTGAGCACCACCTTCTTGTCGTCTATGGTAAAGCTAAAATCTTCAACGCTCAGATACACGAGCTCGTCCATATCTTCGGGGAATGGGTACTCTTTAACACCCCGTAGTATGTCCGTCTTGACCACCGTGTAGTCCAACTCCCCCAGAGCTATACCTGATTTAGACTTCGTCATGACTGCTCAGCTTTTACGGCCCTTTGACGCTCTTCGCCCACAGTGGCCCGAATCCTCAAAATCCCATCCCGAATATCCGCAGACTGCATACCCTGTATCGCAGACCAGGCACTCGTACCATACGCTTCGATCAGAAGCTCCGTACGACGCTTCACAATGGGCGTAGACGTGCCGTTGAGGTCGTTGAGTATAAACTCTTGCTTTAGCTCCTCCAAAGCGATCTCACGGGCTTCACGTTCCTTAGACCAGGACTTATCGGGATCATCGAACATCTGCTCGGAGCTTCTGGTAGTATCAACCCCATAATGCTCACCGCCTATGTTCAAATGCTCAATCACTGTCTTGAAGCTATCGAAAGTCGGGAAGTCGATCTCTTTGCCATCTATCGTATCAGTACGATCCTTGAGGATGTAGCAACGGTTGATCGTCTTCTTACCGCTCTTAATACGTTCCATTTCTAGCAGTATATCCGACTCATACCCAAACTCAGCTTCGGCCTTCATTTTGGTACCGGTCTTAACCAGTTCTTTCTTACCAGCTTCATCAGTATCGAAGTCATACTCGTATCCAGCACGACCAAGCACGATAATGTGAATCTTGCTGTTAATGAACATATCCGTGAATCGCTGCCATTCACCCTTGACCTTACGCCAGTCCTGGAACAACAGCCCATTCTGCCGGCGCAGCTTGTTCTGGTAGCTCTCCATGAGCTCACGCCAGATATGTGACACTGAGTCTATGATCGCCACGTCATACTTGTTCTTCTCGGCTTCACTCATGAAGGCCAAGAGATCCACGAATGTACGGGACTTAGCAACGTCTAGTTCTACACCTTCCTGCTTGAAGTAGGGTACTAAGAAGTCAGAACCCTTTTCTGTGTCGAAGAAAGCTACCCGGGGGTTCTTCTTGTTGACCATTTTAGCTAGGCCAACGGCTATGCGTGAAGCGGTGTAGCTCTTGCCGCTACCTTGGAAGCCGAGGATTCCGGCTTTTAGGTAGGCGGTTTGGTTAGAGGCGGGTTTTAGGAGGCTCATGATTTTTGCCCCTCGTAAATATTACCAATTACTTCCATATTCATACTTGTACCAAATGACAAACCAGCGAACCTAGCAGATCTAGCATTATAAGTAACGACAGACTTTGCAGTCTTTTGACCAGTTTGAGAGTTAGTTTTTTGGATTAGATCCCCCTCAAATATCTCCACACCGTTCTTGTCTTTTAGACCGGTGTATTGCATGATTATCCAGTCTTCATCTGTCGCTGTATCGACTTCTGTTTGCTCAGTCTGAAATGCAAGATGGTTATATTCGTTGTTTAGATATGGATCACCGAAGTAATCATGCCTTGGTATGCTTGAGACGGTGAATAAATCCTAAATTTAATTTCTCTCATAACTCACACTCCCCACAAGTACAATCATAAATAGCACCTACATCTGCCCAACTCTGACATTGATATTGTTCTACTTGATTAAGCATCTCCCCCAGCTTATCACTAGCTGGTTTGATCACTTTGTTGAAATAGTCCATCATACCCGCACCTCAATATGCGTATTACAGTAACTGCATTTATACACTATGTAGTGTGGTGTCTGCCGCGCAATGTAGTTGATCACGTTCCCACGATGTCCATACGCATTGCGTCTGTGGTTCCAGAGGGCGTAGGCAACTCTTAAATTGGTAAATAGTTTCATGACTTGCTCCTTTGATTAGCTGTCTACCTCATGGTAGCAAAAGACGGTCTTTAAGTCAATAGTTAGGCTCCAGAATACAACTCAAAAACTTCTATGACCCATGGTATAATACATATGAACCACTGAAATGCCGAATGGCACGTAGGTGGTGTTTTTATTTCGTGATGGTCAACTCATCCAGAATATAGCGTAGATAGTTGATGTTCATTCTTCTAACCCCGCAGCTTCCTGAGTGGCCTTTAACAGATCGCTTTTGTAGTAGCCGAGGGTCCCGTCGGGCATAAGAACCTCTTTAGGTAGACATACTTCGAAACGGTCGTACCACTCCTGACCGGTCATAATAACAGGAAGTTTATGTAATATCTCCTCTTGGGATCTGTGATGTTCAAGAGGAGTAATCAACATTATCCTACCATTGTGAACAGCAGCCTCTACTGCCCGACCTTCTGGTGTAGCTAGGGGTATACCATTAATGTTGGCGATACCAGGTTCCAGCCATCCGGCCTCTTTGAAGGCTTGTTTGATTTCTTCGGTAAAGTCCATTACTGCATCCGAGAAATTATCGCCCGACTCTATCGCAGCACCATGTAAAATTCGGTAATAGTTAAGGATTATCTCGTGTAGATCTAAGCCCAGTTTGTCGTGTGGTATAGGTTGGGCATTGGTTTCTTCTAGGTCGTTCATACTGTCTCCAACTTTCTCAAAGCATTCTTAGCGCACTTAACAAAATAATTACACGATGTATCCGCATTCTCCGCTTTTTCCATAAGTGTAATTATAGTGGCCTCTGGCAAATACCAGGCGGCTTTACGGTAAAGGGGCGTAAATTGTGGATTACCATATCGCTCAATAATCGTATTTACCAAATTGTCTACTTCACTTAGACTCTTATGAGTCTTAAGATTCTTATGAAAGTTAAACTTGTTTAACTTCTTATGATCATATGATTTCTTAAGAGTATCCTCGACCGATTCTGTGCTCATTTGGGCTTGACCTTTCAAACCCCCCGTGATAGGATAGTAGAGATTACTGTTCTCAATGCCTCCTATCACTAGGGGGCATTTACTTTTATGTTTATGGACAATTTGCACCCATCTATAGCTGAGCGACTATTCTCAGAATTGATTACTGTTCTAAGAATTACTGGCATAATACCACAAGCGTCATGCGTTTGTCCACATATTGGCCAACTTAACATGTGATCCACGAAATGTAAGTAAATTTGGTTTTGCTTAACACAAAAGAAAAACCACCGGTTCAAGCTCTCCTCTGACAGGCTCCCTATTATTCCAAGGGTGAAGTGCTCAAATGGTCGGCGGTTTTTCTGCCTCGTCAGCATACAAACTTTCGTTTGCCCCCTCATTATATCAAAAGCCTCCGGACAGGGGGTGGGCACCGATCCGGAGGCTTCATGCCGGGATATGGTCCCGGCAGCCAGTTAATACTTAATATACTCTAAATACCACGGTCTACTAACTTTGACTTCTATGTTCATTTTCTCTTTCTTCTTCACAACTCGTATGTTCACTTTATGGTTACCAGTTTTCCTTCACGGATCAACTGCGTTAATAGTTCTTGTTTCATAGAGCTCCTTTGATTAGCTTTACTCTCTCATCCTAGCAAAACATAACTGTATTGTCAACACATATTGTAGTGTGGTATATTTTGTATGCACACATATATCAACTAATCAAAGGTAGGTAATATGGACCTTATTATTGGAATAATAATTGGGACACTGTACGGAAGAAATATGGAAAAGATTAATCAGCAAACAGCAGAAGACTTGGTGAGGATGTTTAAGGCGTTCTCACGGACCCAATTCGCAGCCACTATGTATTACATGGTCGAAGGAGTATATCTGTATTTTGAGCGCAAATTTATGAATAAACACATACACTATAATCATGATATGTTATGTACCTGTAACCGTCGTAGCTGTAGACCCGTGAACATAAATACTTATGCCCGTAAGATGAAGGCGTTCAAGTGAGATTTCTTCCTCCCTCCATTCGCCGGCAAGGTCTTAAGATGTATCTTGACAACACATCGAATCGCCATAATGGTTGGGATTATGAAGCGTTTTGTAAGCTCTACAACAGCAAGGTTAATCCTTCCAACTTAGCCAGAGCTTTCAAAGTAGACAGAAGTACGATGTTACATTGGATAGAAGTGCACAAGGAAGAGTTGAAGTCTAAAAACAACTTATGATATAATAAAAGCGTCATCACGTTTCCGCAGATGACGCCTTTGATTAGTTCCGCTCTCTGGATCACCACCGTGAAGGAGAGCGGATCTTTTTATTGTTCTTTTTGGTAGCTAGGCGCTTTGGGATATCCTAAGAGCCAACCGAACTTTGGAGATACATATTTCTCGAATAGTCGGACCAGCCCATAGTATATAGCGTAAAATAAGCCCGATAGAACGGCCGTAAGGCCAGCAATAGCCTGATCATCAAGTTTAGCACCACGAGCGGCGAAAAAGGCCCCTACGGAGCTTACAATGAGAGGTACATAACTACGGATGAGGCTGGTAAAAAAATCGTTCATGGTTATTCCTTACTTACTTTCTTTAAAAGATCGAGCAACTGACGCTCTTCAGCCGTACAGTTGCCTTTCATTTGGTTATTCTTGAGCGAATCCTTGGCGGTATCCGCGTTCTTGAGTAGTTGAAGCATTGTGCCAAAAAAGTCCTTTTTAAGCTGGGGGCGTAGGTTATTAAACACCGCCGCACTTGCTGGAACTCCGTAGGCTATCTGGTTCCACATGCTGATCACCTGATCCACTTGTGCGTCTGTTGGCATAGTAATTGGTTCTTCTAAGGAGCCTTTACCTCCTATTAGTAATGATAATGGATTGATAAAAGTACCATTCTGCTTCACACACCAATGAAGATGGCTGCCCAAAGGGCCGGATGGCACTACATATCCAGAATACCCCATAATGGCAACTGGGTCGCCTTCTGTAACGTGTTGGCCATCTTGTACTAGATAACTCGAAGTGTGTAGCAGGCCATGAAATTGATCCTTGCCATTATACATATACAGTCCGTTGCCATCTGGACCATTGTTAGGCTTCAAGATAACGGTACCACTGAAAGGTGCATATATTCTATTGTCAGGCGCTGGTAAGAAGTCTACGCCCTCATGGGGAGAAGCAATACTATACGGATATTCAGTTGCGCCAAAAAGGAGACGGATAGCATTGCTGGAAGGGATTCTCATGACTGGAATAATTTATACAAATTGATGACGTTGTATGCCATGGAGACCATAAGACCGATTATGCTGACTACCAAAGCAGCAGTTTTGAGCGTACTTCTTGAGGCGAGTCGTTCGATAGCCGGCGCTATATCACGGTCGATGTGTTTATCAATGACTTTTAGCTCGGATTTGGTAGCGAATAGCGCACCGGCACGTATTGATTCGCCGCGATGCTGCTCAAACTCCTCCTTGAGTTCGTCAATCCTGTGCTCCACAACAGCAAGCCGTTCTCCCGTTTGGGGTCTGATATCCTGGATAATCTCTGGGTTCCGGTGTGGACAGTCGGGAGTACAGATCGTGTCAGGGTCCAAGGAGTGTCCCTTTCTATTATTGTTAAATATTACATCAAGAGCCGGGTATCTCCCAGATGATCTACCGGTGGCAATATCTTTCAAGCCACGAGCGATTATATTTCTAGTACGTCGTAACTGCCTGGGTTTACCGTACAGCGATGATTTCGGCATCACATGACCTACTCATCACGAATACAATATGCTCACCCACCTCATAAAGACGCCGTTTAACCGTCTCATTTGGTTTATTAGAGAAAGCAATATGAGTTCCGATTTCGTAACACATAGCCATATAGTATCACATGCTTTGTATGTCGGCAGGATCGATCCAGTAGCCTGGAGTATTTCTATCTTTATGTATGTTCAGCATGCCACCTAGTTCTCGATAAATGTAATAGTTACCGGTTGGAACCATGGCTATCGATCCATCATGCTTAGTAGCTCTAGTATAAGCCGAGAATCCTGGCACGGGGTTACGTATGTAGATTTTCCGTTCTTTAACAGGTAACTTTAGAGGAGCCATGGGGGGCTTATAGGGATGTGGTGAAGGGGCCGGCCTGATGACAATTTGTCGTATAGGTTCTTGGTCGCTGAATATGGGCACTAAGGCGTAGGTACAAATACGTCGTTGCCCGTTGACCGTCCTATCTCTTACGCCACAGGGTTTGCCATCTAACTCAGCATTTTGTTCGAGAACTTTTACCGTATTGGTCCCGTCTGAACTTACAACTATAGCTATATGGGGTGTATTCCATATAAGTATCGTACCTTTAGGATATGCTTTATCTGTCTGATACTCCTCATGGGTAAAAAGAGACATAAGGCCAATTGGAAACTCTATGCCCCATCCATCAAGGCGATTATTGTACATAGCTGGTGCTGGAGATGTGTCTCGGAGTTTATCTACGTAATAGAGAACTGGTACTCGAGCATCACCGAGGAATGAACCGAAATAAGATATCCGTTGGCCTCTATATTGCTCGACTATCTCATCAACAATATTACTAATGTCTGATCTTGAGTAAGTCATTTAAGTTAAGCTTATGGGGTTGTAGTAAAAAAAGCAAATGGTATACTGATAGGGTGAATACCTCGAAGCCTTCATCTGTAATAACGTCCCCATCAATGCTTCGAGGTGCTGGTGGGGACTTTTTTATAGGAGAAATATATTGAAAGCACTCAATGACCTTGCCATGATCCAGTTGGCAATAGACCAGTTTGGCTTTGGCGGTACTGAAAAAGATACGGCAGAAAGCGGTATTTTGGTGAGTTTACCAGATAAGTTTATGTATTTCGGTGCTTGGTCGTTCTATTTTGAGGCCAGCTTCATGGCTCGAAAAGAACTTGATGAACTGTATGACTACTGGAAGTCTAGAATAGGTAAAAGGGTTTTTTGGACGGCTCTTGCCGAACGGGGGAACATTATTGAGAAGGATGGGCAGAAGTACGCTTTTGTGAAGTTGACTAGCCTTATCGCTGAGGATGATCCGGATAGTTCAGCGTGGAATGTGCATAGTGATGGGGCGGGTAGCTTCGGATTGGAGAAATAATGAAGATCACGGTACATGCTAAAATCGTCGCTGACATCAGCAATGACCCTGACTTATCTCCCATTAACGAGCCGACCCTAGATTGGTTAATGAAATTGATAAACACTGGGAAATGTATATACGAGATGGTACCTTCCTGGGATAGTAGTGCTGAGCCTACAATTATAATCACGGAGAAGAAATAATGTTAATCGCAGCAATAATTTTTGGTTTAGTGGCACTCACGGGATTGGTAATAGGTATTTTAGGTTGGCACGAAAATGAGGATTGGCGATCTGTTGGGTGGCTAATGTCTTTTGTCAGTGGAATCCTGGTATTTATCACATTTTGGCTATCTCTTCATTTTTCAATTGGCAGCCAAGAGCTGACCGGGTATATCTATTCATACAGTTATAGGGTTGGTTATATCACGGCGCATATCCGTTTTAGCCAAAATGCCGGTACCGACGCGCAGCCAGAGTTCTGTGTGAAGACCGACAGTAAAGCAGGTCGAGCTATTAAAAAATATGTTGGCAGTGGTACCAAAGTTAAGGTGGACATCCCCCCGTACTTTTATTTTGCCAACAATCCATTCGCTTGTGGCACTACTAATATGACAATACAGGAGACAAAGTAATGGCCGAGGCTAAGGAAGGGCGCATCCTAATCTACGAAGATGAGTTACGCCAAAAGTTCATGGAAGGTGCTAAAGCCGCCCACGATGCGGTAAGTGTCACGTATGGCCCAAAGGGTAAGAACGTTCTGCTTGAGCGTGGTTTTGGGAGGCCGACGTATACGAGAGATGGAGTGACCATCGTAGAGCAGGTGTTCTTCTCAGACCGTCCTAAGAATATGGGTGCTCAGGCGCTCGCAGAAGCCTCAAGAGCAGCTAATAATGTGTCTGGGGATGGTTCAAGTGCCACGGTAGTTCTGACCTACAACCTGCTCAAAAACGCTGTACAAGCCATTGCCTCTGGTCAACACCCCATGGACGTAAGCGAAACCATCAAGAAAGATAGCTATATCCTCCTTGACGAGCTGAAAAAGCTTGTCATCCCTGTAAAAGACGAACAGCTTAAGGAAGTAGCTACGGTATCCTCGGGCGATCCGTTGCTTGGTCAGCTCATCGCTGAGGCTATTCTATACGTAGGTGAAGACGGCGGTATTCTAACCGAGAAAGCGCCCATCACAGAGATAGAGCGTGAGTATGTCGACGGATACTACCTCCAGTCTGGTTTTACTGCGTTGCAGGCCGGAAAAAAGGAGCTTATCGATCCTTGGGTTGTTGTATCGAGCAAACGGTTAAGTTCTGCCGCAGATGCTATTGAGATACTGAATCGTATCATGGTAGCCAAGGGAATGACCAAGGAACAGATGCAGACTAATATCCCACGAATTCTGTTCGTTGGTAACATTGAAGACGCTGCGTACACTACAATCGTAAACAGCATTAACGCTGGCCAGCTGGATGCAGTGATCATCAAGACTCCTCCTATGTATGGGGAGCTTGGCAAGTATTTACTTGAGGATATCGCTATCTATGCGGGGTGTGAACTGCTCACAGAGAATCACAGTCTTAACACTTTTGGGGTGCGGTTCATTGGATCAGTGGATAAAGTGATTGCTAACAAGTCAGAATCTACACTGTTTGCGGATAACGAGACGGTTGCGGTCACGGATCGAGTGGCTACTATTAAGGATCAGATTGAGGCGGAGGAAGTACCAGCGGTTGCTGAGAAGCTCAAGGATCGGGTAGCCAAGCTAGAGGGGAAAATCGCGATCTTTAAGATTGGGGGTGCTACAGATAGCACACGAGAAGAGACTGAATTTCGTGTAGAAGATGCTATTAACTCTACTCGACATGCATATGCTGAGGGAATTGTTGCTGGAGGTGGTGTTACATTGTTGGAGCTCAGCAAGCTGAAGGTATCTGACATCACTAAGAAGGCTCTCAGAGCAACTTTCCAACAACTGCTAATCAATGCCAATCTACCAGCCGAACTCAAGCTAGACGAGGCCCTACGTGCTCCAAAAGGCCATGGATTCAATCTTAAGAAGGACGATAAACTCGTGGATATGGTCAAAGCGGGTGTGGTTGATCCGTATGTGGTAGTTCGTGAAGTGATCACTCATGCCTGTGGGATGGCGGCAGAGAGTATTAAGGTGGGGATGGCTTTAGTATTTGAGAATACGGAAAAATAGATGAGTCAGAGGCATGTGCTTACTACCGGTTTTATGTATACCGACGTCGAAGATCGCGAAGATATTGTTGAGCTTATCAGTGCATTACGACAACATTGGTCAGAAGTTATACCACAATATAGCTTATATGGAAGATTACGCTGGATAACAATATTTACCAGAGATGGAGATGGGGTTAGTACAGCAATTGAACTTAAAGAGTTCATTCCTACCATCGGAGGAATACTCAAGAATGACTTTGAGATTGTTGCTGCTTGGGATTGTGCCCCAGAAGGTACGCAAGTTGTTTGGCCCGTAAAGGGTCGTGGTCAAGAAATGACACGCCTTGAATGGATTGATAGAAATAACTGATAACTAAATGTTCTGGCTAATCCCCACCCTCCTACTATCCTCCATAGTCACCTTCCTCCTAGGCTACTACCTCCGAGGTCTCAAGAAACAAGTAGAGGAACTCGCGGAAGTGGTAAAATCTAAGGTGGATAAGAAGGTTGAGGAAACACCTAGGAGCACGATCATAGACCCTAGTGACGAGGTAGCAGAGGCGATCTACGCTCACGAACAAATGATGAAAAAGCTCAATGGCGGTAGATTATGAATAAAATAGCCCGAATCGTAAACGACAAGATCATCTATTCAGATGAACACGCCCCCACCATAACCCCCAACGAAACAGCTGCAAGGGAACGACGTGAGAATATGAAGATGAAGCACCGTAAGGATCTCTTGCAGCGCAATCAGGTGGACTATTACAAAGCTTTTCCTGAACAAGCTAAAAACTTGTCAGACGAAACGCGCAGATTGTTAAGCTGAGTATTTATATACATTTTGTCCCCATGTATCAGTCTTCATATGACAAGATTTACACAAAGTTCTACCATTTTTTATATCAAGCCTAAGTTTCGGAAATAATGCATAAGGTTTTATGTGGTCAGCCTGTAATGTCCCTCCTCTCTTAAAACATATTTGACAAGTATAATCATCACGATCAAAAACAGCTTTTCGCCATTGCTTATAAGGAATGCTCGCCATAACTTTTTGACGTTCACCGGATGTTCCACCCCGCCAATTAGCATTCTTTTCGCCAGCATGATCTGGCCTAGGTAGGCCGGTTCTATACCTACTAATTCCTTTGCCACGGTTCGGATGTTTAATTCCATCAGCAAGATTTCTTCTAACTTCTGAGAGGTTCATGTATCTCCATTTTGAAGCACACGACAAATTACACAATTTTCTATTATATGGTTTACCAATTAAGTAGTTGCCACAATGCAAACACTTCTTACATTCCTGACATATCTTATGAACACCAGAATTAGCTTGAAAGTTTTTATTACACTTTACACAAACTTTTGTACCTGTCCAACCTTTAGAAAATCTACCTGAATTTGATATTATAGACATAGACAGCCCCTCCAGCGGGCTGTTTTAAATTATGCTATCATTTTACCATTTTAGGGTTGCCCACGACTATACCTTTGGGAACTTTTGATGTCATAACAGTAGACGAATCGTCTTTGGACTTCTTTTTTCCAGCCGCAGCCATCTGCTGAGTCTTCTTTTTCCCATAAATCTTACGAGATATAAATGCTGCTAGCGCTGGCGATTTCCCGCTAGCCACCATCTGTTTAAACCGACCACCCCCTCCAAGCTTATTACTGGATCCCTCAAAACTGCCAGTCTTCTTTATAGTATTCATATAACCTCCTTATTTTGACTTTTAGCCGCTAACGCCGCACTCATGGCCCCAAAATGCGTTGCAAAATTGGCCCAGAGTGAAACTTCCTGGATAATTAACGCCGGTATCGAATGTCCCCAAGCTTTTGGTATGAATGGTATAGCTACAATGGCCATAAACCACAGCCACGCCCAAAATAGGTGAAACTTATACTGAGAACCAGCGTCATACTCAAGAGTATGTATATCTTTGGTTAACAATAGTCTTAAATGCCCAATTTTCACTATTGCACACCTGCATTAGCCAACAAATCAGTCACATCAGAACCCCCACCACCTTGAGGATTGGCAAAACTGTTCAATAGATTAGCCAAACGACTCAGCTTACTATTGGCACTCTCGGCAGAGTCACCAGCTGCCGGCAAGAGTGATTTATACAGCTTCTCCTCAGATGCGCTAATGGCTGCTCCGGAACGCAAACGTGAGATAACATCAACAATGTTATTCTTTGCTGCCTCATAGTCAGTCGTGCCAGCTAGACGTTGAGTGATACTACCGCCTGGCAGTGCACTCTTTAAGGTCAAGCTGGGGTCTTTCGATAGCATCTCAGACAAGCTCTGGATATCCTGCAGGCCACTTATAGCGTTGTTGGCCTGCTGCTGCTGTGAAGCATTAAGATTCTGCCCAGAAGGGGTTGTAAGGGCTTGGTAAGCCTTTACAGTAGCAAGGTAATCACCAACATCCTTGAGAGTACCTCCTTGTTGTAGAATAGCTTGAGCATTGGCTTGGACATTAGATGGATCAAATGGATCGGTACTAGCTTGTTGATTCCCTGCATTGGACTTTATGAGGGCATCTGCAGCGTTGATGGCAGTTCCAGATTGGTCATTGGCATTCTGCTGCCCTTGGGCGACGGCAGCTGGTAGGCCGAAGCCCCGAGCAGCCTCTTGTTTCAACACAGCACCAGCACTTTGGCCTGGAAATGCTAATGGAGCTGCGACCATACGCGCCGGGAGAGTAGCGACTGATTTTGCACCTTTTAATACTTGGCCCAAAAAACCCGTACCAACAGGTGTAGGTGTTTCTGGTAGCGTTTTGGTAGCTGCAGAAGCCGATTGCAAAACTTCATCAGGTATATCACCTGGAGGAGGCGGTGGTGCACCGGCAGAAGCAACTTTCAATGGTTGGGTCTCATCTACAACTCCTCTTTCAATCGGTGGAGGTGGTTCACCTTTGCTAAGCCTTTGTGCTAATGTTTCTGTTCCTTTGCCAATAGCATTTTCCGTTTTTTGTACAGGTCCGCTGGCCAGTAAACGACCAAAAACCCCACCACCAGGATTGTTAAGTCTCTTTGCCTCAGCTGATATAAAGGGTTTAATCTCTGATAGGTCATGATAGTTCTTCATACCAGGCACATTACCAAGCTCATCACTGATATACTGTCGCATCTGTTTCAATGCAGTAACCTTGTTGCTTGTAGCAGCATCCATAAACTTGGAGTCGGGAATGCGACCATCTAGGGTTCTGCGAAACTTCCACAAATCTCTTGTACTCTTTACGTTCTTTTGGAGGTCATCGGCTAATATTTGGGCTTCCTTGAGAACACCAGGATCTGTAGTCTTGAGACCAGATAAAAAATTATTGGCGATCTGCTGCGTATCATCTGTATGAAGAGGTGCATCGTTGGCCTTAAAGTGATCATCAATCTGTTTGCCATATGTTTGCAGTTTTTCGGTAAGATCTCTAAAGGTATTGTTGGCATTGCCTGTTTTAATGCCTTCTTCTCGCAAGGTATTAAGCATGCGCTCAGTATCTTGAGGCGCTAGTTCCTTACCAGCCACCTTACTACCGGCGCTTATCCCAGCCACACGTCCTTGAGCTTGCTGTCCTTGAGTTGTAAGGTTTTTCAGGAATTGGCCACCGGTTTTTTCAGTGGTACCCTCGGTAAGGTTGCCAGCAGTCTGTGCGCCGCCCTTAACAAATGACTTTGTCGCTGCAGAAGCTCCTTTAAGTAACTTAAAGGGATTAATAGCAGCCGAAGCTCCACCCTCCAATGCTTGGATACCAATCTGTTTAGCGTCCAGCTTCTCCCCAAGAATCTTCCGTTTAAGTGTCTCACCAAGACCGGCGCCTACGGCACCTCCGGCGATAGAACCAGCACCACCAAAGATGTCAAGAGGGATACCAGCAACAGCACCAAGACCACCACCAATGGACGGAAGAGCATTTGTAAGGAACCCAGCAATACCGCCTGGCCCTTTGGGCCTCTTTGGAGCTGTTGCAACTGGCTTAAAGCTCGACTCTACCTGAGATTGTATTTGTGCGAATGAATCGGGGTCCATGGTTAGGCCCTACCCGCGCCAGATGCACCACTCTTCAGAGCAGTTCTATTTTTAAGTAGTTGTTGTGCTCTGCTTATGATGTTCCCATATGGGCTATCTGCATACTGACCGAGTAGCTGAAGCTTAAGTTGATCATAGCCATTGCCGTTCTTAGCGCTTTTCATAATGCCGTTAATATTATCAGCAATACTTTGGACATTGTTACTCTTGAATAGAGCGGTAAGTTCTTTCTGTGCCTGCGGTTGGTTCGGATTGACGGCTTTAGGAGCGGTCGCTACAGCACCACCAAGATTGAAGCCACCACTCCCACTCAACTTAGAAGCACGGGAAGCGTTAAACTCTCTAATCTGTTCTTGCCGATCGGCTTCAGCTTGCCTTGCAGCTTGGGCGTCGCGTTCCTGTTGGTACAACGTATTATAGAGATTCTGAGCATAACTGAGTTTATCCTGTTGGCCAGCGTAAATACCACTAGCAGCCTGTTGGGCCTGCTGTTGCAGATTCTGTAGGTCAGAGTTTGCTTGGTTGTAATCCGTTCCTTCCTGGGTAAGTCTCTGGGAGATAGGTGCTTGTTCGTTTTGTATCTGTTTACTGGCTTGCGCATTGGTTACCAGCGAACTACCGGTACGTCCCATGACAGATGGAGCGACTTGACTCAAAAGTTTCGTACTGTTGTTGATTGCTCCCCTTAGACCTGTGACTGTTTGTTGAGCATTATCCACGCCTAATTGCTGGCGCTGTGCGTTCAAAATGCTATTTGGATCTTGCGCACTCGCTTGTGCCGCTTGAAGCGCCGAGAGTGCCTGTGCTGAGTTGGTTGGTTGCATAGATACCTCTATATAATAAAAAGCCCTGATCAGGGCTATCCTACTGGGATTATACCACTAGAAGGGCGCGATAAACAAAAAGCCACGGCAGTTGATTGTTATATTAGGTATGGTTATGGACCCAGCTGTCTGGTTAACAATCACACTAAAGACATTAAGGTTAGTAGCATCGAAATAGTAGTACGATTCTATCTCATACTGACCACTATTCCAGAAAGTATTCACAAGACCATTCATTATGTAATAACTGCTCGATATGCCCGAATATTGAATCTGGACCTGGGATACTGAATTGGCGTTATTGAGTGGTGTGGAGGCGGTGAAGGACAGAAAGTTGCCCGCAGCTAAGCTCTGCGTTGGAACACTCACCGAAAAACTGGAAGAGAGATAGTTCTTAAAGCCATCCAGACCCCCAGCTGCTGCTAGATTCTTAGGTATGATCATCTTAGCTATCCAGGTAAATACGGTAATCAATATTGACAGTACCGTACCCAGTAATAGAATCAAAAGTAACATTATTAGTGTCGACCTCTATATTAAAATTTGAGCCACCAAACCAATCATAAGATAACATGCTGCCAGTTGGGTAAGGGGTAACTGATGTCGAAGTACCCCAAGCCCTAACTTTTGGGACATATCCCAGGTTATGAGCGATGACGATTGGAGTACCAGCATTAGTGAACCTACCACTTAAGAATATCTTCTGGAAATTATAGGAAGATACATAGTTTAGAAGCTCAGCAGTCGGTATGGGAGTAATGGCTCCCTGATCATCCTTGGCCAGGAATACTACTTTATAGCTAACAGTATACGCTGTTCCCGTGGAGTGGACATTATCATAAAAATTCTGGGCATATGCTTCAAATGTACCTGTTGGTGTGACCCATCCTTGGCATGTAACAGTCTGCAAAACCGGTTGGGCAGGCGTAGAAAGATTGGGCTTATAGGATCCAAAATCATTCCAGGATACCCCGCCATCAACGGAGAAAATGCCCTGGATTAGACAGGTGTCATTGAACCCTGTTAGGAAAGTATCACTTGCCGTTTTAGGGGTGGATATTGCTGTAGGAGCGGCTATTGCAAATGATCCGGTATGAATACCTATAATCTGATCTATCCTATATTGGGGTACCGCCATGTTGATCTTGCTGGGCTGGGTAACAGTCATTAGCTAAATCCTGCCGAAACGTTTTGACCAGTTGCCGCCACAGCCCAACCATACGATCCATCTGGCAACTTCATAATCTGCATGACATTCACGCCACCATTCGCATAATCATAGACGTATTGGGTGCTACCAACGATCTTCATAAGTACACGGCCTTGGTTATCCAGAGCGAAGAACCCAAAGTCGCCGGATCCAGGTATCTTGCCCATACCAACTTTAGAGCCGTCGGTATTAGTGACGATTATGGCATCTGATTCACCATTTATACTTATGTTATTGCTGACAGATATCTCACTGTTGGCTCCGTCGAGTACAATACTCCCTACTGTGCCAGTCCCAGACTGTCCTGAAGTGCCAAGCACAATCCTATCGTTGGATCCATCTATCTTAACTCCACCATAACCAACGTTCTGAGTTCCTCTTAAAGCTCCAGTGGATATCTGTCTTGGCAGAACACGAGATATATCACTGGTAGCGATGGTCCCCGGGATATTGGTACCAGGCCCGACAATGCTTTTTGTCGACTTACCAGTATAAATATCAGGCATTATTGAAGCGCCTCCGTAGATAGGGGGTCAAAGATGGCACTTACTCCAATAATAACAGGGGGAGCTGTTACTGTACTATCGCAGTATATATCTACCCCAACCTGTAGTTCGTTAAACCGTTCTTCTATCGAACCATCGTTGTTGCCAATATCCAAGCGCCCATAATTTGGTTCATTGTCTGGTTGCCAGAGATTGTTATTGCTAAACCCACCAGCTACGTTGGATGTAGAACCACTAGAATAGACCCAAGGGCCTCTATTTATCGAGTACTTGAGGACAATACTCACTCCATCTTGTATATCGAGCCAGGAAGCCTCTATGTAGCTCACCTGCTTCTCTTTGGTGACCATACCAGCGTCGTATATAAGTGATTCCCACTTCGCGAAAGGCGCTGGCTTGGAGCTTGCATCCACTACATCCACACCATAGGTCGGTGTCCCTGAACCGTCATCACGCCAAGAGATGTGAAGTATATTGCCAAAATTCTTCACCATCCCAATGGTAAGGTTGTTGCTACCCGTTACTGCCTGAGAGCCTGTACTTAAGATGTACGAATAGCCGAAGGAATTTGGCTGCGAATAGTCAACACTGCCCCAAGAATACACCCCATATGGTATATCAGTATTAGAAGTTGTGCTTGGCCACCCCAGAAGGTGAATACCATAACGAACAGTACCCATGTTCGGATAAACTCTAGTTGGTGTATTGCTACTAGTGTAGACATTCTCAGATCCAGGAAGGCGTCGGATCTTCTGGGGGGTTGCCGCAACAGAGGTGATTATGTACCAGTTACCACCGGCCACATAATAGACAGCATTCTCGTATTCATGTATTGATTCTGGACTACCCTCTGGTATACGAGTGAAATAGTTGTAGGTATCAGATAGACCATCCCAATAAAAGATAATACCTTGCTGGGCCGAATTACTTGTAGTAACAAATTCAGTAGCAATCACTAGGTATTCGTTAAATACTGTTAACCCACAAACCTCATACCCGGGTGGAAAACTCAGTTTTTGGCGCTGCCACGCTGAATTAGAGGGCGCTGCTTCACCGAGGTTTTCCCAGACGCTTAAATAACGCCCGTTGCCTATGCATTCGAACTGCTGGAAAGTTACTTGCGGATGGATGCCATTCTTGGTCTCCACTAACCGGTTGGCCCAAAGCTGCATGTCGCAACTTGATAGGTCATTAGATACTGTTGAGGATACGGTACCGTCAGCCACAGTGCTCGTAAGGTGAAAGTGATAGGTTTGGGCTGCATTTGGTCCAACATTGACCTGAACAGGAGTAGAAAAAACAAAGTAGTTGACGCCAACAGTTAGATTAGCGCTGGTAACCGTTTTAGTTGCTAATTGCTTATTGAGACCATCATGAACGGTTAATGTCCAATCACCAGTACCCTTAGTGACTATATTGACCCCTATTTTAGATATTGGCTGGATATCTGTCTGGAAAAAGCGCTCCTGGGTGGAGACATCATCATTATATGAAGTGAGGATAGTTGTAGTCAGTGCCCCGCCTGCTTGATCAGAGTTTACGTTAAAACCGGCATCAGAACTGTTGTTGTAGGTCGACTGTGACTCACCATAAAAACCAGGATTGAGGACAGGTGTGCCCGAAACACTAGTAATTGAACTTACTGTCGTGATACCGGGTATATATATAGCGTCTTGATCTTGTCTATAATTAATGCCAAACGTACCGCTCTGACCTATGTTCCCAAATAGACTCCAAGTACCAGAAGGGCTACAAGTATACACATTGCCAGTAGAGTCAACTGAATACGTTCTACCCGTCTCAGTCATTACCTCATTCTGCACAAGTCCTGTAACGACATTGCTGTCTGTTCTCGTAACACCTGGCAAAACACTTATCTGAGATGGAGACTTACGAAAGTCTAAACTTTGGGAGTCGGCAAAAGAGTTGCCGATACCAATCTTCTTGTCGACAGCTTGGCCGCCAACCCATGAATTGTAAACGTACGCTCGATATCCCATATGCAACCTATGGAGTTATGCCCGGCAAAGGTGTCAAGACCCATGGACTAATGTAATTATCTGAATCATTAATAACGTTGCCTTCAGTACTGAGGCTATAAGATGAAACTGCATCTGATACTGCTGTATCAAAAAGTCCTTTATGCAAGGTGGCCCTCTGCTCATTTCCTTTTCCTGAAAAGAAAAGATAGAGGGCATAGTTAATAGGCGCATCTTGATACTCATTAGGTATAATGCTGAGTTGCCCAATAGTAAAGTTTAACCCTGAACCACTCAAACCGACGAAAGGACTCTTAAGCGTCAATGTAGATGACGTAGGGACGTCTACAATCTCATACCATGTCAAATCAGTAATTCCATTGAGTCTGAACCAAAGACCGGCCATTTCGCTTGTAAAAGTGCTCCCCGTGCTTGTCACGGTTACATCGCCATTAACCATTACACAGGTCTGAGCTGGAGACAGATCACTTGATACAACATCCTCAACAGATAGGTCGTGATCCTGCGGCTGATAATAATAGCGTATGCCATTAGGTATATCCGTAGAAGGTACTGGCCATACCTCAATCTCGTCATTACCGAGAACATAGTAATAGGTAATCCAGCTTGATGAATAGTTCGGCACAGTCTTAATAAGTCGCCATTCATACTCACTGCGTATCTCTTTGATCGGAGGTGAATAAGTATTGGTCCCATCGGCGGTCTTAACCGTCATACCAATGATACGAATACTGTCTACAGGTGTTTGGTAAATACTCTGGCCGGTAACTACATCGGTAAATTGCTGTTTACGTGAGTAATAACGTCCGAACTTAGCGTTAAACATATGATAGCCAGTGTTCATATCCTCCTGACCTTGTACGAGGGCTCCATTACTAGTATCCCGAGCCAAACGTACGAACTTTCTCTCCATTTGTGTCCAAGTAAGGCTCATTCAGGCTGCCTCATATATTCCCCACGCTTCTATAACGTCGGTAGTCGCCCATGTGAATGGAACAGTCGAGCTAGCCGTTACAAGAGACATATAAGTACCGGAGGCACTGGATGGATATATACCTAATGTTGTGCTACTCTGCCACACAACTGTCGAAGGGAAGTAAAATCCCGCACTTGTATCAGTAAGCATAGCACTGCTCGTGACGATATCCGTCAAAGAAGTAGTAAGATCACTATTTATACTTGTAGGAGTCGAGAAGATAATTGCTCCCGATACATTAGCGCCAGCAAGGGTATATTTAACCCTAAAGATGATCGTTTTTCCGATCTGTGTGTACTTTGCAAATGTCGTTGTACCACCACTCACATTCGTCCATGTTGGCGTCCAACTTTGCCATGTCCAACTTGAACCAGTTCCAGTAAGAAGTTTTGCCGGCGTCACAGCAGAATCAGTAATGCTAGTGGTTACTACACCATTGGTACCAACTTTTGCGCTTGTTATGGACATCCCATAGACAGTTCCCGAATTGGCGACGCTTTGCCCAACAATGGCATCGGTAGTGATTGTAGTACCAGTTACACTACCTCCTGTGATAATGGGCGATGTGAGTGTTTTACTGGTGAGTGTCTGTGTGCTTCCTAAATCAACAAGGGTGTCACTTCGGTTAGGTAGTACATATGTTCTCGTAGTGGCTGTGGTGATGCCTGAGAGTTGAAATTGTGCCTGTTTAGTAGTATCGACATTGTCCTGAAGTGTGAAACGATCGTCTCGCAATGTCAGTATATTACTGTTGTCCAAGGTCTTATTTGTAACATTCTGACTGGTAGATATATCCATAGGTTGACCAGTAACCCCAAGCAAAACATTGCGGCTAATCTTCTTGTAAGCCGTAGAGGCACCGCCGGGCTGGATGAGCAGGAAGTGGGTTGCGCCGTCGATGGTTATCGCAGCAGTGTAATCGCCAATTACGTGGGTATCTGTAACGCTCATACTGAATCATCCTCCGACCATACAGTTCCGGGGATTAAGGTAGCTGTGACTCCGGTATCGGTTATATAAAATCCACTGGGGTCTACTAGGTAAAAATCCGTTGTATCAATGACGTAGTTGGGGCCATCGCTACCGTATTCTGTGAGCCCATTTGTGTCACGCCAAACTGTTTGCGGGGTATCTACTGACATTATCCTATCCTCAATGCTGCTAAGTTAGAAATCGAACTTGTCCCGCCACCCGTGCTAATAATAGGTTGTGGAACCGAGAATATCCAGCCTGAGTTGCCCCCTCCATCTGTTGAGTTGGCACCAGCATACCAAGATGCACCACCAGTGGCAGTTGAATTGCTGATAGAAAGATAATCCCTAACCACCGTGCCCGAAGACTTGGAAAGGGTGAAGGTGCCCGATCCACCCGTACGCGCTAGAGTGATCAAATTACCAACACTACCCGAAACAGTGAAAGTGGTGACCGTTGTCGTGACATTAGGGAAGGTGATGGTATGAGCTGCCGATCCAGTGTCTTTGAAGTCAATAAAAGTACTTGTTCCTGTTAGGGTGTTGGTGGCAGTACTAGCCCCACGAGCCCACCAGATATTCCCGAACGTAGAGCCACCAGCAAAGGTGTTATTAGTGTTACTTGAATCAGTAATCTTTATTGTGGATGTGCCTGGTGTGATCGTAAGCCCAGTGGTTGTAGCTGTTGTCCAGACGGTACCTGTTCCTTGCAACTCCCAAGTGCCATTACCCATAACAATGCTTCGAGTATTTGAATTTGAAGCTGAGACAGAACCACAGGTTACGTTGTGGTTGCTACCACTATCTGCGGCATCAATTGTTCCGTTGGTCAATGTTATAGCCCTGGCGGTTGCGCCTGCAAGATTTAAATCACTCTTGAGCGTCCAAGAGCCATTTACTCCATTGAAAGTCATTGGGATATTGTATTGCACACCGTTCATGGTGATATTTTTGGCAGAGGTCGCAGAAAAGGTGGTGGCATTCGAGTTTGTGGTCACGGACATACCCGTTCCAAGAGTGAAATTACCCATTACGGTCATTGATGCTGGGGTCCAAGTGCCGGTAAAACCAGTAAAGTTGACATCATTAAACTGAACCGTATGAGCCGTAGTTGTTACTGTGTCTGACCCGGCAGATACTTTGAAATCATACAATGGTTTTGCAACTCCGGGGAACGAAAACGTCCTCGTGCCCGTGCTCCCAGAATATGTAGCATTGATCACGCACGTACCTGAGTTAAGGGTAAAGTTAGTTGTAATGTCCATGTTCAATATAGTTGCGGCGTTACCAGTCAGAGTCCATATACCCGAACCCATATTGAGAGTTCTGGTACCTGAGCCAGTAGTACTAAATGATCCCATTGTCGGGCTGTTATTGTTGGTAGCAAAGTCAAGGGTTCCAGTAAAAGCACCCATAGTGACAGATACAACACTAAAGTTGGTATTAACAGTTACGGTGCCACCACCTGAACTACCATCGAAAGTCACCGTATCTGACGCTCCTGGCACTGTTTGGCCACCTGCACCTCCGGAGCTAGAAGCCCAGTGCGTTGTATCGGAAGCATCCCAGGCGCCCGTACCTCCGACCCAAAAGCGACTGGCCATCTTACTTCTCGATAACGATTAATGTACCGCTCGCTGCTTGCTCAACGAATGAGACTTGGGTGGTCCCCTGGGGTATAAAGTAATGCCGAACTGACCCTGCCTGAATATATTCATCAAAAGAAGCGGACGAAACAGTCGCGCCATACTTCATGTAGATTCCTTGGCTGAGGGCATTCACCTCAATAAAGGTGGTAGAAGCATTAAGTGTTACGGTAGTAGAACTAGAGATAGTTGTATCGACAGTAGTTGCCAAGGCCGTACGAGAAGGTACAAGAGGTACTGGCTCATGATTACCGTCTCTGGGCAATGGAGCGTTATTGTTGGCCATAATATCTCCTTATTAATATAAAAAGCCCTCGAGAGGGCTATCCTGATCTTATTCTACCAAATTATAAGGCGTGATACTAGCGGTATGCATTTTCTGCGGACCCCTTCTATACCGCTAGCATCGCACGCTTTTGTCTCTCACAAAGGGGTCTATATGTGAGAGACATGCCTAGTATATCACTGTTTTTCTAGAGCAATACCTCTTGTGCGCTACGAAATGTAAACGTCGGTGTTCCCGTTGTGTTCGCCGTGCGAATGCGGGCGTACTTACCTGCTGGGATCATACCATTCACTTGGGCTGTAGAAGTCTGATTTAAGGTTAAACCGACCACCAATGTTCCAGTATTGCCGTTCACTGTGCGACCAACTTCAACTACATTGGTAGCGAAACCACTATCATCGGCATATTCAAGAAAAACTGTGCCAACAGCTCCTCCAGATAGAGAAACACTCGTAGATATATCTACTGAATAGCTAACCTGAGCGTCTCTCGTGGCCGAAGGCTGGAAAACAGTATTGAGCGATCGAGAAGAATTAGAGAATGAACGGGGATTAATGCTTGGCTTGTTCTTAATGTAATCGAGGGCCGAACCGTTGCTTTGATTCCAATCTGGCTGATCATAGATAACACATGCCTCAAAATCATCGTTTGTAGCATTGACGCGTACCCACTGTTTTGCCCCAATTGTAATATTTCCTGTGATGTCCCCAGTTGTCATAGGGTCCTCTCTATTAGGACCCCTCTAGGATATATTTTAGTCTGTTTACTTTAAAAGACCAGCTGTTTTTAGGTCTTGTATAAGTGTGCCTAGGGTCTGCTTATCCTGGCTAGAGGTAGAGGTTGTAGGGTTGTAGGTACGATTAGGGGTGACATTGCTCGGTGTGTATGCTTGGACAGATTTGAGTGGTGGGTTGTAAAGTGGCATATTGATCCTCTGTTATGTTTCCTCTGTTACTCGAGCAGCACCATTAGCACTTGCCCATATACCGTCTATGATACCAGTATAGCCAGCTGGGACTTCATAGTAGGCTGATGCTGCCAACTGCACGGTGTAGGATGACGTAGAGGCTGTTGCCCCAAACTTCAAATAGAGTACCTGTGTCGAATCGTTAAATATCTGTGCGCCTTTACGAGAGGCATTAGAAGCCAGGACAGTCACAGTTGTTGCCGAGCTGTTGACATTGGTGAGAGTAGCTGTTGAGGATTTAGGAAAAGTTGGAACAGCGCTTTGGTCACTAGCGATTGTAACTGGAGCACTGTTGGCCATTATGGCCTGTCCATTTGGGTTATTGGGGAAGTACGTCATTATATTATGCTCCAGTTTGTACCATTACTATATACCGCTATGGCTGTATATGGCACTTTGATAGTTATGGTCGATGAACCGTCAATAGTCTGGCCACCAGTGGTAGCAATGACAATGTTGATTGAACTTGTCACAAGGCCGTTCTCATCTTTGATTATATACGAGCGTCCGGCTAACAACGTAGCATCTGGCAATGTGACAGTATGAGTGCTTGTCAGAGTGATATAAGCGACTATGTAATCGCCACGGCTCACTGTGTACCCCACATCGGATACGGTAGTACGTTTAAAGGCGATACCGGCTTTTAGACCTATCCAAGCATTGCTAGCGCTGTCAGAGCCCTGCACATAGAATGGAGCACCTGTGGTGACTGAAGCCAGGCTGCCATTCTGGAGCGGGCTGAGAGCGACTATGGAGCTCGTTGAGGCATCAATTCTTGTAGAAGTCAATTGACCAATAGGCGTCGAAGCTGCACCAGCGCTCATCCGATATACTGATTGGGCATTGGTACCAACAGCGGCCGTCTCACTATTGACTCCACCACCATTCGCGGCATGCACTATGAACTGGCCCGCCCCTTGAATGTTCAGTTGGACGTCAATGTTGGTATCTGGGCCGTTGACATCTAAAACCACCGGATTACCAGCTTCAACAGGTATATTTATCAACTCAAGACTGTTCCGTTGGTTTCTCATCCCCAAACTGTAGTTGGTACCAGAGACAAGACCAGAAGCCGTGCTTTGTATCTTCCAGATATCCCAATTGCAGAAAGGAATAGTGCGCGTGTCGTATATGGCGTTGCCATCCACCCATATATTGTTATTACTAAGATGGGTAGACAAAACGCCGGCGTTTGTCGTCGTATCACTTGATAGGATGGGGGTTGTCCCATCAGCAAAAAACTGGGTGCCAGGATCAAGGATAAGGTTGCCTGTTATGGACACGTTATCGGCATCAGAAACAGATATACCGGCCCGGGCAGCGTTGATGATAGTATTGCCACTAACCGCCAGTTGGCTAGCCCGTAGTATGCTGCTGTCTCCATAGATTTGTATGCCATCAATATCACTGTTCGAAGGGCGATTGTGATTTTGATCGATGTAGTTACCGCATATCGAACCTTTGCTTGGAGAGCCCTTAAGGCCAATGCCTGAATTTTTGGAGTTTATAACCACGTTACCGTTACACACAAGCTCCGTGGGGCCTAGCTCATTAGAAAAGCCAGACAGCCATATACCCCAAAATGTGGGGTTCTCCACTGTATTTCCCACACAAATAACTTTTTGGTTACCTCGACTGATTGAGAAACCATTGTCTTTACTATCAATAGAGTGATTACTCATAAAAATAACCTCTTCATTCCAACCAAATCCAGCATCAGCATTGTGGTTGAATTCACAAGCAAGTACGTTGAGCTTCCCACTTAAACCAAAGAGCCTAATAGGTAATGAGGTATTGTCCTTGATCGTAACATTATGCATAAAGAAGTTAGAGATGATTGGGGCACCGGGGCTATCAGGGTCATTACTACCAGTCAGATAGATAGAACAGGAGGTGCTAGAGCTAGCGTTGTTACCTATAAATGTGAGGTTCTCGACTCCGAAATTATCGAATGGCGAACCGTTATCATGAATCACAGGCCGAATACCAATCCCTGTATAGCTGCTTGCACTGCCATCATGTCTTAGTATGGTGGCCCCAAACTCACCCACGAGCGTCACGTTAGAGAGTGGCACAATCCCGTTCCCAGACACGACATAATTGCCAGCACGAAGGTATACGACTCCACCCGTAGGCAAGGCATTTGCAGCAACTATTGCCTGGTTGATCTCTACTTGATTGCCCGCAGCCGAAGCACACACAAAGTCAGCCGGAAGAGTGCTCCCGAAAGCCGCCACCGTGACACTAGCATTACCTACACCTGAACCTCCACCAGAAGAAACGAGATCGAGCTGTCCAGTAATGGGGTTAAAACGAAAACCCATACACTATACCTTTGTCACTGAGCTTATTTCTTCTTTGGTGGAATCGACATACACTACTGTCACTGTGGCCACAGTGACACCACCTGAACCCCCTAATTTGTAGGTATAAACCTCTGTAGTCGAGTTGGGATATGAACCACTAATATAATCGAAAGGCTCAGTTATGAGTGAGCCATCTATGGTAACATTGAGTGCATGATCAGTACTATAGACATATTCATTATCGCCAGTAATACTCGATATAGCACTGAGACCTTCACGCTGATTCGGGGATTGGGAGCCTCTTCCTGCCATGATAATATAAAAAGCCCCAGTTACAGGGCTATCCTAGGGTTAATTGTATCATGTGTGGAGCAAATTATAGTTCCTTACGATCGATTTTTCCTGCTCGCTGACTTTTGCTTCTCTAATACGAAGATTCTTGTCTAATTCGTTCAGCTTCGCAGACCACGTGGCGAGGTTCTCTCGTACTTTATCATCGTTGATGCGGTTTTCGACTATTTCTTGAGTCAAAGACTCTTTCCGCTGCTCCAAAATAGCTATATCTTTGTTAAATTGCTCTGTTTGGGTCTCGATATGGCTCTCTAAACGTTGAATTTCCTCTTTAATGGCCTTAAGCTGCAATTGGCAGTGCACCAATTTATCCTCAACTTGTTCTTGCTGGACATTCAGTTCAGCTATGTTAACGGATAGCTTCTCGTTAGTCGTTTTGAGCTCATCAACTCTCTCTTGTCTAACAGATATGTCGCTTTCAAGAGCACGATTGTCATCCATGAGAGTAGCATTGGTATGGGACAGGACCTTTTGCTCATGCTCAAGATCACTAATGGACTGATCAAGGGCAACTATCTCGGCAGTCTGCTCTTTCTTGAGGGCCTCGAATTGTTGACGCCCGCTCTCTATCTGCTTCCAAAGCGTGTCAAGTTGAGCCTTGGCTTCTACAGTAGCATCAACAAGCGCTTTCCTAGAAGTCTCGATTGTTACTCGAGTGTCCTCAGCTATTTGCTTTTTTTGGACGGCCCACTGGTCTTCGCTGTTCTTGACTTCCGCTTGAAGTATTAGCAACTTCTGTCGCTGCGCCTCCAGCTTCTTGTCTAAGTTCGGGGAAGGCTTCTTCATCTCGTGCCTCATTCGATCTGCTTATTGCTTCATCTATCTGATTTCGGGGAGTCTGTATAGACCTGTCCATAAGATCTTGTATTGGTCCTCTACTCTGGATAATGCGTTCTTCCACCTGTTTACGCAGCGTAGGATCGGCCATAAGACGTGAGTGCCCCTCTCGCTGCAATATTTCATTAACAAGTTGTCTAACCGCCACCTGAGCCTCACTGCCCTTTAAAATAATAGTTTTACCAGCTTCAATGATCGTATCCATAAATACATGTCTACGCCCCTTAAAGTCCTTGTTCCTCAAAGAGGCACCAAAAACCGATCCTAATTGTCCCTCATCTATAATTGTTCCTTCTTGGGTCTTTGCCGTGTAAGGCACATTTACCGGTATATCCTGTGCAACCCTAACTGCAAAGTCATCGGTTAAGGGGTTCAGAATGGTAACATACTCATACTCGCTCGCACCTTCGAGCAAAGGTTTAATATCTAGTTCTTGCTCTTGAGCTGCACCTGGGCCAACGATAGCCATTAGTTACTTTCCTCCTCGGGCTGGACCGTTATGGTATTTGGGTCAACCCTTTTATTTATTTCTTCCAATAATCTGTTTAAAACACGGAATTCACCCTGTAGTTGGGTAACTTCTATAAAACACTCCTCGGCGAGTTTTAGGTACTTTTGGCGTTCTGCTTCCTTCTCATCAAAAAGCTGCTGGGTAGCAGCTATACGAACCTCTAACTCTGTGATATCCATATGCGGAATGATAGCATATGTTGCAAATAAAACAAAAACCGCCTCAAGAGAGGCGGTCAATATTGTATAGACGAATTACCTATTTTTATGAAAGATGCTCTTAGACCTTGAATCGGCATCACTCTTTTCATTATCTACCGATGCAATATCCTTTTCAGGTTTTTGTGTAGGTTCAGTTTCGAGTTCTTCATAACCAACTTCTTTTTTCTTAGCCTCTAATTGATTCTTAGCGGTCTCCCATTCGGCATGCGCTTGGAGTACCCGCTTTTCGGCCTGAGCTACCTCTTCAAAATAAGCATTAATGTGTGTGTCAGACATATAATCTCCCTTATGTCGCCGCAAAGATGCCAGACTGAGTAGTGGCTATCCAGTTTGTCCCATCAGCCAGTAGCGTTATCGTGTCGCCAACTACCGCAGTAGCTTGGGTATTCGTCAGAGTCGTACCACTAATGGCGGTGCCAGTGGAGGAAGTTTTGGCCTTAATAGTACCGCCAGTAACTGTAAAGCCAGTGGTGACATCACGCACGTAGAAGGTATAGAATAATCCTGCAACATTGGTAGGTAATGTCCAAGATGGGCTTCCTGACGTGGAACGATTAATAAGTACCGCACCTGAGTCAGCAGCCGTAAGGACAACTGTGGCCCCTACTAGAGCACTTAACTGTATGTTGGACCGAACTTGACCCCCACTAAAGACTGGAGTAGCGGTGAAGGTAGCTACACCGGTGAAGGTCGACGTCCCACCTACACTCAAAGTAGCGGCGCTACCGGACAAAAGAACAGGTTTTTTAGTCTGGATACCTTTAAGTCGTACTTCTTCGCGATATTTTTCAATATATAGATGGGTCATGATAAAACCTACAAACCTTCAAGTGTTAGAACGAATGGTGAGTACTTGGTCGTAACAGTAAGCTCTGGAGCATAACCAACAGGAGGGACTATTGTAGCGTCTACTCGAATCTCTACAGAACCAGCAGTTGCATCAGATGGGATACCTTGAACATTCTTGGTAATAGCACCATCACTAAGGATTGAGGCCATACCTTGTATTTGATTCCAGAAGTAGTTACCAGAAGTGATGTTGATAACTGGAGCACCAGCGCAAGGGATGGCAACTACAGCGGTGTGCTGGATAACAGTCACCTCTTGATTCGGGTAAATACCCACAACACTGGTTGTATCAAGAGCGATATTGATTGCACCGCTAACCGTAACAATGGTGGTATTACTGTTACCAGCGGTCGCGGCTGTGTTACCGGTAATGTAATAGGCACCTTGACCTTTACCTGTGCCATCAGTGACTACTAGCCAAAAGCCGATAAAAGCGTCAGCAGAGGCGGTTGTACCAAGAGGAACCGTCACTTGATTGGCATACTGTGCAACTGCCGTTGTAAGCGTACGAGTGGCATAGTTAGCGGTCACGGCAACTGGTTCAGTAATCTGACCAGCTGTTAATGCTCCTCCAGCTTTAGCAAGTGCGAACATCTTGCCGCTTGGTGTAGTGGCCACCTGACCAATACGTTCAGCGGGTGCTACGGACTGTTGCTGATAGATATCTTGGTCGGTGATTTGAATTGATGCGGATAAACCCATAGTATATTCTCCTCGTTCCTTTCTATTATTTAAGTGGTGGTGATTCCCGTAATTTTGAAGTTACGATTGGGATTCTCGCAGTAAAATTGACCGTACATTACGAAGATACCAACCTCGGCCAATTGGTTAACTGGCATCAAAGGCTCACGGAACTGGAAGGCAGATACTTTGTAAGATTCATATGCACCGGCGGTTACATCTTCAGCGGTGGCGATCATGTCCAGACCCATCATCTTCAGGCTCTTAAAGTAGAACCAATTCTCGTTGAGACCGAACATCTGCCCAGCAGTACATTTCTGGTCGCGCACAAGTGGTTTACCACGGAAGCTAACACTTGTGGCACCAGCCTTGAGCCAAAGAGCGTCGCTCTGACTAACACTCTGTTTAACGGCCGTAGAACCATCAACAAATGATCCGCCTTGTGCTTCATAGCGAGCTGTTACGGTAGGGCTCAAAAGGCTCTCATATAGGCTCCAGACGGTCTGAGTAGCCATGATGACATTTGGTGTCTCTGATTCATTACCAGAAATAGTAGCACCATCATCAGCGGAAGCCATAAGATCCAGATCAAGTACACCACCAGATGCGGCACTGACAAAACCATTGATCGATGGATAGGTCGTACGACTCAAACCAGCGTAAGTAGAAGTGGTAGTACCATCATCGACAATCACACCAAGACCATCAAAGTCATTACCGTTACCAAAACCGTAGAAGATTTGACCCAAGGCGGTAATCATCGAGTTCTGAGCGTACTGGTAGGAAGACTTGTAAAGGTCAACGACACCGCTCGGCGTGGCATTAATCGAACGTTCAACAACCGACACGCCAACTGGCTGAGCATAACCAGTAGGGAACCAAGTCATTTGTGCCGTATTGTAGTCAATTGCGGTATCAAAGGTCTCAGTCCCCTTGAAGCTCGTGCCAAGCTGTGAGTTATTGGTGAAGATCGGCGAACTATAGCTTCGACCATTCCATCGTTCAGGGCGAGACACAACGCGCTTCATGATCTCGCTCGATTTGTTGATCGTGTCTACTACAGAAGCATTGTAGTCCTGTAAGGTGATGTTGTTTACCCTGTCGTTTTGTGCAGTGGCTGACATAAATTCTCCTTAGTTTCTAAAAACAAAAAGCCCCGCTCTCGCAGGGCTATCCTGTTGACAGAATAAACTATGTCATATCACATTGCAAGTATATTTTTAGTCATCCCAAACGGCAGCACCGCGTTTAAACACGTTGGGATTACCAACGGCGATACCCTTAGGTACATAACTACCCTGTTGCGCGGGAGATACGCCAGCCACACGAGCACTTGCAGTCTTGCGAGCTTCGCCAGCGGCCTTCTTAGCCTCTTCGGCCTCTTTCGCCTTCTCTTGTTCGCCTTCATCTTCTTTCCAAGCGTAATAGGCATCCACAACTGAGGTAAGAGGCTTTATATTAGCTTTAGTTCGTACATTATTTTCCTTAATCATATAGTTAAGGAGGGCCATTTGCTCTTTAACCCCGGGTTGTTTAGCAACTTCAGGATCAGACCAATCGGCATCCAGATATTCCTTAGCAACTGGCGGTAATTTACCTTTATCAACTAAATACTGGAACTCGGCAACATAGTTATCAACCGTTTTTCGCCTATCTGTTTCAGTTTTGAGCTGTTCAGTAAATGTTTTGTGCTGTGATTCCCACTTCTCATAATCCCTGTCAAGATTACGTTGCATCTTGTTCTGCTTGTTGATGAAGTCCATGAGTTGCTTGGGGGTTTCGAAGTTATCAGGATCATCTGCCAACTTTTCTGCTTCTTCGGGTGTTGTAACTTTGACCGTCTTGCCATCTTTAAGTGTCACCTCAAAAGAGTAATCAGCAGGTTTATAATCTCCAGGATCTTCAACGGTCAGGGCTGGTGCGGGTTCTGAGTATTGTTCGACTTCCTTAGGCGAGTTATCCTCTTCTTCATCTTCTTCGTTTGAATCACCACCTCCTCCAGTATTGTTCCCAGTAGAATCTTTGCTTCCCTTCGCAGATTCACTCTTGTTCTCCCGTTTGTAAGGAATTGTCAGGTCTTCCTCTTTAAAATCACCTTGCCATTTAGCTTCTTGGGCTTCATTAGCTGCCTTGATTTGCTCCTCTGTGGGTGCTGGTTTATCTTCAGCCATTAGTACTCCTTTGTCAGTATGATCTGTTTATTATACCACAACCCTATTTAACTGGCGGAGCTTGAGGAGCAGGTGCGGATGTACTCTGGGGATTTGCTGGACCAGGGACATTTGGTGGCTGTGCATCAGGTTGGACCCCAGCCATTTGAGCACTCTGGTTAGGATCAAGTTGTCCTTGAATGCGTATACTAGTCTTCGGGATGGGCATCGGCATTGGGTCATTAACAATGCCAGCTTGATCCATAAGTGACTCAGAGATGTTAAGTGACTGCATCATAGTGTGTTGGATTGCAGCCAAGAACATTGTGACACGCTGTGCAGCCTGTGGATCTGTACCTTGCAGTTTCTGGAAACGGTTACTAGCTAGAACCTTATTGTAGTAGTTGAAGTAATTCTCATCGTAGTTGTCACGTTCTTCCGGAGTCTTGTTCATGATGAGTAATTGAATATCGGACTCAGCCTCAGCATTAATCTGACCCACTTCCACGGATTTCAAGAAGTTGATTGGGTCAATAACACTCTTGAGGTAACGCTCGGCCCGAACATCAGGATTAGGCAAGCCGAGATCTTCCATGAGAGTTTTGTAATCGATCTTATTCTGATTTGCCAAGTCCATAGCGGTCTGGCGGATGCTTGCTTTATCAAGAGGCAATGTACTATCAACCTGCACGCCCACCTTAACATTCGTGTCAATCCTATCACCATTAATCAAGATAAACTCGTACTTACCATCTCCACCCTTAGTCTGGAACCAATAGTCATCGGTATAATTCACGCGCCAAAGCTGGAGCTTAATCTCATAGTAATGACTCATGGCAACCGATACCGCACGCACAAGATCATCTTGTAAAGCGCCAGCTTGTTGCTTAAGAAGAAGATCGCGGCCAAGGGTGTCATGAGTTGTCGGATCAGAACCCTTAAATTGGGAGGGGGTACCCATTAGCCCGTCGATCTCATTACGGTAGTCAAATACGGTATTCTCTACCCACTGACCCAATTGGTTGGGGGCCACATTCATAAGAGCGCCAGTCACATCCTCACGATCCACACCCCCAAGCGTCCGCGCACCCTTATTGATGAGTCCTCGTGCATCTTCTTGACTAAAAGCCTTCTTGGAATATACCCAACGGCCGTTTACATAATCAGCGTTCTCGCCAATCTGTCGCAAACGCTTGTTAAGCATACGCTGTAGTGGTAACGCCTGCTCAATCAAACAGGTTTCATCAATAGCTGAATGCCCAGTATTAATATGGTTAAAGATTACGAATGGCTTTGGAGGTATAAGAGTAACATTTGCCTCCATTTCCTTCTTCCGCGTCTTGAGATAGATCCAATTGGGATTCGGCATCTTATCAAGGATCAAATGTTTCTCGTATATGAACCAACAAACACCTTCTTTGGGCTTTAGATCATCGCCGGTGTAAGTGAACCAGCATTCAAAGTACTCGATCATCTTAGAGACTTGCGTATATACACCACGACGTACTGAGAAAGCATCTTTAATCTGTGCCTCTTTATCGGGGAAGCGGGCACAAAGTTCACCGACAGAGCAGCGTAGCCGATGATAGATCTTCTCTGGATTTTTCATGTAAGCCGAGTAACGCCCCAGTATAATGTCCTCAGGATTACATACCTCACTAATCACCTTGCCAAAGGCACTAATATTTGGATCATAGCGAAGCTTAATATAGGCTCGTTTACGGCTAATAAGATTCAGCACTGCAGCACGCACTTGCAAATCTACATGATCATCAGCTGAATCTTGGTATAAAGCCGATCCAATGTCACGAGCACCTTTAAGGTATATCTCGTCTCCACGACTGGGTGTGATATCCGGTTTAGCCAATTGGCCGGTCGCATAGCTTAGGATTGCACGCGTTGAACTATACAAGCGATTATCCTGATACCTTGTCTCGCCTGCCAAATACTCTCTATCATTAATCTGGTCCCCCAATAAAAATGCCGTGTTGACCACATCAGTCTCCTGAAGATTCCAGGGCTTCCTGTTCCAGTGATCACGATCTGTCTCGAGCGAGGTAATAAGCATCTTGTCCAAATCATCATCGGACATGCTGAGGCTAAGCTCTTCAAAGTCTTTGGCATCTGTATGCAATTCGGTAAAAGATTCTTCTAAAACGTTCTGCTTCTGGCTATATGGATTGGTGGGGTTCATGAAATCCGTATCTGTTACGTAGGTTTTAGGACAATAAAAAGCCCTATGTAGGGCTTTCCTTAGCTAGATTATAGCATTCTTACTGAACGTGAAAAAAATAAGTGTAGGGGCACGCTAGGCCATTTGATTGTGTACCTTTGCAATGACGCCCAATGCCAGTATTATTTAGATTCTGAGGGTCATAAAAGTCATCCATACCTATGACATCGAGATTCTGTATCTCCACAATATTTGCTTTACAGCTACTATTTACGCAGCTAAACGTCCAATACTTGGGGCGGTCACTTCGAATGAGTGTTACAAGGCAACGATATCGTTTATCTGGAACAGCCTCAACCGTTCTAACCTCGAGGCGAATCTGGCGCTTAAGAAGTATGTGACGCTGAAGCTCATTCATCACTGCATTTCGTCATAAGTATCCTTTAGTATACCACCAAAATCCACACTAAGCTTGTTGCCATCAGTTGATACATTCGTCATCTTAGGCCCAGGACCTTGCTCAGGCTCCAGGAGCGTACCACCGCCTCCCAGAAGCTGCGTAAGGCCTATACGGGCATATACTTCGGCAAAGGGATAATCAGACTGCCGGTCTTCCACCTTGATCCAGATACTACGCACCTTACCGTCTTCTTTCTCTTCAGTCGTTCGATACAAATTCTTCCAGTGGGTGATGATGTCCTCCAGCTGGTAAGGCCGCTCACGGTATAGCATGCGAGCTTGAGTGATCTCATTAGCTCTGGTATCTAAGATACGGGTGCGGTCGGCATATACAATCTGTTCCTGGTTCTTCCACTGAATGGGCGAGAGGCTATCCAATACCTTGAAGTAACACAGATACCAGTCGCTATACTTATTGGCCATCTGTTTGGGCATAGTCGGATAGGGGTTAGGGTCACACACCACTACTGCATTGTACATAAGCTTAAGGTGCTCTATCTTGTCCCAGCTATCAACATATCCATGGTCGAAGATACCGTCTGGGGTCATGCACACATAGTACTGGCCGCTGGCATCCTGGTCCACACCAATAGCTACTTGTGTGCGCTGAATGTTGCTTGGAGCACAAGCCCGTAGAATGGCCTCACGACTGACATCCATGTCCTTAGGTGTATACGCTTTCCCAAGCACAAAGTTATGGAAGAACTCAACATTGCTCTCCTCGTACTGTTCAATGATGCGGCGCGCACTAACCCAAGGGGCCATCATCTGGGAGAACCAATAGCCATGCCTCGTACGGCTCGGGTACTTGGCTATCCATCTTCCCATACGACGATCATTGTCCGTGATCTCTTTGTCACACTTGCCACAAGCGTAAATCTTGCGCTCTCTGTCTACGTAATGGCTCTGGTCATCCTTCGTCCAGTCCATATACCACTCATGGCCACAGTGTGAACACTTCACGAACCAGTGCAGCTGGTTAGAATCATTGTAAAGTCCATCTACACCAAAGCCTATCTGGCTCGGGTTAGAGAAACGCCAACGCTTGGGATGCTTAGAAGCCTGCAAACGACTGTCAAAGGTATTGACCACAGTCATCTCGGGCATACGGTCATACTCATCAATCACCAGAATGTCACCGGAGATATTAATGGCTTGCCGATCGTTAAAGCCCCCACGGAAGTACAGGAAGCGATCACCGACTTTCTTAAGCGACTTAGAATCATCACTGACAATACTGTGTATCGAAGGGTTAGAACTAATCAAGGGGTTCACCTTAGGCACTACAAAGCCATCTACCACGTCTTTAGTGGGTAAAACGTATATGATGTTGTCTTTCATGAACTTAGCGCGGTGTAGGCTCTTTATGATGGCTGCAACGCTAAAACCCACCTGAGCTGACTTCTTGCTTACGATATCGTCTGAATCATCGGCATAGAAGTCGATCATAAAACGGTGGTTGTCAAACTCAATGGCCTCTTGGTTTTCGTTGACCATTTTGTTGAATACAATCCAGGCGAGAGGACTGGATTGTATCAGGGTTTGGATTTCTTGGGGGGTCATTTACACTTCAAATTAGTGGTAGAGAGCAAACGGAGGTGCGTCTGTATTTTGCGCCACCCCGCGTTATGGTCGCGAGGGTAGGGTCTTCGCCTACATTGTGTGCTATTCCCGGATATTCACACACGCCTCCCCGTTTTACGCTCTACGTCGTCAATTATACCCTATCCACCGATAAAGAGCGTCATTTCTCCCCCTTCGCCCATAAGCGGCCTGCGTCAATACATTCTTGGGTGGTTTTAGTGTTAAAACCCATTCGAGAAAACGCCCGTTGCAGAGCAAATTCTCTTGCGACGTAAGGACGTACTTTAGGTTTTTCTAAAGCTAAAATTTTATTCTCGATCTTTGCTAATTCCAAATCCGCATCAAGATATGCAATCTCAAGCTCCTGCTGCCTACGCTGAGCGCGTTTTATATCAAAGTAACCGCCGATGATGTTAAACATTCTCCTCCTCCAGCGCCTTCCTCAACAAATACTCCACCTGTCGAGGCACTGTACGCTTCTCCCTATTTGCAAGGATACGCACCCTCTGAATAAGCTCAGAGGGTATACGCACCATTGTTTGATCTTTTTCTTTGTCCATGACAATCCTAATAAACCCCTGACCCTGACCATGACCATGACCGTGACCCTGACCCTGACCGTGACCCTGACCATGACCATGACCCTGACCATGACCATGACCGTGACCCTGACCCTGACCCTGACCCTGACCATGACCATGACCATGACCGTGACCATGACCGTGACCCTGACCCTGACCGTGACCCTGACCGTGACCATGACCGTGACCCTGACCGTGACCCTGACCAAATGACGGTCGGACTACCTAGTAGAGCTGCTTGCATATCGGCCTACTTTCACACATGTTTAATAAACCCCTGACCCTGACCATGACCATGACCGTGACCCTGACCCTGACCGTGACCCTGACCCTGACCCTGACCCTGACCCTGACCATGACCATGACCGTGACCATGACCGTGACCGTGACCCTGACCCTGACCGTG
>Ga0247678_1000052_pt1 | contig 42263 bp, 64 predicted proteins | sample CNK19_metaG_FD_182801 | JGI IMG/M metagenome (GOLD analysis project Ga0247678, IMG submission 182801) | Soil microbial communities from Purdue University Martell Research Forest, Indiana, United States - CNK19 | ecosystem: Environmental > Terrestrial > Soil > Temperate forest > Bulk soil... | reverse complement strand
CCCGAAAAAACAGACAGACTTAGTTTGCGCGGAAACGAATACGAGAAGGTCCGCGAGGCCCAGGCGAAGATCTCCCGCAGCCGGTCGGCCGCCGGCCGCGAGATCGGCCCGCTGCCGGCGATCGCGTACCCGGACCGCCGGGCGGCGGCCCTGGCGTCGCTGCGGGTGTACTGCGAGACGTACCACGCGCCCAAGTTCTACCTCGCCTGGTCCGACGACCACCTGGAGGTCATTGCCCGGCTCGAGCAATGCGTTATGGTCGGCGGCCTGTTCGCGCTGGCCATGCCCCGCGGCTCGGGCAAGTCGGCCCTGGCGAAGGCGGCGGTCGAGTGGGCGGTCCTCCGCGGCAGCCGGCGGTTCGTCGTCCTGGTCGGGGCCACGGACGGCGACGCCGTCTCCCTGATGCGCGACATCAAAGCCAGTTTCGAGTCGAACGAACTGCTCCTCGCCGACTTTCCCGAGGTGTGCTACCCGGTCCACCGGCTGGAGCGGATCACCCAGCGCGCCAAGGCCCAGACCCTCGACGGGCAACCCACGGCGATCGTGTGGAAGGACGACAGCATCCGCCTGGCCAACGTGCCCGGCTCGGCCGCCGCCGGTGCGATTATCTGGACCCGCGGCATCACCGGGGCGATCCGGGGCGCGAACGACACCGGGCCCGCCGGCGAGACGGTCCGTCCCGATATGTTTTTGTGCGACGATCCGCAGACACGGGAGAGCGCCAAGTCGTTCGAGCAAACGAACTACCGGGAGGCCGTGATCCAAGGGGACATCGGCGAACTCGCCGGGCCCAACACGGTGATGGCCGGGATCGGCCTCGTGACCGTGATCTTCCCCCGCGACCTGGCGGACCGGCTGCTCGACGGCACCCGGAACCCGACCTGGGGCGGCCGTCGGTTCAAGGCCGTGCGGTCGATGCCCACTCAGATGGCCCTGTGGGAGGAGTACGCCAACATCCGCGCGGACAGTTACCGCGCGGGCCGCCGCGGCGAGGAAGCGACCGAGTTCCTTGAGGCGAACTGGGACGCGATGCACGAAGGCGCCGACGTTGCCTGGCCGGCGCGGGTGAAGCCGGGGGACCTCGACGCGCTCCACACGGCTATGAATGTCCGGTTCGACAAGCCGGCCGTCTTTCAGGCCGAGTGGCAAAACGACCCGAACCAAGACGCGAGCCTGACCGAGTGCCGGCAACTCACCGAAGAGGACCTGGCCCGGAAGCTCAACCGGCTGCCGCGCGGCCTGGTTCCGCGCGAGTGTAACAAGCTCACGGCGTTCGTCGACGTGCAGCAAGAGATCCTGTTCTGGGCAGTGTGCGGCTGGACCGAGCGGTTCGGCGGGGCCCTGGTGGATTACGGCACCTTCCCCGGGCAGCCGACCGACGTGTTCAGCGCGGGGGCGCCGCCGCGGAAACTCTCCGACCAGTTCCCCAACCTCGAAAACCGGGCCCGCATTTACTCGGCTCTGACGCAACTGGTCCAACGCATCATCAGCCAGCCGTACAAACAGGCCGACGCCGACGGCGTGCTCTCGCCGTCGCTGTGTCTGATCGACGCGGGTTACGAGCCCGACGCGATTCACGACTTCCTGTCGCGGTCGCCGCTGCGGCCCGTGTTGCAGGCGTCGAAGGGCCGGTACGTCGGGCCCAACCAAAAGCCGCTCAACGAATACCGCCGCGAGGCCGGCGATCGCGTGGGCTGGAACTGGCGGATCGAGGCGCGGACGCAGGCGAAGGGCCGGTACGTTTCCTTCGACACCAACGAGTGGAAGACGTTTATCGCCGAGGCGATCCTGGCGCCGGCCGGGGCGAGCGGGTCGTTCTACCTGTCGGGCGCCGCGCTCCAGCCCCAGGCCCTGCTCGCCCAGCACCTGCTCGCCGAGTACCGGATGCCCGTCGTCGGCCTGCGACGGATCGAGGAGTGGCGCTGTTACCCCGACCAGCGCGAGAACCACTGGTGGGATTGCGTGATCGGGGCAGCCGTGGCGGCCTCGGTGAGCGGGGTCAGTTTCAGCGCGGCGGTGGCCGCCGGCGAGGATCCGGTCAAGGCGCAGGCCAAGAAGCGCGTGAAGCTCTCCGACGTGTACGCCGCGAAGCATGGGCCGATTGCCCCCGGACGGCCGCCGGGCGCATGATCGCGGCATGGCTGAACAATCATCCCAAATTCAGACGAACGCCCTGAGCCCGCTGGAGGTCACCACCGACGGGACCACGGCGACGCAGCAGGCGATCCCCGACCAGATCAAGGGCGACCAGTACGCGGCCGCGGCCGTCGGCGTGAAGAAGCGCCGCCGCGGCTGCTACTTCTCGAAGATTATCAACCCCGGCGCCATGTCCGACAACGGCGGATCCCGCACCGGCTCCGGGTTCAACGGGTGTTGACATGTTCCAGTGGGCGCGCAACCTGTTCGGCGGCGGCCGGCCCGCAGTGCCGGCGCCGGCACCGGCCCGCCGGCCGACGGTGCAGGCCCGCTACGACAACGCCCTCAACACCGACGAGAACAAACGCAACTGGTGGATGACCGACGTGCTGTCGGCGAAGGCCGCGCACAACTACCAGACGCGCCGCAACCTCCGCACCCGATCGCGCTACGAGGTGGCCAACAACCCGTACCTCTTCGGCATTACCCGCTCCAACGCCGACGACCTGGTCGACCGCGGCCCCACCCTCAAGTGCATGTTGCCCTCGGCCGCGGACAACCGGCAGATCGAGGCGGCCTGGCGGGAGTGGTCCCACGAGGTCGCGCTCGTCGAGAAGATCCGCACCATCAAACTGGCGCGCACCGTCGACGGCGAGGGGTTCTGGATCCTGAAGACCGTGGAGGACCTGAAGGGCCCGGTCAAGCTCTACCCCCTCGACGTCGAGACCGACCAGTTCACGAGCCCCGCGCCCAAGAACCTCAACGAACTGTGGGTTGACGGGCTGGAGCTTCACCCGGTCACCGGCCGGCCGACGGCGTACCACGCGCTCCGGCACCATCCCGGCGACCTGTTCTTCCCCGAGTTGAACCCGCTCAAGACCGACCGGATCCTCGCCCGCTACGTCGTGCAGTGGCTCTACAAATTCCGGCCCGGCCAGGTCCGCGGGATCCCGGTGTTCACGCCGAGCCTCGACGAGTTCACCGAGTTGCGAGCGTTCCGGAAAGCGATCCTTGCCAAGGTCCAGGTCGCGGCGAACCTCACCGCCGTCCTGGAAATGCCCGCGCCGGCGAACGCCGAGGACAACACCGACGCCGAGCCGTTCGACAAGTTGCCGATCGACAACGGCATGATGGTGACCACGCCCGGCGGCGCCAAGCTGGCGCAGTTCGCGTCGAGCGAGCCCAGCACCACCTACGAGATGTTTCAGGAGAAGTGCCTGGGCGAGGCGTGCCGGCCGCTCAATTACCCGCTCAACCTGGCGCTCGGGACGTCGCAGAAATTCAACTTCAGCAGCGCCCGCCTCGACCACTTGAACTATCGCCAGAGCCTCACCGTCGAGCGGTCCGACTGCGAGGTTGTTGTGCTCGACCCGACGTTCGCGGAGTTCATTGCCGAGGCCAGCCGCGTACCCGGCCTCTTGCCGAAATCCGTCCGCTCGATCGCCGACGTGCCCCACGAGTGGCACTGGCCCGGCTTCCCCATGCTCGACACCACCGCCGAGACCAACGCCGACCTGGCCCGGATCGCCGGCGGGACGCTCACCTGGCGCGAGTTCTGGGCCAGCCGCGGCTACGACTGGATTCAGGTGATGGAACAGCAGGCCGCCGAGAAGAAGGAAATCGAGCGGCTCAACCTCACGTTCGGCGAGCCCATGAAGAAAACCGAGCGCATCGACGACGGGGCGCCGGCCGCCGCCGCCGCGTGAAAATCGACGGCGCGAATTGAATTCGGATCGGCCGCGGCGAAACAATCGCCCCCGACCTGTCGAGGCCCCCGACCAACGGATTGGTCCCATGCCCAACCGCCACGCCCGCCGAAACGCCGCCCGCATTGCCCGCGTTGCTGCCAAGCAAGTGCAGCGGATCGCGGCGCGACGCGACGCGCCTCGGCCGTTCAAGGCGACCGGCGCCCGCGCGAAAGTGCAGGCCGCGGTCGAGGGCGAGGGGAAGCTGGCGACCTTTGAAGGCGTGGCCTACACCGGCGCGCCCATGAAGCCCGGCGGCTGGTACCTGCCCATCATCATCGACCTCGACGGGGTCACGACGCGCGACCACAGCCCCGCGCTGCGCCAGCACGACCACGAACAGATTGTCGGGCACACCACGTCGGTCAAGGTCACCGCCGCCGGCGTCGAAGTCGCCGGCGTGTTCAGCGGCGAGGCCGAGCACGTGGCGAAGGTCGTCGGCCCGGCGAAGAACGATTTCCCCTGGCAGATGTCGGTGGGCGCGAATCCCATTCGCACCGAGTTCCTGGAGGCCGGCGAAGAGGCCAAGGTCAACGGCCGCACCGTCACGGGCCCCATGACGATTTCACGCGAAACAGAGATTGAAGAATATTCGTTCGTACCGCTGGGCGCCGACGGCGACACGTCGGCGACCGTGGCCGCGTCCAAGGAGGGACGGGGAATGAACTGGAAGATCGCGCTTAAGGCGTTGATGGCCGAACTCCGCGCCGCCAAGAAGGCCGCGAAGTACACCGACTCGGAAATTGACGACATGGACGCCGAGGCCGCCCGCGCCGCACTCAAGAAGTGCATGGCGGACGACGACGACGACGACGACGATGACGACGACGCGTCGGAGTCCGCCCGGCGTCAAGCGCTCACCCTCGCCGGCCAGCAGGTCCTCAAGGACCTGAACGTCCAGGCCGCGGCGCAGATCCAGCGGCACGCCGCAATCCTGAAGGCGTGCGCCGACAACGCCGTGGTCGAAATCGAACTCGACGGCAAGAAGGTCAACCTCGCCGCCCATGCGATCGCCGAGAACTGGACGATTGAGCGGACCGAACTGGCCGCGCTCAAGGCGGCCCGACCCAACGGTCGCGTCGGCGTGCCCGGCGGCCTGGCGTTCAGCAAGTCCACGCCCGAGGTCACCGAGGCCGTCCTCGAAGCCGCCGTGTTCCACGCCGGCCGGCATCAGTTCCAACTGGACAGCGACGCCTTCTACCTGGAGGCCACGCCGGACGGCAAAGGCATGATGCGCCGGGTGCCGGAGTACCTCGAAGCCGAGACCCGCAAGCCGTTCCGGGCGAAATACACCGACCAGGTGCAACAGGCCGCACACGACCATTTCAAAGGTCGGATCGGGCCGCAAGAGATCATCCGCGTCGGGTTGCAGGCCGCCGGCTACGGCCGGTCGATGAGTTGGAAGACGGAGACGGGCGTTCGCTCGATCCTCGCCGCCTGGGGCCACTACGAGAACCAGAACCGGATCGAGGCCGAGGGCGCGAGCAACCTCTCGATCTCGAACATCCTCGCGAACGTGATGAACAAGTTCGCGCTCCAGGGTTACCTGTTCACCGAGCAGGCCTGGCGGGAGTTCTGCGCGATCCGCAGCGTGAACGACTTCAAGCCGGCGAAGTCGATCAACCTGCTCGGCAACGTCCTGTACCAGCAGGTCGGCTCGTCGGGCGAACTCGCGAACCTGAGCTTCGGCGACCAGGCGTTCGCGAACCAGGCCGCGCTGTTCGGCCTGATCGGGACGCTCCCCTGGATGCACCTGGTCAACGACGACCTGGGGATGCTCACCGGTGCGCCGATGAAGATCGGCCAGGGCGCCGGCCTCGCCCTCAACGACAACATCTTCACGCTGATGAAGAACATGGCCGCCGGCACCACGCTCGGCGACGACGGGGTCTCCTTCTGGCGGACGTCGAGCGACACCACCGCGGCGAGCAAGTCCGCCGGCAAGGCCTACAAGTTGAACAAGTTCACCGGCGGCGGCTCGGCCCTGTCGTCGACGTCGCTGACCACGGCCAAGGCGGCGTTCGATAATCAGTTGGATCCGAACGGCAACCCGTTGGGCTTCGACGGGCTCATGCCGATCCTGCTCTTCCCGCCCACCCTGTGGCGACCGGCCACCGAACTCTTGCGCTACAACGCGCTGGCCGGCACCGGGCAGACCGCGACTCCGCTCCAGCCCGACGGCAACGTCTGGGCCGGACTGATGAAGCCGGTCATGAGTCGCTACCTCGAAAACGCCAACTATGTGAACAGCGCCACCGGCTGGTACGTGCTGTTCAACCCGGTCGCCCTGGCGATCCTCGAGGTGTGCTTCCTCAACGGCGTCGACACGCCGACCGTGTTGCAGGCAAGCCCCGAGTACCAGTTCGATCGCCTGGGCGTCTCGATCCGCGGCACGATGCCGTTCGGCAGCAACCAGCAAAACTTCCGCGGCGGCGTGTTCTCGGCCGGCGCGTGATTCTGACTTTCGCGTGAGCCCCGATCGGGGCTCACGCAGGGGTTTAACGGACCTTCGACCCACGGATGGGCTTTCCCATGACAATGGCGATTTACAAGTACGGCAAGCCGGTGATGGTGAAGAACAACCCCGGCTCCTCGTACAGCGCGGGCGACGTGGTCGTGATCGGGAACGTCCCGTTCGTGGCCCACGAGGATAACCCGGCGTGGAGCGGCAACGCCCTCACGCCCGACGCCTTCGCCGCCGGCGGCGGCGTCTACACCATCCCCGCCGACGCGGCCTACGCCGTCGGCACCGCCGTGTTCTGGGACACGGTGAAGCAGCAGGTGACCACGATTTACAAGTCCGGGGTGACGTACCCGTTCGGTCACATCGTGGCCGGTCCCATCGGCAATACCAACGACGGCGGGCCCACCGGGGCGACGTCGCTCGCGGACGTATACCACGAGCCGGTCCCCGGCCTGGTCGCGCTGATGAACGCGAGCCAGCCGTTCGCGAACTTCCGGAACATCCTCGACGGCACCGACATGACGATCAACCCCGCCCAGCGCGGGACGTCGCAGGCCGCCGACATCGCCGCCACCACGACTTACGGCCCCGACCGCTTTGCGTTCAAGGGCGGGGCCTCCAGTGCGATCAACTGGTCGATCAACGCCGACACGACCGTCGCCGGGTTCTCGAAGTCGCTGAAGTTCCAGCGCAAGAGCGCCAACGCCGACACCGCGGCGATCAACCTTTGCCAGGCCCTGGAGTCGATCGACTCGATCCGGATGCAGGGCCGCACGGTTACGTTCTCCTTCTGGGCCCGCTCGGGCGCCAACTACTCCGGCGGCGCGCTCACCGTTCAGGTCGAGAGCGGCACCGGCACCGACCAGTCGGCGGCGAACCTGATCGGCGGCACGTGGAGCGGCCAGACGCACGTGGTCAACACCACGCAGGCCATCACCGGGACCATGACGCGCTACCAGTTCACCGGCACCGTGCCGGCGGGCTGCACGCAGCTGGGCATCATTATCCAGTGGACGCCGGTGGGCACCGCCGGCGCCGACGACTCGGTCATCCTGAACGGCTTCCAACTCGAAGACGGTCAGGGCGCCTCGCCCTACGAGCACCGCGACATCGAGGTCGAACTCGCGTTGTGCCAGCGCTACTTCTACCAGCTGAACGAGCCGGCCAGCGGCAACATCGTCGCGGCCGGGCACGTGGTTTCGACGAACGTGGAACTGTGGTCGATGGGGCTGCCGGTCACGATGCGGACGGCGCCGACGGTCACCGTGACCGTCGGTTCGTTCAAGTCGAACAGTTCCACCGGCGGCATCGTGGCGGCCACCGCGCTGGCGGCCTCCGGCACGCACACCACCACGCAGATCGGCCTGACGGCGACCGGCACCGGCACCGCCGGCCAGGGCGCGACGTTGCAGGGCGGCGGCGGCGCCGGCTCGATCGCGGTCAGCGCGGACCTGTAAGCCGCGGCGCGGACAAGCGGACAAGCGCGGACAGGCCGCGCGGACAAGCGGGGATGGGCCGTGACTTTTGAAGACCTCCAGCGCGCGGTGCCGGGCAACAACAACGCCGCCGCCGTGAACCTGGCCAGCGACACCGCGTTCACCCCGCCGACGCAACGGATCTTCGTCGGCGGTACCGGGAACGTGAAGGTCGACCTCGCCGGCGGGCAGACGGGCATCCTCTACACCGCGGTGCAGGCCGGAACGTACCTCACGATCCGCGCCACGAAGATTTACTCGACCGGTAACGGCACCTCGGCGTCGAACCTGGTCGCGGAATGGTGAGCCACGGATGGCGACCAACTACGTGCGGGACTGGGACGACATGCGGATCACGCCGCAGGCGGCGGTCCCGGTCAACCAGATCATCCAGCTCCGCGACGGCCGGGCCGCCCTGTACCTGGGGGTGACCGCCGCGTCGAGCGGCGACCCGCGCTCAGCGTTCAAGGCCTCGGGCATTGTGAGCGTGCCGAAGAGTTCGGGGTATTCCCTGCTCGACGGCGGCGACGTGTTCTGGGACCGCACCAACGGCGTCGCGACCTGGCAGCGGCTGCCGGCCAACCGCGGCTATTTCATGGGCACGGCCTACGGCGATGCCCTGAACACCGACGTCGTCGCCTCGGTGAACCTGAACGTCCGCGCGGCGTATGACGTCCGGCTGTTCGGCCGGGACAACAACACGTTCACGCCGGCGATCATCCTGACGGCGGGCAAGCCGACGCTGACCTACCAGGGCGGCCTCGACTTCCTGCTCGACAGCACGAACGAAGCGCAAAAGGTCGACGCGCTGAGCGATGACTACGTTCTGACGGGCGCGAAGGGGATCGTCCGCGGCGTGGCGACCGTGGTGAACGGCGGCGCCGCCGCCAACACGAAGTTCTACCTGGGCCTCGCCAGCGGCACGCACGCGACCAGCCCGCCGTCGGTGACCGAGTACATCTATTTCGAGATTGACTCGAACAACACCACGATCAACGCGCAGTCGTCGGACGGCACCACGACGGTCCCGAAAACCAGCACGACCAAGACCTACACCGCGGGAACGCCGGTCGAGTTCTGGATCGACCTGCGCAACCCGGCCAGCTGCGGCATGTACGTGAACGGCGTGCAGGTCCTGATCGCCACCGTGTTCAACCTGGCCGCGGGCGCCAGCAACATGAAGCTCCTGGCCTGGCTGGGGAAGACCATCAGTACCGACGTGATGGAAGTCAAAATTAACTTCCTCGGGTGCCGGACCGCCGAGCAAAGCACGAACGGAGTCTGACCATGAACGCCGCGACCATCGCCGAGGCCCTGATCCGCGTCCGCGCCGCCCTGCCCTCGGCCGAGGTGCTGGCCGACGAGGACGGCATTCACGTGTGGATCCACCGCGACACCGACATGCACCACAGCGAATTCGACGCGGACGCGCTGGCCGCGCACAAGCTCCGGTGCGAGCACGCCCGCACGGCCTGCGTCGACCCGGCCGACGTCATCGCCCTCGGCCGCCTGGTGAAGCAGCCGTCGAAGATCGTGAAGGAAATGGTGGTTGGCTGCGTGCGGGCCGGCAAGGCGCCGGAGGTTCACATGCACGTCAAACACTTGCGCCACCTGCTCGACCAGTTGCCGGCGGTGCCGGCGCCGGCACTGGTGGCGGTCCCCGACGTTTCACTGGCCGCGGCCGCCGACGATGCACCGCCGCCGGTCGTGCAGCCGTAAGGGGGCGCCGTGGCCGACATGCTGCAAGCCGGCGTGCAGTGGCTCGCCGCGCAACTGACCGCGAACGCTGCGTCGAACGTGACCTACTCACGCGTCGGGACCGGGACGCTGACCGTGCTCGCGACTCGCGGCCAGACGCCGTTCCGGATCGAGGACAACAACCATTCGCGGATCGAATGGTCGGACCGCGACTTCCTGATCGACGCGGCGCTCCTCGCCGCGAAGTTCGGGCTTCCGCTGAAGGGCGACCAGGTCGTCGACGGCGCGGAGACCTACGAGGTCACGCCGTACAACGGCGAGCCGCACTTCCGGAACTCCGACCCGTTCGGCGTGAAGCTCCGGATCCACGCGAAGCGGGTGAAGTGATGAACTGGGCCTGCCGCGCCGCCGCGATCGCCGACGCCTGGACGAACTGGCTGAACGACGGGAACAAGGACTGGCAAAAGCCGTCCCAGCAGTTCACCGCCGGCCGCGAGTGGGCGAGCGACAAGAAGCTCGAAGAGATCGACAACACGCTTTACGCCGGCGTGGTCGTGTTCGCCGAGGGCAAGCCCGAGGTGGTGGCCCGGAACAAGAAGAGTCAGCCGTACTCGGGCCTGTTGATCCTGGCCCAGCACTACGAGCCGCCGGGCACCGCCAGCACCGCGGCGATCCCGAACGCCTGGATCGACAACCTGGTCGCGACGCTGGAGGCGATTCAGGACGCGCTCGACACGCTGACGGTGACCTACCAGTTGGGCGGCCAGCCGGCCAACTTCCAAGTGTGGGCCAAGGAGCCGCCGGAGTTGAACCTTACCTGGCTGGAACCGGCCCTGCTCAACAACCGGTCGTTCCTGGGCTTCCTCAGTGTGACGTTCACGGAGGTCCGCCCCCGGTGATGACGTTCTCGATCGAGCAGGCGAAGGACCTGTTCTTCGACAGCCCGAAAGTGCAGCGCGCGGTCGACCGCGGCTTCCGGAAAGCGTTCAGTCGGATCGGGGCTTTCATCCGGACCGCGGCCCTCACGATGCTGTTCCGCCACAAGGTGGCTCGCGGGTTCGGGGTGAAGTCGAAGTCGAAGGACAAACACAAGGGCGAGGTGGCGCCACCGGGCGAGCCGCCCTTCATGCACCTGGGCCTGATCGCGAAGTTCCTGTTCTTCGCATACGAGCCGACGGCCAAGTCGGTCGTGATCGGCCCGGTGATGCTGAATCGAATCAGCCCGACGGCTCTGAGTTCCTTGGAGCACGGCGGGCCGTCGCTGGTGTCGGCGGGGCGCGGGAAGCGCGTCCGCCAGGTCGAGGTCCGCGAGCGGCCGTTCATGTACCCGGCGCTGCTCCAGGAACTCCCCAACGCGCCCAAGGAACTGACGGGCTGCGTAACGTCGAACTGAGACACGGAGGTCGCCCATGAGTTTCGTCCTCGGCAAAGATTCAAAAGCCTACCGGAACACCGGCAGCTTCGGCGTGCCCACCTGGGTCGAGGTCAACGAGATCGCGGACCTGAAGGACAACTCCACCGCGCACAAGACCCCCGGCCGTCGCCGCGCGTCGGGCCTCTTCGCGCAGTACGCGATCACCGAAGTGGACATCGCGATCGCGTTCGGCCTGTTCTGGGACCTGGGCGCCACGAACTTCACCACGCTGCGGACGTCGTTCTACGCCGGCACGGAAAACGACATGATCTTCCTCGACGGGTCCGTGGTCTCGGGCTCCCACCAGGGGATCCGCATGAGCGCGGCCATGTCCAAGTTCGAGGAAGACCAGGGCCTGACGGCAATCGACAAGGTCGAGTGCGAAGTGGTACCGGGCCTCGGGTTCGTTCCGCTCACGTTCACGGGCTCGCCGTAGTTTGGTCGAGCTGATTGCTCAAGATGCTGCAAAGTCAGCAGTTATGGAATCCGAGGGGGCTTTCTCATGGCCGTAAACACCGTCACCACGACAACCCGCGCGGGCTTGTCCGGGCACGACCTGGCAGCGCTCGCGGCGGCGGTGGACGCCGGCGGCACCGACCAGTGGCCGAACGACGGCCGGACCGTGGTTTACGTGCAAAACGGAAACGGCTCGCCGCTGACAGTCACCATTCCCTACGCATCGGGCGTCGGCCTCGACGGACAGGTCCCGACGGCCCGCACGGTGGTGATCGGCGCCGGGAAAAACGACATTATCGGCCCGTTCGTCTCAAGCCTTTACAGCGACCCCACCACGGGCCGGTTCCAGTTGAACTGGTCTCTGACCGCCAACGTGAAGGCGCTCGGGTTCAACATCGGCGCTTAACCGGTGAAGTGGACTTCACCGGTTCCTTTTTCGGAGGCGGGCCTTGCACGCGTTCACCGACGGCCAGGGGCGAGTCTGGGAACTGACCATCACGACCGCCGAGATCGAGACGATCCAGGAGAGCACCGGCATCGACTTCGGCGAGCCCGGCGCCTTCGAGAAGGCGTTCGGCGACACCAAGACCTTCGCCGCGGTCCTGTGGTGCCTGCTCGCCGACCAGGCGAAGGAACGCGACCTGACGCCGCGGGACGTGAAGCGCGGCCTCGACACGGCCGACGTCGTCGCCGCGGCCCGCGACGCCGTGGCCGAGGAGTTGATCCGTTTTTTCCCGAAAGCCGCCCCGATCCTCCGGCGGCTCGACCAGGTGCTGAAGGAACGGGTCGCGGCGATCGAGGCGCGAAGCGCGGAGCAACTGACCAAACTGGCGGACGCGATCGCGGCCGGCAACCTCGACCGGCTGCTGATGCCGGGCCACGCGGAGGAACTGAAGCAGACGATGCAGACGATCCGGGACAACGTATTCGGCTCGTCGAACTCTGCTACCGGCTCGGGGGCGTCGCAGGCGTAAACCCGCGACCGTTCACGCTGCGACAACTCGTCTGGCTGGCCCACGGCCGGCAACAGAGTGAATGGGCGCAGGCCCTGGCGGTCATGACCACGGTGAACAACCTGTTCGCCTCCAAACCGCAGGACGTGCGGAAGCTCATGCCGCCCCACGTGCTGGGCCCCGAGCCCAAGCGCCGCGAGCCGACGGCCGAGGAAATTCAAGCCAACTGGCAAATCTTGAGGGACCGCGTGCGGCGAGGGGGACGGAAGCATGGCCGGGAATAGCGCGGAGATCGAAGCCGGCCGGGCGTTCGTCAAACTCTCCACCAAAGATTCCGAGTTTGAAAAAGGCCTCAAAAAAGCGTCCGGCCGCCTGAAGGCGTTCGGCGGGATCGTCGCCGGCATCGGCGCCGGGATCGGCGGCATGGGCGGCGTGATGCTCGCGCCGCTGCTCGCGTCGCTCGGCACCTTCGTCGAGCGCGGCTCGGAGATCCAGCACACGTCCGACCGGCTCGGGATCTCGGCCGAGGCGGTGCAGACCCTGGGCGCGGCGGCGAAGGCCTCCGGCGCCGACATGGACACGCTCGGCCGGGCGTTCTTCAAATTCAACCGCGAGACCGGGAAGGGCCTCGACGAGTTCGTGGCCGAAATCGACGCGCTGCCGGGCAAGACCAACGCCGCGGCCGCGGCGTTCGACAAGTTCGGCCGGCACGGCCTCGAGGTGTTGCAGGTGTCGCGACACTTCGCGAACCAGGGCGGCGTCGGCAAGTTCATGGAGGGGAAAAAGGCCACGGTCCTCAGTTCGGAAGATGTTGAGAATGCCGAGAAACTGCACGGGGCCCTCAACTCGATCCTGGGGCTGCCCAAGGCGATTTCATTGCAACTGGGCGCCGCCCTCGGCGAGCAGTTGGTGCCGTTCGTCGACGGCGTGAAGAACGCCATCAAATACGTCACGTTGTTCGTGAAAGAGAATCGGCAGATTGCCGTCGTGGTTGCGGCGATCGGCGGCGCGCTGGTCGCCGCGGGCGCTGTGATCGGCGGGTTCGGCGCCGCGATCGCGGCCGTCGGCGTGGCCCTGCCCTTCGTCGTGGTCGGGCTCAAGGTCCTGGTGGTCACCGTGGCGGCCGTCGCGGGCATCGCGATGCAAGGCTACATCGCGTGGAAAGTCCTCACCGCACTGATGGACGCGTTCCCCGAGACGGCCGCGGCGGTGCGCCAGTGGCTCGGGCAACTCGTCGAGGGGTTCCTGCTGCTGTGGGCCCGCGTGAAGGAAACCTGGTCGGGGATCGCCGCGGCGATGAAGACCGGCGACTGGCGGGCCGCGGTCCAAATCGCCTGGCTGGAGATCCAGGCCGAGTTCTGGCGCGGGATCAAGTACGTGCACCACGCCTGGGCCTACTTCATCGACGGGCTGAAGGAAGGCGTGAGTGCGTGGGTCGCCGTGTTCAAAGCCGCGTGGGACTATGTGACCTCGGCCGACTCATTCGAGGACGCGTTCAAGAAACGAATGAAGGAAGCCGCGGCGAAGATCGACGTCCACATGAAGCAGCGGGCCGATCGCGACAGCCGTTACGACGACAAGGTTGGCAAGCTCGACAAGGAGAAGCAGGCCCTGATCGACGAGGCGAAGCGCAAGGCCGGGCTGAAGGCGTTGCCCAAGGCGGTGGAGACGTTGCAGCACGGCCCGATGAACGTGGCCGACCTGGCGCAGGGAACGTTTTCGAGTCAGGCCCTCGCCCAGTCGTTCGGCGTGGCCGCCGCCAAGGTCTCCGAACGGATCGCGAAGGCGGGCGAGGCCACCGCCCAGAACACCAAGGACATTTCGGACAAGCTGGATGATTCCGGCTTGACCGTTGACTAAGGGACACGGATGTCCTTCTTCATCGAAATGTACACGTCGCGCGAAACGACGATGGGCAAGGACCCGTCGGCGACGTTCATGTATTTGATCCGCTCCGACACCGACGACGAGGTCGAGGTGCGCGCGATCGTCGAGGCGGAAGCGCCCCTCAGCTACGGCAATATCCCGAACCCGCGAATGCGGCTGTGGCGCCTGAAGTCGAAGCAGACGCCCCTGGGCAACGGCTACTGGACCGCGCAGGTGGACTACGGGATCTCCGGCGCCAACTCGCAAAACAACCCGCAGCAACAGAACAACGACCAGCAGGGTCAGAACGACCCGCTCGCGCCCGACGTGCAGATCTCCGCCAAGGGCGTGCAGCAGACCATCACCCAGAGCCTCTACACGGTGGTGAAGGCCAAGGGCACCGGCGACGCGCGCGATATCCCGGATTACAAAGGCGCGATCCAGGTCAGTAAGGAAGGCGTCAAAGGGTGCGAGATCCCGGTGCCGTCCATGTCGTGGTCGGAAACCTGGGTTTGGAATGCGCTGTACGTCACCTGGGGGTACATCAAAAATCTGAGCGACCTGGTCGGTCGCACGAACCAGGTCCACTTCCGTAGCTTCACCGAAGGCGAGGTGATGTTCGACGGGTTCGACTCGTCGCCGCAGGGCCTGGCCCAGCGGAAGATCACGTATCACTTCCACCGCTCGCCCAACGTCACGATCCCCGCCGGCACGTTCAAAAACAAGGACGGCCAGTCGCTTCCGGACATCGTGAAGAACGGCCACCAGTTCATCTGGTTCGAGTACGAGCAATACCTGATCGCGAACGACGCGATCGCCATGGCGCCGCGGACCGCCTACGTGGAGGAAGTGGGCCGGCCGGGCCTGATGAACGGCGGCATCCCCACCAACGAAGACGACTTCATCGGCAAGCTGGGGATCGGCTCGTGAGCAAAACCCCCGGCGGCATTTTTGAGCATTTGCAATCCGGCGAGAAGTTCCGGATCCGCGCGGAGACCTACAACGCGCTGATGGACATGGCGACCGATTGGTACTCGGCCCGCCGGTCCAACACGCCGCGCGTCCCCGTGCAGCCGGCCGGCCGCGAGGACGCGGTGTACGTCCTGGTCCAGAACACGACCGGCTCGGACGTGCCGCAGTTCGGGATCCTCGGGATCTCGCAGCCGCTGGTCCTGCCCAGCAACAACGAGTTCACGTTCCGCGAGCGGCACGCCTACGTCGGGGTGACGCCCGCGGCCGGGTCCCCGTTCGTGGTCACTCAGGTCCCGATCGCCAACAACGCGATCGGCGTGGCCGTCATCGCGGGCGAGACCGCCTGCAAGCTCACCGTCCTGAACGCCAGCGACACGCGCGCCGGTCCCTCGATCGACCCGACCCAACTCACGACCGGCAGTCTCGGGCCGGCCCGGATCCTCTGGAAGGATTCCGGCACCGGGTCGAGCATCTGGGCCCGTGTGCTGCTCACCGGCGACGACGACGACGATGCGCCGTGCTGCTGCCCCTCGGGCGGCGGCTCCGGCTCGGGCCCGCCGACCACGAAACCTCCCACCACAACGACGACCACCGGCGGCATGATTCAAACCATGACGGGCGGCACGAGTCTCTTCGACGGCGGCGGCTCAGGCGGCCCGCCCTCGATCGGGCCGCCCCCGATGATCCACTGCCCGCCGGGACAGCACCTGACCTACGACGAAAACGGTTTGATTTCCGGCTGTGCGACTAACGACGGGAGCTGGCTGGGCGGGCGCTCCGGCGGCGCGGGGCGACCTGAGCCGGAGCCCACGCACGCGCTCGGGCGGATCCAGGGCAACCGCGTGGCGTTCCAGGGCGGCCGCTGGTTCTTCCCCTCGGAGATCGTCGGCGGCGCGACGCTCACCACCGGCGACGTTCTCTATTACGACTCGTCGAGCCCGAGCGGCTTTAGCATCCTGTCCCTCGGCGGTGCGCCGAACGGGTACGTCCTGACCCTGGCCGCCGGCGTACCGTCGTGGGCCGCCGGCGGCGGGGGCGGCTCGTCGGCGCAACTGGTCGGCACGCCGTCCGACCTGCTGGCTCAAACCACGACCCAAACCGTGGCCACCTACACCGTCGGGGGCAGCAACGAAGTGGTCCGGGTCAGCGCGAACGTCGTGGTGACGGCGACCGGCATTGGGGGCAGCGTTACCCCCGACGTCAATTTCACCGACACGCACGGGACCGCACAGACCATCCACTTGTACCTGGGCGCGGGGACCGGAATTATCAACCAGGTTGGGGCCTTCCCGCTCCCGAGCATTCAAGTCCGCGCAAAGAATGGCACGAACGTCACGATCACCTACACGGTCAGCGGGACCATCACATACGACGGCGGCGGGACCCCTGAAAAAGTGAGGTAGTGATGATCGTTCAAGCCCGGTGGGTTGATCCCACCGTCACCGACCAAAACGCCATGCTCGCCGCGTCGCGACTGATCGCGAAGGCGGACGTCGAGAACGGCGCCGCGGCCAACGTCTGGCTGGCGGACGTCGCCGCCCAGCACGCGGCCGACTGCCCGCCGGGCTGGGTGCCGGTCGTATGCATCGCCGGCAGCCCGTGGTTCGACCCGGCCGTCGGCTAGTCGACACCGGCGGGCGGCATCTGCCAAGATGCCGCCACGTCGCCCTTACTTTCACACGGACGTGAATCATGTCGCCGAAGAAGGTGCTCCTCGACCTGGTGAAGAAGCTCAACGTCGCCCGCGTCGTGTTCGACGTCACCGAGCCCGACCACTGGATGCACGTCTGCCACGTCGTCGCCCGCAACGCGAAGCTCGCGGCCCGGGCCGAGGACCTGCGCGCAGCGCTCGCCGCCATGCCGTCGGTCGAGCAGACCCTGGCCAGCATCCCCGCCGACGACCAGGCCGGCCGGTCCGTCGCCGTGAAGGCGCACCAGGACGCCCGCGTCGCGACCTTGCAGGCGCTCGACCAGGCGGCGGCCGACGCCACGCAATACTCGATCGAGATCATCCGCACCTTCGCCGAGCGGGTCGGCGCGTTCGGCGGGCACTGGCCCGTCCGCATCGAAATGCAGCACTGCAACCCGCGCATGACCACGAGCGCCTACGCGGAGAGCGAAGAGGAACTGCGCCAGGCGTTCGCCGCGATCATGCACGACAAGGAAATTCTGACCCTGCTCGATCACGTGGCGGGCCACGAAACGGAGTAACAGATGGGCGCGCCCAAATACCCGCAGTCGTTTCAAACGGCGAGCGTGCACTTCGCGACCGCCAACACGTTGCGCGATGGCACCGGCACCATTGCGACCCTGATCACCGGGATCGCCGCCGGCACCGCGGTGCAGCGCGTTCGCATTGCCGCCACGGGCAACACCACCGACAACGTGATCCGCCTGTGGAAGAACGACGGCTCCTACCGGCTGCTCGACGAGATCCGGGTGCCGGCGATCACGGCCACCGCGCCCCTGCTGGTTTGGCGCACCGTGTACAAGTACCCGCCCGGCGAGGAACTCATGCTCAACGGCGTTGGAGAGTCGATGCGGGTCTCCACCAACAACGCCGAGGGGTACGACGCCTGCGCCGAGGGCCAAGGGTTCTAAATGGGCCTCGCGTATCAACCCTTCCTGATGCCGCTCGGCGGGTCGCCCAGCCCGCTCGGCGGCGGCCCGTTCGGCGGCTGCCGCAGCTGTGCGAAGCCGCTGGGCGGTTGCCTTTGCCCGTGCTGCACGCCGCCCTGGAGCGCATGTTTCCCCGGCGTGAACCCCGCCACGTTCATGGTCGACTTCGCGACGGACCAGGGCGCGGTCAGCACCACCCTGACGCGGCAAACGAACTTCGTGCCGGTCACTCTGCCGGGCCAGCTCGGCGCCAACGGCCTGATCCCGTGGACGGGAACGCCGGACGACATTGCGTCGGCCGGGAGCGGGTTCCTCTACAACACGGTCCCATTCTGGCCGTACCGAGAACTGATCGACTCCGGATGTAAATGGCAAAGCCCGGTCCTCGACAACATCCCCGGCTACGGCGGCCCCGGCGTGTTCTACCTGATCGGCGGCGACGAGCCCGAGGGCCTGAGCGGCGGTTACTTGTGGATCACGCTCTTGTGGGTTTACGTGTATCAATCGCAAGGCGCCTACATCACGTACAGCGGGGCATCGCTCTTCAATTGCCAGGGCACGCCGGGCTGGCCGCTTTTCAACCCCACCGCCCACAACCCTGTCTGGTGGGACCAGAACGCCGAGCCCATCCCCGGCCTGATGCTCGACGTGTACCCCGGTTGAGCCCCGGTTGCCCCCGGACCGTCGGCCGCGGCACACTCTTCTCGCGACCCAACCGCCGCCCCTTCAGTCTCCGGAGCCGACCATGCCGCGACTGCTCGCCGCCTGCCTGCTCGCGATCGCTGCCGCGCAAGATCCGGTCGGCGCCCTGGTCGAGGGTGGCCCGGTCGCGCCCGACGGCAAAACGCAGGTTGTCTGCGACCTCCCGGTCGAGTTGCGCAAGCACAACATCGGCAGCCCGCCGCCCAACGGGCCGGGTTGTTGCGTTTTTCGTTCCATCGACCACGCCGCGCATTACCAGAACGTGCCCGCGCTCTACGGCCTCCCCGAGCAACTCGTGAACGCCGGGATCCCCGGCGGCGGCGACCCGCGCAAGGTCGACCAGATCATCAAGCGGTTCGCGCCGAACGTACCGTATGTGCAGCACACCGGCGGCGACCTGGCGTTCCTTCGCGCGGCGATCAAGACCGGGCGAATGCCCGGGGTAACCTACGCCGGGATGGACATGCACTATGGGTCGCGGTCGCGCATCGCCCACATGGTCAACCTGGTGTACCTGGACGACACTCAAGCCGCGATCCTCGACAACAATTTCATCGGCGCGAATCAGTTGGTGTGGATGAGCGCCGACGAGTTCAAGGCCCGGTGGCTCCCGATGTCGGGCGGCTGGGCCGTCGTGATTCTGACGCCGCCGCCGCCACCGGTGCCGCGGCCGTGAGGAGGGAACCTCAAATGAAACGCCACACGTTAATCTTCGGCGCACTGCTCGCCGTTACTGTGACCGCGATGCTGCTGACCGTGGAGTTCGGCTTCGCCCAGCAGCGCTGGGGCGCACAAGGCGCACAGTGCGCCCCGGCGGTCGCCGGCCCCGTGCTCGACTGGCGGCCGCTCGAAGGCGACCCGGACCGCATGTACCTGTATTCCAACGGCGTTCAAATCGGCGGCTACTGCAACCGTGAGAAATACTACCGGCCGTTCAACGCGTCGACGCGGGCCTGGGGCGAGCCGACGGCCTGCCCGGTGGCGCCGCCGGCGTTCGCCGCGCGCCCGGTCGAGCAAGCCCCCGCGCCGATCGCCGCCCCGGCTGCCGGCAAACCGCACTGCGCCTGTAAGGGGAATTGTCCGTGTGAGTGCGGGCCCGCCTGCCACTGCGGCGACGCCGCCGGCGGGCAGGGGTTCGGCAACCACGGGATCAACCTGGAGAAAATGGCCGAACTGAAGGCCGGCCACCACTACCACCTCAACGGCAAGGAAGTGGACCGCACCGAGGCGTTCGACGCCGTCGGCGACGCGGGCCTGCCCGACGACGCCGACGCGATGCGCGTGACCTGGATCGGCCCGGCCGATGTGGGCGCGAAGATCCGGGCCGACGTCGACGCGGCCGTGCCGCTCGCCTCCTGGAAGGGCAAGGTGTCGCTCCAGTCCTACGGCTCGGCCGACGAGCCGATCCTGAAGGGTCTCGGGTTCGCGCCCGGCCTGGCCGTGCAGGCCGCGGCGGGCAAGCCGCTGTGGTTCGCCGGCGATTACAAGGGCGCCGAGGACCTCGCCGGCGGGCTGCTGCTCGCCGACGCCCGGCGCAAGGACCCGGCCTGGGATCCGATGAAGTGGCCCGCGCTCAACGCGCCGCCGGCGCCGCCCACCCCGCCGCCCGCTCCGGTGCCGGCGCCGGCACCGGCCCCGTCGATCGACCTGGGCGCCTGGCTGCAGCGCAACTGGCAGATCCTCGCGGCCGCCGTGGCCGCGTTCCTCGTGTTCCGACAAAAGGGCAAGGTGCCGGCGTGAATCTGACTTTCGACCCCAACAACGCAGTCCAGTGGATCGCCGCGGCCGTTACGGTGATGACGCTGCTCGACCGGCTCGGCTTCCACATGGGCCCGTGGACCTCGGCGATCGCGTACCTGGCGAAGATGCTGGGCGCGGTCCCCGCGGGCACGACACTTCCCGGGACACTTCCCGGGACACTTCCCGCGACACTTCCCGCGACACCAGCCAACAACGCCCCGGGCCCGCTCGGCGACATTTACGCCCGCCTCGCGAAACTCGAGTCAGCCGTGGTCAAGCCCGCGGTCGCGATCCTGTTGGCGCTGTTCCTGTTCCTCTCGTGCGCCGACCGCGCCCAGGCGGCCCCGCCGGCGAAGCCGATCGCGGTGTCGTTCGCCGGCACACTGCGGACGCGGATCGCCGCCGACCGGTTCTTGCGCCGGCTCGATCGCGACGGCGACCTGACGCCCGAGCAGGCCGCGGCCGTCGCGAAGCTTCGCAGCGACGACGACGCCATGCACGACTTCGTCGCCGGGCTGCCGGCGGTGAAGGAGGTCAGCGCCACCTTCGCCGACGCCGGGGCGACCCCGATCCTCGACTGGCTGGCCAACGTCGCGAAGCAACTCTGGGCCAACCGCCAGGCGATCCTCGACTTCATCGTGCAACTGGTGAAACTGATTCACCCGGTTCCCTGAGCGATCACTCATGCGCCTGACGGACCTTAACCCCCGGTGGTTCGCACTCGAAAACGGCGGGCCGCGCGTCGGCCTGACGTTCGATTGCCCTTGCTGTGTTCAAAGGGAAATTGCCTACAACCTCCGCGGGCATTGCAACACCGAACGGCTCGGCATCGCGTTCCACCATCGCGGCCACGAGGCGATCGACGACCAGTACATCCGGGCGCACGGCCACGGTTCGGACCGTCACATATGGGACCTGAACAGTGACGAGGATTTCGACACGCTGACGCTCACGCCGTCGATCGACGCCAGCGCGTCGGGTCACTGGCATGGCTTTGTGACCAACGGCCAGGTGACGTAGACAACGGGCCGCGCCCCGGGCCAAACCCAACCACCCGTAGGGCAACGCCCGTCCGCGGGCCGCCGCGGTCAAGAGGGGACGCGGCGGCCCCACTTTTTCGAGGACGTTCCATGCACCACCTGCACGGATGCTGGGCCTGGGTCTGCGAGTCGGTCGTGTTGATTCTGAGTATGGTACGGGACTGGTTTCGCCGGCGGCCGCCGGACGAACCCGGCTCAGACGGACCGACGATTTTACAATTCCGGTTGCAGTAGCCCAAGGACCGGGATTAGACTGGTCGCGGTTGACGTTGACCATTTTCCCGGTCCGGGGCACGATGCCAGGCATGGACGCCACCGGACCGGGGAGCCTTCTCGCCGAACTGAACGCGCTCGCCCTGCGCTCGGACCGGGACCTTTACGCCCGGCTCGCGAGTCTCGACCGCGCCGCCCTGGCCGGCCTCATGGCCCACGTTCCCCGCGACTGCACCTGCCGCGCTGTCTGCCCCGACCACCCCGACGATCCGTGCGACTGCGTCTGCCCTCACGTCGAGGCCGCCCGCCGGCGGACCTGGCCGCTATGCGTTGAGGCGGTCGCGTACCTGCTGTGGATCTCCGACCCGAAGCGCTACGCCGACCCGCGGCCGCCCGTGGGCCCGTCGTGCAACACCAACCCCGAGACGCAAGTGTCGGTGATGGCCGAGCGACACCGCCGCGGCGAGCACCTGTACCACCCGGGCGACTGGGTGCGCCTCGGGATGGACGCGATCGACGCGCGGCTCGGCCGTGGGACCCGACGGCTGCGGAACGGGGCGGACGTCGCCGGGGACCTGATGCTGGAGGCGAGTCATGCGGACTGACCTGGCCGAGCTGGAGCGCACGATCGAGGAGGGCATGAGCAGCTATCGCGAGATGGGGCAGGCCCTGAAAACGATCCGCGACCGGCGACTCTACGGCGCGGCCTATGGCACGTGGGACCGCTACTGCCGCGGCCGGTGGAAGCTCAGCGGCCGGTACGCGAACCAACTGATCGCCGCGGCGGCGATCGCCGAGGAAGTGGGAGCCACGGCTCCCGCCGCGGTCACGACCGAACGCCACGCCCGGGAACTGGTCCGCGCCCCCGCCGCCCTGCGCCTGCGGATCGCCGAGCAACTGGCCGGCTCGAAGCCGACGTCCGCGGAGATCCGGCACACGGTGGACGCGCTGGCGGAAAAGAGCACCGGGGAGAAGTTCGCCGCGGCGACGGCCGCCGAGGACCAGGCCCGGGCCGGGTTGCAGGACCTGGAGCGTGAACAGACGCGGGGGCGGATCGAAAGGTTGTGCGGCCGGCTGCGGGAGTTGCACGCGACTTTGCCCGCCGCCGGCGACGCCGACCGGGCGCTCGACACGTACCTGAGTGTCGTCAGGGGGCAGCCGGCGGCTCGGGCGGCTTAGTTCATATCAGCGAAATGCTTTTGAATCTCGCGAACCTGCTCCGCGCTGACGGCGCGAGGCTCGCCGAAGTCCTCGTCGCTGCGCTCCCAGCACTCCAGACAAACGAACTGGGACACGTCGCCGGGGGCGACGGCAATCTCTCGGCCGCTTGGGCTGACCCACACGGGCTGGGCACATTTCGCACACGATACCAGGGTTGAGTTAGCGAGCACGTGGCCGCCGCGTGCCTGGGGCCAGCAGACGATGGTTCTCATTGCAAAACTCCTTGAACGTCCGCTTCACGATTCCGGTACCGGGGAACAGGTCGACCAGCACGTCGCCCGGTTGCAGGCCGAGTAGTTCGAACACCCACACGCAAAACGCCGGCGGCTTGCTGCCGGCCAGGCCGGTCCGCAGGGTGATGTTGCACGACACCCAGTCGCGGACCGTCGCCGCCGATCGCGGCCGCGGCCGCCCGCCGGCGAAGATCACCGGCTCCCAGGCGTACGCCGGGTTCACGCCGGGCCGGAAGATCGAAAACGGTTTGACCCACGCTCCGACCCGCACGGCCGGCGGGCAGAGCGGCAGCAGGTCGCGAAGGTTGACCGACGAGCAGCACAGCGCCCACCCATCCGCGAACTCGCCGGTCAGGCGGTCGATCAGTCGCGCGTGCCGGTCGAGGGTGTCCCACACGTGCGCCCGTTTGTGGTGCCTCGCATAATGCTTGCGCGCCGATTTGAAGTACGGCGGGTCGGCGAACCCCATGCGCATCAGCCGGCCCGTCCTGGTGCAAAGAACTTCGTGAACATCCCGTCCAACCCTTTCAGGTTCGTGGAGCAGTTCCACCCGTCCATCTTCCCGCTGAACGGGTTGTCGCAACGGTACTTGACCGTTTTCAGGTACGCCTTCGCCCGGTCGAGGAGCGCCACGCGGGCCTCGACGCCGGCGATCCGCTTCTCGACGTTGGCCACCTCGTTGCGGGCCATGTCCCGCAAGAGGTTCTCGCCGCCGCCCTCGACGGTGAACCGGTCGAGCGTCGCCTTCCACGTGGACTGAGCCACGAACATGCCGAGCAGGGTCTTACTCAGCGCCTGTTCCTCGCCGGCGATCGCCGCGGTCATGTGCCCGATGACGTCGGCGTCCTCGATCGGGACGCCGCTCATGGTGGCGCCGGCCACGGCGTCGACGAGCGCCCGGTGCAGGACCTGGAACAGTTCGTCGGCCTGGCGGCGGTCGCCGGTCGAGGTGTCGCCGGTCGCGTCGTAGCGGGCCCGGCGCTCCGGGTCGATGAGGACGTCGTATGCGTCCTTGACGTCCTTGAACTTCTCGGCGGCCTTCGCGTCGCCGGGGTTGCGGTCGGGGTGCCACTTGAGCGCGAGCTTGCGGTACGCCGCCGTGATCTCGTCGGGCGTCGCGTCGCACTTCACCTTGAGGATCTTGTAGAGGTCCGGAGCGTCCATGCGTTACCTCGGGTGGAAGTCGTGACAGAAACCGCAGTAGAGGTTCTGCACGTCGTTCAGGTTCCAACTAATGTTTCCGCACCGCAGGCACTCGATGCCACGGGCCCCGCCCGGCGACTTCACCAGCCGGTAGGTGCACACGATCGGGATCAGTTGCAGGTGCAGGTTCATCGCGGCCGCGACCTGTTCCACCTTCACCGCGTGCAGCGCGCACACCCCGGCCTCGTCGCGGCCGGGCCAAGTGTACCGGAACGCGGCGGTCCCCTCACAGCCATCCTGGTGGCACTTCATGGCGACGGGCCCTTCTGAGTGACGTCGAACAGTTCGAGGAACCGCCGGCAGCGCGCCACGTAGAACCGTTGCAACTCCGGATCGAGCCGGTCCCACGGAAACTTCACCAGACCGGACGAGTTGAACCCAACCTGGTGCAGCAAGTCGTCGAGGATCTTAGCCAGGCCCTCGGCCGTGACGGGCTGGTCGATTGCCTCGACCGCGGCGCGGGTGAGCACGTAGCCCTGCTCGGCCAGTTCCTTCTCGATCGCCGCCAGGTTGCGCGCGAACGCGCCGTTGTGGGTGTGCCCCAGGATCCAGCAGAGCGCGTCGAGTGCGCCCTTCGCCGGCAGCCGGCCGTCGGCCTCGATTACGCGCGGGGCCTCGCCGGTGACCTGGCCGTGCAGGATGTCGTGCGCCCGCTGCACTTCGAGGAATGGCATCATTTCAATTCCCTCCTGGCCCGCTCGATCGCTTCGTTGAGCCGCTGCATGGCCTCGGTGGTACCGCCGCGGTCCGGGTGGTGGATCTTGGCCAGCTTCATGTACGCGGCCTCGGCGTCGGCTAACGAGAACGCCATTTCGTTGAGCTCTAGCACCGACCGCCACGGCTCGGGCGGCACATAGGCCGGCAGCGCGGTGAACCCGGCGAACGCGGCGTCGACCATGTCGCCGGTGCCCCAGCGGGAGATCCCCCGCAGCGCGTCGATGGTATGCCGGATCGCCTGCATGTTGTCCTCGATCTTCGACCAGCGGTCGCAGGCGAAACAGACGGGCCGATCTTTGTATTCGAAGTACACCGCCACGCCGGGGTCCCGCGGGTTACGCTGGCCGGCGAGCGGCAGCCCGTCCCGGCGTAATTCGATGTTCGTTGACAGAATGACCTTTTTCGCGCCCATCAACTTCAACTGGTGAAGCAGTTCGTCGCGGACGCGCGAGAACGACGTCACCTTGAACTTACTCGACTGCGCGAACCGGGCCCGCGGCCGGCCGGTGGGCCAGTAGAGGGGGAACGCGGTGGCGGCGACGGTTTCGGCCATGCTACGCTTTGACCTTCTTTCCCTTGTCCTTGCGTTCCGCCGCGGCCGCGGCCATCAGTTCGGCCTTGTCGATGCCCCAGCCGTCGAAGAACTCTTTCCCCGCGTCCTCGCCGTAGTGCGGGTGTCCCCAGCCGTTCGCCTCGCGGGCGGCGGCCAGTTCCGCCACCAGGGCGAACAGCTCGGATGATGGAAGCGGCGGCACCGGGCGCGCGTCCTCAACCATCGCCTGCAAATGTTCAATCCCGGCGCCCCGGCGTTTAGCGACAAGGCGCTTGGCGTCGTGCCAACAGTGGTCAACCAGCGCCGCGGCCAGGGCTCGGAGGCACTCGCGATCGGACGACGGCAGCCGGTCGAGGGCCGCGAATAGCTTCTGTGCTTTCGTGGCAACGGCTTCCTGCGCCTTCATCGCCGCGGCGTTGCCCGCTTCCTGCTTCCTCCGCTCGGCCGCGCGGCGGGCCTGTTCCTTCGCGTCGTCGGCCGAGTGGGCCAGGCGGTTGGAGGCCTTGCCCGTCCCGACGCCGGCGGCCTTCAGCGCGGGCCCGGCCTTCGACTTCGGCAACAGCCGGCGCAACTTCCCGCTCGGGTCGAACGCGACCACGACGTCCGCAGCGCAGGCCTCGCCGATCAGTTTCGCGTAGGTGCGGTGCTGCTTGTCCTCGTGACACTTCTCGCGCAGGTCGACGTAGTCGCTGCTGTACCTGAGTTCGTGCCGGTTGTAGTTCTGGAACAGCTCTTCGCTCTGCTTCGGCGTCAGCACACGGTTGCCGGCGGCGCGGGCCGCGGCGGCGTCCTCTTGCTGCTGGGCCTCGACCTTAGCGCGGAAGCATTCGGGATCGGTGCATACGTCGGCCCGCGACCCGGCGTAGCCTTGGGGATCCTGCGATTGAAGGTTGCCCACGCGCTTGGGGCAGAGCGCGCACGGACCGGCGGGCGTCAGGTTGACGCGCTCCCGGTCGAACGGCGCGCCCTTCAACTCCACCATGCAATGCCGCTCGATCAGGTCCTTCGTCTGCCGGTAACTCAGGACCTGGCCGCCGGCGGCCTGCTTCGCGGTCGGCGTCCGGTCCGCCCACCAGGTGCTGCCGGCGAGCACGTGCAGGGCCATCTTCTCGCGCGTCGCCTCGCCGGGGATCCGTGCGACCAGGGCGGCCGTCTCCGCGTCGAGCCGGCCGGCGTCGAGGGCCTCGACCGCGACCGGCGGCAGCGCCAACAGTTTCACCAGTTTGCGGACGACGGTTTCCGACTTCCCCACCGCCTTCGCCACGTCCTCGGCGCTGCGGCCGTTGTCCATCAGGGCCCGGTACCCGGCCGCCTTCTCCAGCGCGGTCATGTCCTCGCGCTGTTCGTTTTCAATGACCATCACTTCCAACGCGGCTTTGTCGTCGAGGTTCCGCACCATCGCCGGTATCACGTTGAGGCCGGCGAGTCTCGCGGCCCGCCAGCGGCGCTCGCCGCCGATCACCTCGTATCCGGGGATCGCCCCGGACCCCGGTACCGGACGGACCAGGATCGGCGACAGCACGCCGCGGGCCCGCATCGACCGGGCCAGTTCTTCGAGTTTCGACTCGTCGAAATGCTTGCGCGGGTTAAGCGGGCTCGCCTGGATCCGGCCCAGCGGGATCAGCCGCACGCCGTGCTCGTCTTCGAAGCCCATGTCGTCGACCGGCGCCGGCTCGGCCCGAGGTGCCGGCGCCGGCACCGGCTCGGGGGCTTTGCCGTTGGCGATCGGCACCGGCCCGCGCGGCCCGATCGCGGAGTGGACCTTCCGGGCCAGGGGCAGGCCGATGCCGGCGACGGACTGGATCGCGCGGAACGTGTTGCCGTCGTGGTCCTTGTCGGCCAGCCGCTCCAGGTCCTGCACCGAGAACAGCCCGTTGTTTTGCAAGATCACCAGCGCGCCGGCGGGCATGTTCGGCAGGTCGCCGAGGAGTTGGTGCGGTTTGGTTGAGGGCGACGGCGCAACCAACTTGTCGGGCCGCGGCACGAACCGGTCGAGCGCTCTCGTCGCAGCGTCCGCAATCGCGCTGTCCATGAAGAACGGCCCGGACTTCAGCACGCCGTAGCGCGTCCAACCGCATTGCTCGGCGCGCCGGTCGAAGTCGCCGACGGTCACAATGTTGAGTAGCACCTTCAGCCGGTGAAGCGCTTCCGGCGGGAAGTCGGGCACGTCGGCCAGGTTGAACTCATCCGCCGGCGACGGCTTCCGGTTCTCCAGCGCCTTGCTCAGACTGGGCCGGCCGCCGGCGTCGGGGAACGTGCCGTTGGTGCCGTCGTGCTTCTTGCCGTAAAGCTTGTCGCCGATTTTGACCGTCATGTCAGCACCTCCGTTGGTTCCGATTTGGTGTCGGGCGACCAAAAGGATTCCAGGTCGAATTCCTCCGTGATGAACTTGAGTAATCGGCCGCGGTCAGTTTTGGCCGCGGCAATACTCTGGCACCGTTCCTTGAATCGCTTCGCCCGTTCCGGGCCCAGTGAGTCGGGGTGGATCACCCGGTTGTGATCGCCGCGTTCCACGCACGTGAGTACGATCGCCGGGTCGCCGTCGTCTTCCGCCGGCGACAGTTCGTTGTGCCGCGCGATGATCTCATTGAGTTCGTCTCGTGTCATTTCGTCCTCGGTGTAAAATCGGGGTGACGGCTCCCAGCGCAGGACGGACACTTCCCACAAGCACCGCCCAGCCGCTCACCCCGAAGGTCGTCACCAGCCCGCGTCGGGCGCGGCCTTGCGGTGGGGTTTCATTTGCATTTCTCCACAACTCTCGACAGCCGGTAGCCGCCGGCGATCCCGACCAGGCCGACGACCGCGGTGCCGTCGCCGAGAACCCACGGCGAGTACTTCACTTCGAATTGACGTTGCTCGCCGTGGTCGAGGCGGACGATCACGCGATCGCCGGGCTGGAGCGCGGCGCGTTCCTGGTCGGTCATGACGCCTCTCCGTTGACGCGCCGGCCGTGCTGGCGCATGAAGTCGCCGAACGACACGCCGGCCGGCTCGGCCGCGGGCTCCGGTGCGCGCGGCGCGGCCTGGGCCTTCACCTGCCGGCGCTTGCTCTCGATGAAGCCGAGCAGCCGGATCAGGACGTCCTTCCGCGCGAACACCTTCCGGCCCGACGGGTCGTTCGGGTTCGCCAGGGACCAGGCGAACGCCCGCGCGACCTCGTCGGAGGTCGCGCCGATCGCCGCCAGTTGGCGGGCCCAGAAATGCGCCAGGCGCGGATCGGACGGCCGATGCCACGACTGGGCCAGGAAGAACTCCGCTACCAGCGGCGGGAACCAGGGGAGGAGCCGCGCTTCTGGGGCGTCGGGATCTTCGGCGAGATAAAACGCCGCTCCGCGGCGGACGGCTTCATAGAAATCCGTGTCGAAGAGTGAGCCTTGACGGCCGGCTTGGCTTTGCAATGCGCCCGCATTCGGGGGAGGGATCGGTTGTTGTTCGCGCGCATCTTGTTCCTCCTGTTCTTGTTCATCCCTATAAGGGGGATTCGATGGAGCTGTGAAGTGGGGTTCACAGGTACCTGTGAAGTGGGGTTCACCGGTACCTGTGAACTGGGCTTCACAGGTGTGCGGATTCGGAGCTGTGAAGTGGGGTTCACCGGTCTCGTCGGCCAGGAGCACGTATTCGTTGCGGTGGCCGTCGCGTCGCAGGACCCGAATGTGACCGGCGGTTTCGAGGCCCTTCAGCATCTCGAGAACCCACCGCCGCGAGCAGCCCGACACCGCCGCCAGCCGCCCCGTCGAGGGGTCGCAGCGGCCGGTCCGTTTGTTCCGGTGGGCATCCAGGTGACCGTACATGAGGCGGGTCTCGGCGCTGAGCGTGTCGTCGCGGGCCACGCGCTTGGGGAGTCGACTCCAGCCGTCCTCATCCTTGAAGCTGTTTCGACGTTCGGGGGGCGCTTCCATTCCGTGGGCTCCGTGCTACTGAAACTCGGCGGGGACCAACACAACGATCCGGCGGGCGCAGGCCGAGCAGAGATCCTCCTCCACCCAGCTGCACCCGCCGGGGCACGGCGCATCCTCCGTGCAATCGCAAACGCGGCACGTCCGGGCCGGCTCGACGCCCGCCTGCTCCAGCTCGGCGAGCAATACTCCGATGTGGCTCATAGTGGCCTCGTGAAGTCTGTCGGGACTAGAACTCAGGGTCGCAATGCGTCTGCCCATGACGGGTCTCCGCGGCGGGACTTCAGGTGCGCCAACACGCCGCCCATGATCAGGCCGGCCAGGTCGACCGTGAGCCCGGCGCGCAGCATCGCGATGGAAATCACCGCGACGATGTGCCGGTCACTCTGACCGCGGCGGATCATCCGGTCGAGTCGCCGCTTCATTCGCGCGGTCACCAGGTGAAGCTGCTTTGTCCTGCGCGTGGCCATGACGGGGCTCCGGCTCGGCCGCGATCGCGGCCAGGATGGCGTCTACCAGGCATTCGTTGGTGAATTGCGTGGTCACGTGCCGATTCCCCCGCGGAGCCGGCGGAAGCGGTTTTTGGCGTCGGGGCGGTCAATCTCGACCGCGTCGGGCGCCCCCAGGCCGAGGCGCACCCGGTTGCCGTCGACGCTGAGCACCTTCACGCGGATCAGGGTTGCCTCGGGCAGGTTCGCCGGGACGATGAAGTCCACCACCTGCTCGCACTCGCGGGTGAGCACCAACATGCGCGCACTCCTTTCGGGCGGGGCGTCCGGCCCCACGTCGTTCAGCGGCCTCCGTGCTGACGTTGGGAAGAAAAGCGACTGGACTTAGTGAACCGTCTCGCGGCCGGCCGTCCGGGCCGCGTTCCACAACTCGAACGCCAGGGCCCGGGCCGCCTCGGCTGACAGCACGCACAGGCGGGCCTTGTCGCCGCCCTTCACGCGGACGCCGACCACGACCTTGCCGTAGCACGTAGTGACCGCCACGCCGGTCCCGATCGCCGAGACCACGTCGAGCCCGCCGGTGTGCCCCGCCGCTTCGGTTGACAAGCCAGGCTTGTCAACCGGCGGGGACCAGAACAACCGTTTCAGCCACGTCACGATGAAGCCTCCTTGAGTTCAGGGCCGGACGAAAACTTCAGGTTTCGATTTGGGTTTGCCGCGCGTAGCGGTCGTACGGCCGGGCCGGCTAGAAATGCGACCCGGCAACTTGCGACGGTGACAGGGAGCTTGCCGGTTATCGCGTTAGCGCTAGAATGCGGGGGCGTAGGAAGGGCCTCCGTGCCCACTCCCACCCATCCACGGGAGTCAAAACGGAGCTTCCTATGCAGCAAGTCCTGCCGTTCCCCGGGCCGATGCCCTCCGCGGACCCAACGGTCCGGGAGGTGGTCGGTCTGTATCTGACGCTGGAAGCGAAGATCGAAACACGTCGCGCCAAGCGGGCGTGGGAGGAGCGCGAGCGCATCCTCCGCAATTTCGCCGTCGCGTACGGAGACGTGCGGGTCAGCCAGTGCACGAAGGCCGTCCTTAAAATCTGGATCGAAGGGAATCCGCAACTCAAATCCGATTGGACCCGCGGCCGTTGGTGCCGGACGGTGCAGCGCGCCTTCAACTGGGCCGCTGACGAGATGGAGCTGGCGCCCCGCAACCCGTTCAAGGGCGTGCGCTACAAGAAGGGCAAACGCGGCCGACCGCTGAGCGAGGAGGAGTTCGGCGGCTTGCTGGCGATCGCCGGCCCCGTGTTCGCGCCGGTGCTGCGCTTCTGTCGAATGACCGGGGCCCGGCCTGGCGAAATGGCGTCGGCCCGCTGGGTGGACCTGAGCCTCGACCCGGCCACCGGCACGGCGTGGATCACATTGCGGGAACACAAGACCTGCGACCGCGAGGACGCGAAGCCGCGCGTGATCGGGCTGCCGCCGGCGGCGACGGAACTGCTCGCCGAAACCCGCCGCGCGCTGGGCTGCTTCCCGGGTCTGGAGCCGGAGTGGATCTTCCTCAACGCGCGCAAGCAGGCGTGGACCCGCAACGCGATCAGTCTGCGGATGAGGAAACTCCGGGAGAAGCTCGGGCTGCCGGCCGACGCGAAGCTCTACGGCTGCCGGCACGCGTTCGCAACCGGGGCGATCGTCAACGGCGTGGCGCTGAAGGACCTGGCCGAATTGCTGGGGCACACTTCGACGAAGATGAGCGAGTATTACGTCCACCTGGCCGACCAGCAACAGCGGCTCTCGGAGCTGGCGAGCCGCGCCGCGGGAGGACCGCCGCCGGCGCCCCCGGCGGGTTGAAAGTCGGACAAGACTACTAGCTTTGCAGACTGGTGTTCGACCGGCGGCGTCCAGCGACAGGCTTCCCAAGCTGGACGTCGTCGGTTCGAATCCGATCGCCCGCTCTGTGGCAAAACAATCCAACACGAATGAGCCCGGCCGGGGCAGGTGGGTCAGGCCTGCCCTCGACCGGCCGGACGCTGCTCGTCGTCCGAAGGCCGTCGCGGGGGACAGCGGCCCGCCCCCAACCGACCCGGCCGGCGCCCTGTGCGCCGACCGGCCACGGGCGACGTACGCGCCGTGGAATGGGCCCCGCCGGTTGCCGACCGACTCGCGGCGGCCGGCCACGCCCGCGCCCTGAGCGTCCGGCGGGGTGGTTCGATGATACATGGCCGGTTCTCTCTTCGTCACAACGTCGCGGTAGGAAAGTTGTAAATCGTCCAACATACTCCGTCAAGGAGGAAAGTAGGATTTTTCCAATTTTCTTTCCGCGTCCTAATGAAGGCTTGTACAATGGCGGCAAAGAGGAAACGCCAAATGACCTGGACCCCGGAACGACTGAAAGCGCTTCGAAAGGCGTTCGGCGACACGCAGATTGCGTTCGCCGAACGCGTCGGCGTCAGCCGCTGGGCCGTTGTCAACTGGGAGACCGGCGGGCCGATCCCGCTGATGGCTTGCAAGTTTTTCGAGCGTTTGGAGAAGGAAGCGCAAGAGGCTGGAGCCGGGGAGCTGCAAACCGTCTGATCACCTCGACCACATTTTCAGGGCCTTCCCATGATCGCCTGGCGTCGATTTCTCGGCGTGGCCGGCGGTACCTTCCTCGCCGGCGTTTTTCTGGCCTGCGGTTCCCCCTCGACCAATCCCGCCGGCGGCGTCACGATGACGGAGTCGGACGCTGAGGCCTCGGGCGTGGTCTTCGCACGCGAACACATTGATCCACTTTTGAAGTCGCCCTCCACCGCGGACTACCACGCGAGCGACGTGGTCGCCACGCAAAAGGAAACGCTCGCCGACTCGGCCGGGGTGAAGCGCGATTGTTGGGTGGTTCGGGGCGGCCTGGATGCAATGAACCCATTCGGCGTTCCCATGCGCCACCGGTGGCTTGTGATCGTCACCCGCCGGCACGACGCGCGCACCTCGGAGTGCGCCGCGGTTGCGCTCGACGGCACGGACGTGTACATGCAGGCCGGGTTCCAAGGGTTGTTGAAGGAACGGGAGGACCAGGCCCGCGCCGATCGGGAGGCGTTCGCCAAGGCCCAGGCCGACGCGGAGAAGGCGGAGCGCGATGCGAAGGCCAAGGCCGACAAGGCCGCGGCCGACAAGAAATCGCGCGACGAGAAGCCGGCCCGCGACGAGAAGGACGCGGCCGCGTTACTCGGGATCGCCCAGGACCTGGTGCGCGCCGGCAAGCCCGACAAAGCGCTTGACCGGCTGCGGAAGATCGTGAAGGATTACCCCGACACGAAGGCCGCCGGCGAGGCCCGCGACCTGTTGAAGAAGCTGGAGCGCTGACCATGCCCGGCCCGCAGTACCCGCAGCCGTTACCCCAGGACCAAGTGCCTACCTTTAGGCATCTGGCCATTGGTTCGAAAGTGTCCGTCTTCGTTGGAACGAGCGCCCGGATGTTTCGCAAAGTGGGCGTCTCCGGCGACGGCCGCGACGTCTGGGAGGAGTTCAGCTTCGACGCCGAGCCGTCGGCCGACGAGCCGGTTATTTGCACGCCGGCTGCACCTTTGTAAAGTCAACTTTCCATTCCCGCGTTGCGGCTGTTAGAATCGGCCGCATGACCACGTGGGCCCAGCTCCGATCGCTTCAAGTCTGCATCGCGACGTTCAACGCGCAGCCGGTGACTGCGTTCTCCGGCGGCGTGCTGCGCCGGTTCCCCCCCGGCGACTTGTGGATGGTGAGCGCCCAGTGCGATGCTGACTCTCTTCCCGTTGCGGTCGCGCGGCATCGAAGCACAATCCCGCGAGTCACGCGCGAGACGTCGCCGACGGTTGCCTGGCCCGACTTCTGCGACGTCGTGGTCGAGGCACCCGATTCCCTTAAGCCGGTGGAGAATTAGCGGCATGCGCATCCCCACCATGCGAGAGAACCTGATACTTGAGGGCTGCATTCAATCCGCCCACGATTTAGACGCCGATGAGTACGACATCCGGGAGTGGTTTGGGTTCGTGCCCGATCAGTGGTACCAGTTCCAGCGATGGGCCATCTTCCAATGGACCTCGGACGACCACCGCTACTTTGTGGTTGGCCGGCTCCCGCCCCGGGCACGTGCACGAGCAACCATGATCATCATCGACGAGCCCGCCTGAGTTTTTCCCTTTTTCAGCCTTTCAGTGAAAAGCCTATTTTCTCGTGAACCGGGGTTTGCCCAGTTGCCTCCGGATTGCGCGATCGCGCACACTCCCCCGCATCATGGACAACCCATTCCCCCTCGTCGCCGACGTGCTGCGCCGGCGGCTGCCCGCGGCCGAGATCCGGCCCGGTGAGCACAAGCTCGCCGGCACGGCTCTGGTCGACCTCGACGTCACCGTTGCCAAGTCTGAGCCCACCGAGGCCGCGCCCACGTTGCCGTGGAAAGCGATCGTCGCCGTGCTGGCCCGCGGGCTCGGCGACGCGGCCCATATGGTGATCGCCAAGGCGGCCCGCGAGGCGCTGAAGGCCGAGGGCGACGTGCCGATGCCCGCCTCGGTCGAAAGCCATCTCGAGAAGATCCGGGAGAAACTGCCGACGAAGCCGCGCGAAGGGCCCACCAAGGTGGCCGGCACGGTGGAGCTGGTGGCGTTCGCCCCGGCTACGATTGTGCTGCCCGGCTGGGCCGAGGTGAAGCGGGTGCTGATGTCCGGACGTCGCGCCTGACGTTATGAGTTCCATCATGTGACGCGAAAAGTCACATTCTCAAGGAGGATTGCAATGAAGGCATTGCTCGCGGTGGCGGCGCTGTTCGGCCTGGGATTCGCGGCGATCGCCGACGACGGGACGGGGACCGCGCTCGACGAGGTGAACGCGATCCGCAAGGCCAACGGGCTGCCGCCATACGTTTACGACGCCGGGCTGGAGGAAGCCGCGAAGCGCTGCTCCCAGGCCCGGGCGGCGAGCTTCATTGCCGGGCACACGTCCAACGACTTCGCGTACCTGCCCGCCGGTGTCTCGGCCGACGCGGCCGGGTGTGCGGCGTGGCACCCGTCGATGGGCTGGGGCTCGTGCTGCATGTTCGACAATTACACCTATGCCGGGGCCGCGTATACGTTCGGCCGCGACGGCAACCGGTACATGCACCTCTTCGTCCGCGGCGGCGACGGCCGACGGCTCGGCCAGCGCGTGCCGCTGTCGCCGGCGACGTCGACGACCTGTCAGGGCCCGACGTGCACGTCATGTCCCGCCGGCGAGCCGACGGCCGACGGCGGCGACCAGTGCGGGCGGATCCCGGCGATCGCCGCCACCGTCGACGCGGGCCGGCGCGCGGTCTGGCGCATCACGCACCCGGCCGGCGGGCGGTTGCGGCGGTGAATTACGGAATTACGGAATCACGTAATCCTGTGATTTCGTGATCGAACCGGCGGCGGGCGGGGATGCTCGATTCACTATGGACACATCACCCGCCACCCCGCCGGTCGATCGAGCGGTCCTGAAGTTTCGACGCAACGGCTCGGAACCGTGGCGCTTCCTTTTCGAAGGCACCTACGCTGAGTGCCTGGCGCATCAGGACGGGCACGCCCGACAGTTCCGCACCGCCGACTATTGGATCCAGCGCGTCACGGAGGACACGCCTTGCCCGTCTCCCTCTTCGAATTCGCCGAATCTCGTGAAGTCGACGAGCCTCCGCACACCCGGTTCGGCGTCGATCCGATCGTGACGGCGAAGTTCCGGCTGGAACGACCCAACGGCCGCGTCTACCTGCTTCACCGGCTGACCACGCACCGCCGCGGCGGCACGCGGTACCAGGTCCTCGACGTCGAGGGCCGTCTGCTCTTCGATACGCAGGACCATTACGACTTCGGCAACGCGGTCAACGCGGTCGAGCGCTGGCTCGACTCGGCCGAGCCGGAAACCCCCTGGTGATTCATGGCTAAGAAAAAGCAACCCAAGCCCCCGCCCGCGCCCGTGGTGGAGAGCCTGGACTACATACTTCCGGACCTGCGACCGTTGGCGGTGCCGATCGCCGACCTGTTGCCGGATCCGGCGAACTGTCTCCAGCACGGCGAGGAGGACCTGACGGCGACGGCCGCCAGCCTCCGAGTGTACGGGCAGCGGTCCGCGATCCTCGTGAACCGCAGCACGAAGATCGTGATCGCCGGCAACGGCCGGCTGATGGCGGCGAAGGCGCTCGGGTGGACCCACCTGGCCGTGGTGTGGGCCGACGACGACCCGGCGACGGCCGCCGGCTACTCGATCGCCGACAACCGCACCGGCCGGCTGGCCGAGTGGGACGCCGAGGCCGTCGACCGGTTGCTCCGTAGTATTCAGACGGAGGACGAGGACCTCGCCGCGATGTTCGACGCGCTGGCCGTGGACCTCGACATCGTGCCCGGCGAAGAGACGGGCGGCGACCAGGGCGGCGGCGGCGAGGACGTCGACCGTAAATTCCAGATCATCGTCGAGTGTAAAGACGAGGCCCAGCAGTTGGAACTGTTGGAAAAGTTCGGCCAGGAAGGGCTCGAATGCAAGGCGCTAACCATTTAGACCCGCATTCGTTTTGCGTTAGTTGCAACTGGTCGGGCCCGCTCTCGTGCGCGGACCGGTACGAGGGCATAGCGCACTGCCCGCGGTGCCTGACCGAGCCGCTGCGGGTGCTGACGATTACGATTCAGGACGAACACACGTTCGCCGGCGAGGGACCGTGATGCGCTGCCTCGCCGTGAAACTCTGGTTTCGGTTTTCCTTTTGGCTTTTCGGAGTGAAAGTCATGCCGGTATCCCAAGGGGTGTTGGACAAGATCAACGTGGCCGAAGACGCGTTGCAGACGGCGAAGAACGCCGACGGCGTCCACGAGCAGGCAATGGTCGCATTGACCGCGGCGCAGCACGACGAGCAGGACAAGGGCGCCGCCGCGCTCGACGCGCACACCGCGGCCAATGGCCTGGCGCTCGACGCCATCGCCGCGCTCAAGACCGAACTGGGCATCGCCTAAATGGTGACGGCCCTGTGGATCATCCTCGGCCTGGCGGCCTGCCTCGCGCTCTCCTGTGCGATCGGCCGCTGGCTGTGGATCCGGGACGGCAAACCCTAATGCGCGTGAACATTCAACTCGAAATCCCGATCAAACGATCGCCGCGGCTGCAACAGGTCGAGGGGATGTTCGATCTCTCGCCGGCGAAAGCGTCCACGTTCGCCCTCACCGCCGAGCTGCCCCTGGACGCGAAGCCCTGGCAAATCGGCCTGATCGTTGGGCCATCGGGGTGTGGGAAAACGACGCTCGCGCGCGAGTTGTTCGGGGGCGGCTCGTGCGGGGGAACCGACTGGCCGGCCGACGCCTCGATCGTCGACGGCTTCCCGCGCTCTCTCTCAATTCAGGACGTTACCGGCCTGCTGTCGAGTGTCGGCTTCAGCAGCCCGCCGGCGTGGTGTCGGCCGTTCCGCGTACTCAGCAACGGCGAGCAGTTCCGGGTCACCGTGGCGCGGGCCCTGGCCGAGGCGCTCGCGACAAACGCAATTGTCGCGACAAATGCAAATGTCGCAACACATCCGCCGGTCGTGATCGACGAGTTCACTTCCGTGGTCGACCGCACCGTAGCGCAGGTCGGCAGTGCGGCGGTCGCTAAAGCCGTGCGGAGCCGCCCCGGCCTGCGCTTCGTCGCGGTGGCGTGCCATTACGACATCATCGAGTGGCTGCAACCCGACTGGACCTTCGAGCCGGCGAGCGGGACGTTCGCATGGAGGTCGCTTCAGCGACGGCCAGAGATCCGGCTCGAAATCGCGCGCTCATCGCCCGACCTGTGGGACGCGTTCCGTCGTCATCATTATTTGAATCACGAGATCGGCGCCTCGGCCCGTTGCTTCGTCGGCCTGGTCGAGGGCCGGCCCGCGGTGTTCACCGCCGCGGTCCACTTCCCCCACCCCAAGCGACCCGGCTGGCGCGAACACCGGACCGTGTGCCTGCCCGACTTTCAGGGCGTGGGCCTCGGCAACGCGATGAGCGAAACGATCGCCGCGGTGTTCGCCGGCGTCACCGGCAAGCCGTATCGGTCGGTCACCAGTCACCCGGCCATGATCCGCCACCGCCGGCGGTCGCCGCTCTGGCGTACCACGCGTGCGCTAAGTCGCATGTCATCAATCAATTCGGGGATTAAATCTGAGTTCGGGTTCGGTTCGGTGCAAGCGCGTAGGGCCAAGCTCCGCGAGTCGGCCAGCTGCAGCCGGTTGACCGAGACGTTCGAATACGTCGGCCCGAAGCGGCCCGACCTGGCCTGGCTGCTCGACGCGAAGGTGCCGGCCTACGGCGGTCGGCTCGCCGGCCGGATCCGGGCGATCCTCCAGCCAGGCCGGGCGGCGTCGATGCCGGATCTGGAACGGCGCACCGGCTACAGCAGCACGCGGCTGGCGCAGGTGTTGAGGGAAATGGGCGCGAAGCGCATGACCACGCGGGGCGGCTTCGCGTATTACTTGGGGTGAGGACCACGACACGGGGGAAATGACATGCCACACAGCAACGCGGGCGACCTGGCCCGGCGACTGTTTGAAACGGACCCCACTTACCGCAGCCTGGTGGGCAACCTGCGGGCATACCTCGAACCCTACAATCGGGCGCTACTGCTCGACGCCGTGATCCTGGCCGACGAACTCGTCGCGAGCGAGATTGTGCGGCGCATGGCGGAACAAAGTGGCTTCAGGAGTCGAAAGCAGTGGCAGGACTGGTTCAAGTCATTGGAAAACAAGGCCGCCACCATGGTCGACGAGCCGGCCGTGGTCACCCCGCCGAAGTGAACAGGTCGCGAGGTGCCGGCGCCGGCACCTCTTGGAATAGATCGCGGCCGCCGCCGAACTTGAGCGACCGCACCACGTCGTCGGGCACGTTCCACAAGTTTTGAGCGCCCCGGTATGGGACCGGCTCGGCGAGGGCCCAGACGTTGTCGAGTAGCCAGCACCACGGGCCGAACGTGAACGGGCTCGGCGGCGCGGTGGCCACCGGCACGCAGTCCACGACGGTGGCGACGCCGACCAGCGCCCCGAAGGCCAGGCCTTCGGGGACAGGTGTGCCGTCGGCCAGCGCGGTGCACATCCACGCCTTCGACTTCCCCGCGTGAATCAGCAGCGGCCCCCGGTACCGGGAAAACCAACTGCGATTCTCCACGCGCTTCGGACCGCTGACGATCGCCCAGGCCCACGGCTGGCAGACGGTAATGGCTTTCATGGTAACACTCCCTCGTAAATGAAGGGGCGGCCGCGATCGCGGCCGCGCCCCGGTGATTCCAACAGGTTCACGGACCCGGTTACGAGCCGCCCAGTTGGCGGCTGGCGGGGGATCGTCGCGGGCGAGATGGGACCGGCGCCGCCAGGGCCAGGTCCTCCCGGAGCCGGTTATTCACTTCGCGGATCGTGTCGCGCATTCGGTCCAATTCCTGGCCGACGGCGTCGACCTCCTGTGTAGAATGATCGCCATGAAAACCGCTTGCCCCAAGTGCGGCCAGGTCCTCGACCAGGCCGGCGAGGTCACCCACGAAGGCCGGACGTTCCCGGTGTTTCAGTGCGACGACTGCACCGAAACGGTCGAACTGTTCGGCGCGAAGGTGGAGGCCGCGCACACCTTCGCCCTCGACGGACGGGGGCGGCCGTTCAACCCGGCCGACTCCCCGCCCGACGGCGGCTAGTCCCCCTTCACCAGCAGCCCGTTGACCACGCGGCAGCGGCTCGCCGAGCGCGGGAAAAAGTGCTTGAACGTTTTGACGGCGAACGCGGACGCGGCGGCCGACGCGTTCCGGCGGCTGACGCGCGTTCCCCGTTGCATGGCGAAGGCGAACATGGTCAGGTAGGTGACCACGGACAGGCGGCCGCTCAGGATGATCTTGTTCCCGCGGACCATGTACCGGCTGCCGCCGCTCGACGTGTGTTCCTCGCCGCTGGTGTCGTCGCGGACCAGCAGGGTTTCGAGCCCGTAGGCGGCGCACAGCCCGCGGTGGAGTTCGGCGTACTTGTCGCCCCGCTCGGCGTCCGTTCCCTGCCACGGCTTGGCATCCCGGAACGCCTTCACCGCCACCTTCGCCGCCGCGTTCAGTTTCAGTTCGCTACGCATGATCTGACCCCTGTAATTGCAACCCTGGACAGCTCGCCGCGACGTGCGGCGAGCGAATGGCCGCGCTGCCCCCGCGATGGCTGGCGCGGCCCGTGGCTCACCCGAACAACGTTCGGGACGTGGACCGCACCGTGCCGATCGACCGGAACTTGCAACCCGTTTTCGGCGTGAACACGTGCACGCTGTCGTTCTTCACCGGCTTGGGCGTGCCGGGCATTTCGTCGGGCAGACTGGCCAGGTACACGCCGGCCTTTGTCTTGGCCCAGTGCAGCGGGTTGCCGCGGCGGACCACGGCGAGACGGTTGGGTCGCGACCAGAGCCCGAGCATCACCAGCGGCTGACCGCGCTCGCCGGGGGCCGCGGCCTCGACCGCCTTCGCACACCGTTCGCCGATCGACCCGTCGAACTGTTCCACGAGCAGGCCGAGGACCTCGGAGTCGCAGTCGCTGACCGGGCTCAGACTGTAATCGTTGATGACGTCTTCGAACCGGGGGAGCGTGCCGTTGTGCACGATCCAACCGCCGTCCGACGGGTGCGGGTGGTTGTTGACGTTGCTGGTGAAGTTGCCGTGAGTGGCCCAGCGGCAGTGGCCGATCAGCATGGTGGCCTCTTCGGCGATCGCGAGGATGCCCATGTAATCGGTGATCCGGCCCGTCTGTTTGAAGCAGTGCAGTTTCCCGCGCCGGTCGATCCACGCGAAGCCGAACGCGTCCGGCCCTCGCCGTTCGGTGACGCGGGCGATCTTCTCAAGCCGCGACAGGTTCAACTCGCCGTTCCCGTCCGCCACGAATCCGAATACTCCGCACATAGTAAACCTCCAGAATGATGCTTGTTGGAAGATCGCCCCCGCCACGTTGGCGGGGGCGGTTGCCGGTGCGCTACGCTTGGGGCTCGGAGTCATACTTCCGGGCCAGGCGGGTGAGTTCCTTTTTGCTCGTTTTGATCGCGGGCAGACCCTCGCCGCTCAGGTCACCGTGAACGTGCGGCTGACGGCCCTTCGTCCAACCGAGCTGGTAGAACAGGCGGGTGATGGCGGTGAGCCCCTCGCCGTCGCGGTGGATCGGCGACGTGGCGACCGGTGCCTTCGCGGTCCAGTCCGTGGTCCGCTTCGCCTTCAGGGCCCGCTCGACCAGTCCCACGCACAACCGAACGTAGCCGACCAGTTTCGCGGCGTTGAGCGTGGCGGCGAAGGCCCGGAACTCCACCGTCGGCTTGTTGGTGGCGAAGTTCGCCACGTGGTACCGGTCGTGCTGGGTGTTCTGGCGAGCGTGCTGCACGTCGCCGTAGCGGTTCAGGCCCTTGCTCCAGCGACCGGTTTCGCGCTTTTTCGTGCCGGTGGAGGCGAAGATGGCTTTTTCAAAGTTCGCCACCAGTGTCATCAGTTTCGCGGCGGCGACCGTGTCGGCCTTGTTGAACCCCACGTGAATGTGGAGACCGCAGGACGGGTTCACCTTCGCGCCGAAACTCTTGATCACGGCGAGGGCGGCGAGCAGTTGACGAAGGCCGTCGGCACCCTTCAACACGGGGGAGACGAATTCACACGCCACGTGATCGCGGGTCGCGGGCGTGGTGCGGATCGACGGGTCGCCGTCGGCTTTCCACCCGGGCAGTTGCGGGATGGCGAGTCCACACCCGTGCGGCCCGACCAGAACGGCACCGTGCGGGATGGTAGTTTCGATTTCAACGCCGAAGGTGATTTCGTTGACGTCCATTGCAGGGCCTTTCGTGTAAGGGATTAGCGAATGACGAAGTAGTACCACGCCAGAGTGCCGGCGATGCCGAGGACCGTTCGGGCGATGATCCAAGCCGCTTCAGCCAGGTCCCGTTTCGTGAACTTCATTTCTGTCTCCCGTTCGCGTTTCAGTCCGACCTCTACCTATATATACGTCATCGGACCGAAAATGTTTCGACCGATTTACCGGATTGCGCGGAGTTTTTTCGCGGCCGGAATGCACGGTCCAACGGATGCCCTTGTTTCGCTGGGAGTTGCGTGGCGGGTAGCTTTCAGCTCGACATGGGAAAAAAACCAGAAAAGCCGTCGGACAGTCCGGGATCCACGGGGCCCGCGTATACGCCCGCGGAACTGGCCGCGCTACTTACGAAGGCGGGGCTCGGTCCGGTGACCGCGGAACAGGTGGAGGCCGACGTCGCCGCGGGCCTGCCCACGGCGAACGGGAAGATCCATCCGGTGCAATACGCGGCGTGGCTGAACGGAGCCGCACGTGCCGATTGACCTGCGCAAGTTGAAGCCGGCCGAACTGTGCGGCCTGGTGAACGGCACACCGCTCGGCCCGGTGCTCACCCTGCCCGCCCTGGCTCGCCAGCGTCGGCAGGCGGGGGCGAAGATCGGCGACGGCCGGACGGTGCACTTCCTCCGATACCTCGCCTGGCTCGCACTGGAGCGCCACGGACGGCGGGTCCTTCCGGCGGTAAATCCGGGGCAGGG
>Ga0247678_1000050_pt1 | contig 46153 bp, 66 predicted proteins | sample CNK19_metaG_FD_182801 | JGI IMG/M metagenome (GOLD analysis project Ga0247678, IMG submission 182801) | Soil microbial communities from Purdue University Martell Research Forest, Indiana, United States - CNK19 | ecosystem: Environmental > Terrestrial > Soil > Temperate forest > Bulk soil... | reverse complement strand
GCCGCCGTAATGCCCGTGATGGCCAGATTGGTGTTGGTGACCAGATTGAACGCGAACGGATAGTCATGGCCGGCGAAGACCGACGACGCGATCATGCCATAGACGACGTTGCCGATCACCTTGATGCAGGAGATGAAGCCCGCGCCCGGCAGGCCGAACTGAAAGCCGCTGGAGAAGCCCGACGAGAACGGACCGCCGATCAGCGAGTAGTCCACTCGCGAGATCGCGGCCGGGCGGCAGCTCCAGAGATTTTTGGTGCCGGGATACGGGATCAGGTTCTGCAGCGCCGCCATCGCGCCCTTCATCACGTTCGACGAGTCGAGCGCGTCCGAGACGCCCGCAGGCGAGAACGGATAAGGTTGGGTGCGGCTAAGTGTCACAGGTGTCACCAGCCGACGAGTTTTGTGTTCGGGAGATTGTAGAAGCTCTTGCCGAACCGGCGGCGATCGAGCTTGACCGTGTTCACCCGGTCTTCCGGGTTGTCCTTCATCCGCAGGTATTTGCGAAGGATCGCACCGGCGCCGATGACGCCCTGATCCTCGTTATCGCCGAGAAACAGCGACGCCCGGTCATCGTTGGTGATCCGCATCAGTTCGCCGGCCAGCCGCGTAATCAGGTACATCTGGTTGGGAAACCACGGCGAGACCGCGCTGGTCTCCGGCGTGGCGATATCAGCCTTCTGCGGGAAATAGCGACACGTCCACGGATACTGCCCCGAGGCTGGCGGCCACACGTAGAAATTGGGCGGCGAGGCCGGCGTGTCAGCCATGTCGACGTAATAATTCACCGGATAGGAGCTGAAGCCCGGCGTCTGCACCTGCATGTCGAACTGCGCCTGATCGAAGTTAATCAGGACGTAGCGCACACCATTCAGATACCAGATGATCTCGTTACGCTCCGCGCGCAGGAAGTCGGCCGGAAGCGCGTTCGGCCCGGTGCCAGGGATATATTGGTTGCCGGGACCGGAGATCGTCGTGGTGTTGAAGTTGCCGGTCGCGGTCTTGCGCGCGACCTCGAAGTCATAGTCCTGCGCCAGCTCCTCCAAAATGACGTTGAGAAGCTGGCCCGATTGGGTCAGGTAGTTAGGGCACTTCGCGATCTGGCGCGCGAGCGAACAGATTTGAGCCGCTGTCTGCGCCATCCTGCCTCACCTTATCATCGCCTCGAGCTCGGCGATATTCACCCTGTACCGCTCGACGTTGTACTTCATGCCCTCGATCGTCTTGCGATGGTTCTCCAAGCCGACCTCTTGCTGCTTGTTCAGCTTGAACTCGCCGCGGCGCCCGCTGCTGGCGTGCTCGGCCGCAGCTGCATTCTGGAAGTCGGCCACCTTCTCGACCTGGTTCTTGAGCGCGATCTCCTCAAACTCCAGCTTCTTCCGCAAGTCCTTGACCTGATATTTCGCCGCCTGCCGGTCCAGCGCCCGCATTACCTTGTCGAGTGCGGCGTTGACCTGATCGTCGGAAGCCTCGAACGGAACGAATGACTGGGCGATGATCTGGCTTCGGTCGTGGATATTGAATGTGATGGAGAAGCCAAGCGCAGGTGCAGTGCCGGCAGGAGTATCGTCGGGCATGTATGATCCTTCTAGGAAGCAAGTTGAACGCGGGCAGTGCCCTTCTTGGGAGACAGGCGAACGGCGGTGTTGGCGAGCTGCTGCTTCTGGTAGAAGTTGGGCTCGTCTTTGCCTTCGATCTCGGCCTGATGCCGCCACGACCGAGCCATCTGCTCGCGCACGACGTCGGCCTTGGCCTTCGGCAGGTCGTAGGTGCGGCCGTGCATGTAGGTCACGCCATCCAGCGTGATGCGGTCGATATAATCGGCGAAATTGATGTAGACCGCCTCCAATTCACCCTCATCGCCCAACGGTCCTTTTTGCACCGGGACGTCCTCGCTGCTGATGCCAAGCTCCTGCTCGGCCATGATGCGAGCTTGCTTGAGCAACGCCTGCTCGCGCGCCTTGGCAAGCATCTCGGGCGGGACTTTGGAGCGGTCAATACGACGGGAGGGAGCCATCAGGTGTGCGTCCATGAGGTTGCGGCGGAAGGAGCGGCGCCGCCGGCAATGGCGTTGGCCGACAACAGGATCGGCCAGCCATTGGCGTCGACGGCGACGTAATCACCGGGGAGACACTGAAGCACGCCCCGGTTCGGAATATAGAGCTGACCACCCGAGTTGAACGCGCCCGGCCAGATGGGCTTGGCAGAAGGCGCGGTCTGGGCAAGCTGCCCGCTGTCGTTGGAGCGATCGTCGAGGATCCTGGCGGCAAGTGCCGCCAGGTCCGTAGCGTTCATGCTCTGAACGAAGCGAAGGGCCGCCAGAGTGGTTGTGGCGTTCGATCCTAGCGTAAGTAAAGCCATAGTATTACCCCTGACTGTTACTTAACCGAAGGATGAGGAGAAGGCGCTAGTGCTTTCAATTCTCATCATAAAAGCGGCGTTAGATATCAACGTGCCGTAGAACACTTTCCACCCCACAACTCGAAGTTGATTTAAGGGGTCTGACTTGTCCGCACCAAACAACGCCGTGATCTTCACTTCATCCAGACTGACCTGGGCATAGCTTCCCCGACCGAAGATGAAGGTCGGATAGACCGTAATGCCAACCCCAGGCACCGCCGGCGGCGTCTGGGCCGTGCCCAGGCCGGTGATCGTAACAGTGGTACCGCCGGTGAGCTGCGTCGCCTGCCCGGCTTGCGGGCCGATGGTCGGACCGGAGGTGGTCAGGCCGAGATTGAGCAGGCTCGTGAGGCCGAGACCGCTGATGTAGACGTTCCACGTATAGCCAGCCGTGCTCGGCAGCGTGACGTCGATCGAGCCGTTCGGGCCGACCACCGCGACCGCGTTCGATACGGCACTGATGATCGACTCGTACTGGTTCTGGGTGTCGGAGCCGGTGACCTGGATGACATAGTTGCCGGTCGCCAGCGAGCCTTGCGTGGAAGCCACGCCCTGCACTGCGGTCGCACCAAGGAACGTCGGCACGAGGTTCGATGAGCAGAACCGCACCCCGCCCCACTCGCCCACTTCGGCGTTGTAGAGCCGATTGATATCGCTGTAGGACCAGGCGGTGACGATGGTGGAGTTCTCGCGCAGATCCTGCACGACCAGCGGATGGAGAATGGACGGATAATGCGCCATCTGGCGCGGATTGCTTGACGCCTTGGCGCCGCCGGAGTCGGCCTGGACTTTGATATCGGTCTGTTCGTCGCCCATGTAGCGGGGCGAGCCGATCGTCGACAAGGCGCCAACTGCGCGGTTGATCTCGTGAGGGTTGAGAACGTCGCCGGCGACGAGGGATGCCCGCGAGCCGCGGGTATTGACGTAGTTGATCTGGGTCGTGCCGGCCAGAATGCTGTTGAAGGTATTGCGATCCAGCGTTTCGCCGATCTGCAGGCCAATCAGCTCCTGCGCCTTCTGCACCAGCGGATGCTTGATGGTGAGCTCGGCTACGTCGGTGATCGTGACCTTATCGCCCCACTGCTGGGCAGTCGCGCTGACCTGGGAGATGGTCATCGTCTCGCCGATCGGCGGGACGCCTTCACTCAGGGGCGAGAACGGCAGCGGAATGCGGTTGAACCGTGTCGCCGTGTAGGTCGTGCCGCGTCCTTTAGGGAGCGTGGCTGGGTCGCCAAACTGGTAGGCGACAAGGGTGCGGCGAGCGAGAGGGAGGGTTTTGTCGGCGATGTAGTTTTCAATATCCGAAGAAAACTGAGAGGCTGCGTTCGTGGCCATTTCTCGCTCCTAGAACGAACCACGCCGCATGGCGGGGTTCAGAAAGTTATATTCTCCAGGCGCTTATCGCGCGCCTCCTGCTCCGACACCTTGCCGCGGTTGCCCGCGGTATCGCTTCTCGCCGCTCCGGGGCGCACGGTCTGTCGCGCGATGCGCTGCTGACCCTGTGCCTGCTGCCGCTGCTTTGCGACGCTCCTTCCGGCCCTTGCCTTTTCGCCGATGATGTACGTCAGAAGACGCTCACGATCGACGTTCTGTCCTGCTGCGCGCATCTGCTGAAGGCGCGTTTCGACCTCATCGGCGTACTTCGCGGCAAGCGGGTCGGTCGCCTTCAGAGCGTTGAAGGCCGCCTTGTCGCCTGTCTCGTAGGTCTGCCACTGAATTTGTCCTAGTGTCGCTTGGAACCGCTTGTCCGACTCGCTGAGCCGGTAGTTGATAAGCTCGTCTGGGGTCATCAGAGCAATCTGCTCTGGGGTTGGCCCCTGTGGTGTCGCCTGCGCGGGCCGCTCAAGCCGAGCGATCCGCTCCTGCAATTCGCGTGCTGCGTTCTCGGCGCGTGTCGCTCGCTCGGTCGCCTCCTTGGCGGTCTGCGAGAGCTTCTGGAACCGGACTTCGCCGCGTGAAGGTTGGCGTCGCGCCGGTTCGCCGTCTACTTGCTGACCTTCGCCAGCACTCGCCCCGTCACCTTCGGCGGCCCCTTCAGGATCGACCCCATCTTCTGGGTTTTCGCTATCGGGATCTGTGGCATCCGCTTCGGCTTCGAGCCCTTCATTCGGTGTTCCTTCTTCGGTCGGGAGATCGTCTTCCTCGCCTGCCATTTCACTTCTCCTGCAGCGGGCTTACGGCCGCCAGTCGTGGGGCTCCTTACGGGAGCGACGCGGTGCGGTGACTTACGGCCACCAGTCGGAAGACTGCATTTTCAACGTCTTGCGCCAAAATGTCAATGCGGCGTGTGAAGGTCACCGGAACGACCACGCGAGCAGGACAAACCCCATCACAATGAGCGCCAGACCAATGGACGTCGAACTGGGGTATTGCACTTATCGGCGAGGCCCGACTGACTGTGGCGATAGAGTAGAGCTGATCTGGGTCAAAACCTTCTCCAGCTTCTCGTCGGTCGACTTCTGCCGTTCCTGCTGTACCGCCATCTGCGTGGCGAGCGTGGTCACAGCAGCCGCGATCTTCTCGTTGCTGTCGAGGAACTGCTTGCCGAGCGTGTTGCGCTTCTCGTCCTGCTCTTTGATGGCCGCTGCAGTCTTGGTTAGCGCATCAGTCTGGACAGCCTTGATATCCACCACGTTGTAGGTGAGGTAGGCGTAGCCGATCGCCACAAAGAAGATGCCTGCGGCAATGCTGAACATCTGCACCATAGAGACCTTGAACTTGGTCTCAGGCGTGATCGTCGCATCCACGTCGTAGTGGGTATGCCGAGCTTTCATTCGCGCACGCTTTGCCATACTCAGGCAACGTAGTCAGGGTCACCTGGTTGCGCAGGAGGGAGAGGTGTCTCGAGCCGCGCGAATAGGGCGTCGATACCGGCCGCCAGCGTCGCCCGCTGATCGTCGTTTGGAGCCTGCCCCGTCAACTCGCCGTACAAAGCCTCAGCGTAAGGCTTGAAATCCTTAACGGTTTGAACGACTTGTGGAGCGACCTTAATCAAAGTTGAGACCGCAGTGAGAACGATGCTGGCGATTGCTGACGGGTCCATCACTTGATCCCATATTGCATCTGGAGAAGCTTGTAGTCATTGATGATCTGGCTGGCGCTTTCGACCAGTGCGACGGCGTTTAGCTGGCCGCCGACCGAAGCCCTGTTGGCCGCCTGTACGGCCGCCTGTACCGGGATCGCAGCCTGCTGAATGCGGACGACGATCGGGCGGCAGGACGGCGGGATCAAGCGCTGAGCGCAGGCATCGCGGTAGTTGGCGCTGATCGCAAGCGTCGCGCCCCAGGAGGCGTTGATCGTGTCGAGACGCGACGACGTGAGCGGATTAGCGATGCTCGCGCAACCCGCAAGTGCAAACGCCAGTAGAACGGGGATCAAACGTCTCATTGGCTCACCACTTTCGGTCGTGTTGGATCAGCAAGCGCGGCTGCGGCTCCATCGGGGGGCGCCGTCGTGTCGACAACAATTTTCTTGACGTCGGGCATCGCCTCAACGGCCTTGAGCTGAGCAGTATCAGTGTGAGCAAACATCGACCAGATGATAGGAGCAAGCATGATGATCGCACCAGAGATTTGCTCCCACATTGCGCCGTTGATGCCCAGCGTGCCGTGAGCAACGACAGCAGTCCCGGCGATCTGAAGGAGGGTACGAAGGAGACTGAGAAATTGGGCGTTGTTCATAAAATCCCCTTGCCGCTAAACGGGTTGTATCATAGTCCTCGTGTGGACACAATCTAGACCACCGACACCTGATGGCTCGGAATATTAGCTGCAACCATTATCGGCCCTACAATTGGTAGTTTGACCGCTTTTGGCCAGAAGTAACCAATGAGGCCGAAAGTGCTTGCTTGTTTTGCCAGCATCTCGATTTGCACCATGTCCGATTCATTCCCACCTAGCGTCCACACAAAACCATTCCGCTCACCGCAATAAAAACCGACGTGCCCGAGACCAGATGCGCGCGACGTTCGCCAAAAGACTGCGATAGCGCCCAACGCAGGTCCAGATAGCTGAACAAAATCAGTATCATGACGAAAGGATTGCGATGCTGGCGAGCGCGTTCCCGCAATGCCGCTGCTTTCCAGCATCGCATTGGCAAAAATTGCACACCACGGCTGGCCTTGTTCGCCGCAATGAGCAAGGTTGCAGTAGCGCTGAACTGAAGGGCCGCCATTATTTCCTACCTCGTGCGTGCCAATTTCTTTCCACGCTGCCTGAAGCCACTTGGGAGCATTATCTGGGCACTTCATCGTTATCTCCGATCGTAGTTCATCCAAAGTGCGCGTAGATGCTTGCGGGCCTCCGTCGCATCCTCGCCGCCAGCTTCCTCGTATTCGGCCAAAGCGTACCACAAATCAGCGGCGTTCGGGTTGCGCACAAGCGCAGCCTTGATATCAGGAATGGCGAACTCCCGAGCCACGTAAAGCCGTGTCGCCACCCAGAAGTACGCCGGAGCCGCCCGCATCGGGTAGTCCAGCGGCCACATGATCGAGGCGCGATGCAGGTGAAACAGGGCTTGCCCAACCGTATCGGAGCGCTTGGCCCAATAAAACTCGAGCTCGGCTCCAAGCGAGCGAACTGTGCAGTCCAGGCCGATCGCGGCAAAGACTACCAAGAACAAGAACCGCGAGAAACGACGTAGCAGGCATATACAGCGGGAAAGCAACGAGACCCTCCGACAAAAACACGATCAGAACGTAGTGCTCGGCGCGCAGCGGCCGCGCAAGCCATGCGTACAGTAACAGACCTAACACCAAAAGCACGCCGGGACCAAGTTCATAGGTCAGATTGAACAGATCGGCGTGCGCCGAGCTCGGCCGAAACAGCAGCGAGTCGAGCCGCGTCGCGTGTTCGGGGAATGTCGTGTAGAACGAGCCAAGACCATGCCCCCAAAAGGTAGAGCCGTCCCAGGCGTCGAGCCAGAGGTCGATCCGCTGGTTAAAGCTAGGCGTCCAAAGCCCGGTGTCATGCCTGAGAACGAGATAGGCAATCAGCTCCAGTCCTACTCCGGCAAGCGCCACCGCTATGAAGCGATTTTTCTTATATATCAACCAGATAGAAAGAACTGCTAAAGCGAAAAATGCACCGCGGCAATAGCTTAGCCACAGCGTTGGCAGGATACCGGGGATCGCCCACCATAGCCGCGAGGCGATCACACCGACGAGCACCATCGCTGCCAGTTCGCCGGCAAAATTCTTATTGAAAAACAGCCCTCCGGGGATCGCAGCCTGCGACAAAACGTCCCACCCGTAAACCTGGGCGACGGAGACCGCGCTGTTGACCGCGAGCCCAATCGCCATTGCGCCGTAGACGGACCGAAGTGACGACGGCGCGGCGCAAAACACCAGCGACAAAAGGCCAAACAGCAGCATCGCGCGCAAGCCGTCGTAGAAATTGAAGGTCCAGCTTAGCGAGAACGCTGCCCACGCGAGAAAACAAGCGCCCAGCAGGTGGGCCACCGTCAAACGGTTAGGATGCCTATACCAAAGGATAGGCATGACCAGCATCAGGAGCGCCCAGCGAGGCGTTGTGGCCGGTCCTGGGATGCCCTGAACGAACAAAACCGTAACGAAGAAGGCGAGATACTTCATCAGTAGGAGACGATCACGACGCCGCGGAAACCGTCGCCGGGCGCGTTGTCGTACCCGCCTCCGCCGCCGCATCCTGCTGCCGTAGCGCTGGTTGCGTTGCTGACAGTGCGCCGTTCGCCCGCTCCCGCGCAAGCATCGCCACCGCTGCCCGCAGGCGAGCTCTCTGACGATCCCCCGCCGCCGGCCGCATAGTTGATTGCCGAGCCGGTGATCGAGGATGCGCGCGGTGCGCCGCCGTTGCCGCCACCCACACCGTTGACACCGTTGGCGCCCACACCGCCTGCGCCACCGCCGCCTGCCTGCGACGTCGTGGTCGCCGTCGAGCCTGTGCCGCCAATGTTGCCGAAGCAGTTGACGCCGCCCGATGGCGAGACTTGCGTGATCGCCGACGATCCGCCGCCGTTGAAAGCACCGCCGCCCGACGAGCCGCCGGCTGCGCCGGTGGTGTTGGTGTTGGCCGCGCCCCCGCCACCACCCTTGGCCGTAACCGGCGTGCCGGAGACGTCAAAAACGCTGTCCGTGCCGGGGTTGCCGCGGACGTTTGCGCCTGTCGGATGGACGCCGCCCGCGCCGACCGTGATCGTGTAGCTCGTGGAGGTGAGCGTGTATGTGTTGGTGTTCTCGCAAACGCCGCCTGCGCCCCCGCCGCCACCTGTACCGCCGCCTGCCGTGCCGCCGCCGCCCGAAGCGCCGCCAGCGACCACCAGAAGCGACGCCGTGGTCTTGGATCCACCCGCGCAGGTCAGCGTGCTGCTGCCGGTGAAGGTGTGGATCGTCTTGGTGCCATTGGTGGTGATCGTCCCGCCGGTGCAGGCAAAGCCGGCGATGCCGCCAGGACCGGGGAACGGTAAGCTTTGCGGAAGGGCCGAGCTTGCGAGCAGCAAGCCCAGCAGAACAAGCAGCGGGCGCTTCACCGATACACCGCCCAGTTCAGCGTGATCGCCCCCGGCGTGATCGTCGCAGCCGTCCCATTGCAAACTTCAAAATTGACAGTGCCATTGGTGGGATAAAGTCGGATGGACAGGCCGCCCGCCGTCACTGGGATATACCCGGCAACCGCCGCAGTGCTCGCGTTGAACGCCGCCACAATGGCGTCGGTCGAGACGACGCCGGCAGCTCCGGCCGCAGACGTGTTGCACGCGGTCGACGCGATCGGCGTCGTGTTGAGTGCCTTGGCGCCGCTGGCGATCGTTGCCGTGAGCGTCTTGGTCAGAGATGGGAAGCTTAGCGTGTCGCCGACAGTCAGTGCGCCCGCGACTGGCTGCACCGTGATTGTGCCCGACGTGGCGTTGCCCATCGTCACATTGCCAAGCGTACCGGAAGCGCCGAGCACAAGCTGTGACGTGGCCGACCAGATGCTGGCACCGCGGTTTAAAATTTGACCGACTGTCGTGCCGATGAAGTCGAGGATCGAGGTTGCCGTCAGCTCCTGCGCCGGCTGATTGGTGCCTGCCTTGTTGCCGATGACGACATTGTTACTGGAGACCGTAAGATTTGATGCGGGCAGTGAAGGCGTCGCCCAAAGCGGGTTCGCTCCCGGTCCCAGTGTCTTGAGAAACTGCCCGCTCGTCCCCGCCAGCAGACACGTCGGCGTTGCCGTCGAGTTCCAGTAGACGATGCCACCTTGAGCGGTGCAGACCAGCCAATCGACGTAGGACGCGACAATATCTTTGACCGTGTTGCGAAGCAGCGCGGGCGTGATTGCGCCGGAAGTGTTGTCGGGCCAGTTGGTGTCGATCTCAGCGTCAAGCGTGACTTTCGACGATTGCGCAAATGCAGGCGACGCCAGAAGCAGCGCGAGAGCGACGAGAACAAATCTAATCATGCCATTCAAGCTCCGGTGCTCTGACGACAATCTCCAGCAGGATCGCGAAACCGAAAGACCAAACAGCGAAGCATAGCATCATCTTACGACATTACAGGTGGAATAGGAGTTACAGCTTCGGCACTGATAACCATCTTAGATATCTGGGTCTTGATAATCATAGCAAAGTAATCCACAAGCTGTGCCACAGTGCCGCTGGGATGATCCTTTCGGAATGCATTGATGATTCGCGTAGCGTCGGCCCCAGAGAAGGTAAGCGTCTCAGACACAGGACCTGTGCCAGGATCAATAGTGATAGTAAGCGTTGCCATTAGGTAAACACTCCTGGGTTCGTGCCGCCCTTCCAGCCGCCGTTATAAATGTAGAGTTTGTTATTTGTCGTGTCGTAACGCACGGCAACCTTGCCGGTGACGCCTCTAGGAACGCCCGTAGGTGGCCCTGCACAGGTCGGGATATACATATCTCCATCTGTAGCTGTAGTTGCTAAAGCACCCGTAAGTCCAAGTGCCACGTTTGCAAAGCTGTCCCAGTAAACCGCTTGGTTTGTAATCGCTACTGCATTTGAACTTGAGCCAAGCCAGAAGCCTTCTCCAGCGTTGATGCCCATAGCACCAAAGTTTGCACCGTTTCCCCACATTAAAATAGTTGGAACAGTCCCGGTCGTCTCTTTGATGTAGATATTCGACGCGGCCATTGAGTAGCCAAAGATGTTACCACCGATGGTGGCCATCTGGCCGCATTGCATGAAGCCAAGCCGGTTGACGCTGAAAAAGCTGACGCCACCGACCAACAAATTAAGGAGGTTTGAAGCGCCCGCGCTACTGGTATTTGTAATGTTTAGTCTAAACGCATCCCCAGCGTTGTTTCCACCGCCGACATTCCATGTGCCGGATATGTCGATGATCGAGTGCGTGTCGGCCGTATCTGCGGAGAAGCCAGATACGATTAGCGCCTGCGTGTCCAGTGCTGGTGTAATCGTCTGTGTTACAGTGAAAGTGTTGGCGACGTTGGTAAGAACGAGATCGTCGTCGATATCCAAAATCAACGTGCAGGCGACAAACGCCGTTTTATCTGTGAAGTTTCTAATGTTGTTTGGGCCGACAAGTGGCTGCGTACAACTCGTCAAGCTAATCGCGGTCCCCGCACTCGGCCCGTTCAAAGTATTTGCTTGGACGTTAAGTTGCACAACTGCGGACGCAGTAATGCCAGGTCCAGTCCCCAGCGAGCAGTCGAGCAAATTCGAGTTGATGGATATTCGTGGCCAGCCGGAAACGATGTTGATGCAGCTCCCCGAAACACTCTCGATGTTGTTGTCGCAAATCGAAAGTTGAACAGTGGGCGCAGCACCCACGTCCATGCTGATACCATCGACAATGAGGCCGCTGTCAGAAACTATTTTGTTGTTGGCGATTACTCCACCGCCGCCGCTTTCAATGCGAATACCTGCTGCGGCGTTGGCGAGTGGAGCGAATTGCGAATTGGTAACATGCCAGCCGCCCGCATCGGCGTTGACAGTGTTTCTTATTCGCAACGCCCAATGGACCGAACGGACAATTTCACAATTATCAATCTGCCAGCCATATCCGGTCTGCACGTCAACAGTATCATAGAAGCCGTCGAACGTAACTTGATCGAAGTTGCAGACATTCAGCGCACTAGCATTGACAACCTTAACCGCTGTCGATCCCGCCGCTCCCACTCCAGAACAGACGAGAGAAATATCCTCGAATTTCGCCGCAATCGCCGTAACGTTAAAAAGTACATTGTTAGTCACAGTATCAACGATCTGGGTAACGGCACCTGTATTGCTGTAGTCACCCCCCGTGCATCCTATAACAAAAGTAGGATTAGCAAGAGTAAAGCCCCCAGTCGTGACCCATTTCCCAGGACGAAAATAGAGAACGCCCCCGGTAGATGGAATTGCTGCGATAGCCGCCGTAACCCCCGCTGTTACATCTGTACCAGTCCACAAAGATACAGAAGCCTGCTGTGCTGGCGTCAGATACGAATAAACGTCAATCCAGCCCAGCAGCCCAGCGACCGTAGGGGCAACGCCACCATCCTTGATCATGTTGCGGTTGACGAAGACCGCAGCGTTGCCCGGCGTCACTGCGCCCTGCGTGATGACGCCTGGATTTATCACGTCATCTCCGCTGCTGCGAACTGCGTCGTCGCTGTGGCGTTCACGTAGACGTCGCCCATCCAGCCCTCGAGTTGCGGCGGCGGAAAACAACCACCGGGGATCACTTCCCAAACAGCACCCGTCAAGCCAAGCCGCACCAGAAGATTGTCGCCGTTGGTGTTGAGCGACACCGCAGAGTAGTTCTCGATTAGGAAGCCAAGCCGGTTGGCGTTCGCCGGGATGATCTTGACATAGGCTCCCGTGCCCGCGCCGCCGTAGGACGTAAGCGTGCCGAACGCAAGCTGAAGCCCGCGGGCAAGCCGGTTGCTCATCCGCTCGCCGCCTTCTTGATGTTGTCAATCTTGGACTGGTACGCCGCCTTCAGCGCCGCGACGCGATCCTTCTCGAGCTTCAACACCTTCTCGTCCTCGGCGATCTTGTTCTCTCGCGCTGCCGCCGCATTCTCCCGTCGCGTCATCTCGGTCTCGCGCGTGGTGATGGACTTGTCGCGAGCATCCAGGTCGCTTCGCATCTTCTGAACGAACTGGGCACCCTTGGCAACCTCCTCCTCGCGCGGTGTGAGCTTATGCAGCATCTCGTTGCGCAGCCGCGAACTCTCGGCATGGTGCGCCTGTGCTTCAGCCAAAGTCTCAGCCGCCTTGGCCTGCTTGTCACCGGCCTCCTTCAGCGATGCCGCCGCCGCATCCTCGTGCGCCTGCAGTTTGGTCAGAAGTTTTGCCGATCCGTCCTTGTCGCGGAGAATGTCGACCAGTCCCGCCAAGAGCCTGATGCCTGATGTGTCGTCCATGATCGCTCCTAGAAGGTTGTGGTGACGCGAAGTTTGCCCGTCGAGTCGCAGGTCAGACTTTGCTGCTGGCCGTCGCTAAGCGTCGGCGGGGTCGTGTAGAAAATGCAGCCGGTCACGACGGCCGGCGAGCGAACCGATGCTCCTTGCCCCCATGCAAAGCCAACACCTGCGAGCGCGATGCCAAATGCGATAATAACGGCCTGCGTGTTTGTCATGCTGTTCTCCTCGGCATCTGGCTGGGATCGTGAAGCTGGTCTTGGTGGATTGCGCCCGGCGGCTGCTGCACGCCCTTCGGCGGCGCAGGCACAGCGCCTGGCCGCGGCGAACCGGCAACGCCTGGTCCCGCGCCTCCCGGCACGCCCGGCTGACCGGACGGCATCCCACCCGCCATCGGACCTCCCGCCATCCCGACCATCATCGCCTTGCGGTTCATCTGCTGAATATGGGTGAAGATGTGCGCCTGAATTTTCTTCGCGTAGTCGGACTGCGGGTCCTGCTGCAGCATCTGCATGTGCGACTGGATATGGGCGTTGTCGTCGTCGAGCTCGTGGGTCTTGATCTCGAACCCGTTCTCCAGCATCTCGTTCTCCTGATCGACGCTGACCGGCATCTGCTCCTCCGGTCCCTCGAAGGTGAGCGGAGCGAGCTGCGGGCCGAACGCGCTGCCGGCCATGTGAACCATGAGCGGCCGCAGGTTGAGCGTGTAGGGCGCGTACTGCTCGGGCGGGATGCCGCGAAACACGTTGAGCATGGCGATCTGCATCTGGATTTGCTGCTGACTTCGCGCCTGCTCGACGCCGAACCAGATGAACTCGTACTTCTTGTCGAAGGTGATCGGCTTGACGTACTCCATCTGCGCCCGCGTGCCCATCGGGCCGTACTGCTTCACCATGATATCCTTGTCGCGATACTGGTGGTCGAGCGCCAGCATCAGCGCCAGCATCGGCGTCAGGATGGCCTGCTCGAGCACGGTCACGGCGTCAGCCGTCGTCAAGAGATCAACCTGCTGCTCCTGCGCGATCTCGGCCTGATTGAGCTTGGACGTGCCTTGCTGCGTCACCATCGACGAGTTGACCGCAAGGCTCTCCTTGATCTGCGCCTTGGCCTGGCTGACGATCTCCATGCCCTCCTTCCACAGCGGCGGAAAGTTGGCGAACTGGGTGTCCTTCGGCGACGTCTCCCAGATGGCAGCAAGCGACAGGATCATGCTGCCTATCCGCGGGTTGCTGTTGGGATCGGTCATCACGATCGGCATCAGCGCATAGGCCGCGCTGTCCATCGCTTCGTTGCAGGCATCATTGGCCATGTACTGGATCGGCGCCACCGGCTCGATCTGGCTGCGGCCCTTGACCGAGCCCTGTATTTTCTTCACCGGCGCGCTCAGAATGGGAAGAAGATCACACCAAAGAGGATTACGTTTGCAAGAAAGAATGTTATCACTGCCCCCGAAATAAGTACGGCAAAGACGCCGCTCTCCCTTACGAATTGTGACGACGCTCCAAGTCTCGTAGACGAGGGCGTGCTTGGAACCTCGCACATTCTTGATGCCGGCGGCGTCGACCATGTGCTCGGCTTTATCAGTCTTAGGTTGGCCCGACTTGCCATCGGTCATCTCCTCGATCAAGGCCTTGGCGCCGGCCTTGCTGATGCACCCTTCGCGCGCCATCTGCTTGATCTGCGCCTTGCTCCAGCGGCGCAGCACCGTAACCGAGCCGCCGACCCGGATCGCTTCGCAGGGGCTGTCGCAGGTGGCAGGCAGGATGCACAGGTCGCTGTCGGCAATCACCTCGACCTGGGGATAACCGCCCTTGACCTCGCTCTCGCGCAGGTCGTCGGTCTCCTCGCCGGTGTCCAGCCCCTCGGCCATGACCGGCGCCTTGACGCGCTCGACGACGTAGCGCTCGTCCTCGCACCACGATACGCAGATGGTGTACTGCCCCTCGACGTCGCCATTGACCAGCAACGCCGGCATCACTTCCGTCCGCACCTTGGCTTTGCGAACGTAATGGTCGAGCAGCGACAAGGTGGCGAACGGCTCAGTGCCGTCCTCGCTGATGGCGTCGACATAGCGGCCGGAAGGCGGAAACACCTGGTTGGCGAACCGGGTCTTGCGCGCGTCTACCGCGTCCTTCACCAGCGGAACAAATATCTTGGAATTACCCGAGTAGAACTGTTTGCCGCCGAGCTGGCAGTTGTAGATATCCCAGAAGTCCATCTGGTCGTTGGAACGCTGGTACTGGTTGACGAAGCCCTTCTCCACTTCCTGATAGAGATCAAGGAGTTGCGTCTCCACTGACTTTCTCGTGGAGAGCTCGTCGTCGCGGCCAAGCGGCTGCGGCTCCTCGTCGACCTCCTCCGGGTCTGGCGTCAGGTCGTCGAGCTCGTCGTCGGCCACTTAATCCTCTTCTTCCTGCATGACGGAAGATCGCCGAATCTCGTTCAGCATATCCGTCTTGCCGCGTGGCCGACGATACTCGTCCATCGCTCCTGGTTTCATAACGGAGCGATTTGTCGTCACTGCAGCCATAGTCCGAGCATTCTCTGCGGCTCGTGACAACGGATTGAAGTTGCTGTCCTTCGGTGCGCTGTGATCGTAGCTTTCTCTGCGCGCCTGCTCGATTACTGATAGTCTGCGGTCTGAAGGCATGTGCTACCCCTTGACTGGCTGCAACCCTCCCGCCCTCGGTTGCGCCAAGGCGGTCAGGTACTTGCGACCATCGGGAGCGTAGTCGAACCGGCGGTCGTTGTCACTCTCGGACATAAAGCCCGCGCGCATCAGTCCGACCGCGCTCTCCAGCCCCTCTATGAGCGTGCGATATGGTCCTTCAACAGGGAAGTCAGTGACAACTCCGGCCTTGGTAATGTCCCGGCAGTAGCCTCCGGCGAGAGCATTGATGGTCCATCGGGCCTCGGGATGGACGGCAAATCCTGGGTTGCCTCGCTTGGAATTGGCGAGGAAGCCTCGGAGGGCCTCGCGGCCAGCCGATACAGCACCTCCTCGATCAACTCCGATAGGGACTTTACGTGCCGCGGCCCGTAGACCCACGGTATCGTGAGGGTCAAAGTGTTGTGCTCCGGCGAGGAACTGAAGACCGCGCTTGGCGGCCATGCCTGCGGCTCGAACGATATCTCCAAGGGAAGCTCCAGGATCACCTTCACAACACCAGTCGTGCGTGACATGCAGAACTCCCTGGATCAGTTGGAACAGGATGGCGGTGGTGTACTGTCCGGTGGCGCCCAGGGCCACGTAAGCGGGCTCCCGGCCGCGAGGCACAGCTTGCTCAGACACGTGTTCAGCGCGGAAGCCATCATAGACAGGAAGCCCAGGACGCAGGCGAGGAGCATAAGCCAGAGCATTGAGGGTGTCCCGGTGGCCGGTCGGGAAGCTTAGCATCTGCTTGGTGAGTTCAGGCAACTCTTTTGCGAACACCACTTCGCCCGCCTTGAAGAACGGCTGCAGCCCCTTGATGACACCGATCTGTCCCAGCATCGGAGCGTTCAGCGCCTGAACAGGGATCAGGTGCCCTCGCCTGATCTGCTCGGCGCGCAGCGGCTGCATGATGAACTCGTGCAGGCCGGTCTGCTCGACGCCGATGCTGATCGGCCGAAAGTCCTCATCGACCTGAAAAATTTGTCTGACAATCTCGTCGGGCTTCCAATAACCGCCACCGGCGTCCCACACGATGCAGCGGTTGCCCACCCACGACCACGCTGCCCACCCGGTCGTTGCCGACTTGTTCTTGTCGACCGAGCGCGCCGGATCGAACATGGCGTAGACCGGATGCCAGGTGCGCACGATCGGCTCGATCTTGATCTGGTCGGCGGTGAAAGTGCGGCTGGCGGGATCGCTCGCCTCGCACATGTACTCCTGCTGGTACTCCTGCACGGCGCCGAGATCGCGGTACGATTTTTGTTTGATATCAATAGCTTCGAGCGGGAACCTCGCGGGCCAGCTTGCCACCCGCTCGCCGGTGACCGGATCCTTGCTCTCGATCGGGAAGGTGCGGGTGTGCCAGTCGGGTGCCGCCTTCAGCTTCATCAGCCACGACTCGGGGTCTAGTGGAGTACCCGCGATGCGGAAGCGGTAGCCAGGCGCGAGCGCCGGGATAACGACCTTGAGGAACCACTGCTTGAATTTCTCGCGAGCATCGGGTGTGGCCACACACTCGTCGTCCTCCATGTCGTCACCGAAGGCAAGGTCGGGTCTTGCGGCGAGGTGCTTTGCTCCTCGTAGAGACTGACCTCGCCCAAACGCCTGAATGACAGTACCGTTGCTGAGGACAATTTTCTTCTCCTGCCAGATGTGTCCGACCTGCTGGCCGAACAGGTCAAAAAGATATTCATTACTTTCCAGTTCATGTTTTATGGCGGTCAGACGCTCGATCGCCCGCGGCTCGTTCTCGCCAAGGATGATGCAGTTCTTGAACATCCTCAGGCAAGCCATTGTAACGATTGCTTCTTCGGCCACCGTCGACTTGGCGCCGCCGCGGAACGCCATCGTCAAGACCTGGGGATGCGGGCCGTACCACAGGTCGACCATCTCGCCGTGAAAGGCCGGCGTCTCGTCGGGATGACGATGGCGGAACAGCACCTGATGAGCGAGGCGCGGGTTGGCCGCCAGCTTGCGGATGGTATCGTCGCGGGTGGTCATGGTGGCCGCGGCCGACTCTCGTCCCGGCCCTCCTTCAGTCCTTCGGCCTTTGACGACTTGGCAGTCGCCGCGACCAGCTCATCCTTCATGCTGTTGGTGGCCTTGTGCACCTGCTCAATCTTGGTGGCGTTCCACCAGCCGATGAGAATGGCACCGCAGGCGGCGATCAATGTCGCTATCGAAGTAATGATCTGCGCAACCTCGCCGCCGGTCATGCGTGCTTGTAGCACAAAGCCGCCGCGTCAGCCACGGATGGCTGGGCCGAACACCGTCCACCCAAGAAGGGCGAACAGGACGAACAGGAGGAGACCAGAGACCGCCGTGCTGTAGTGGCCGTAGTACGGCCCACCCCAGGTGCCGACACCCCACACCACCAGCCACAGCAGCATCAGGATCCAGAACATCAGCCCTTTGCTCATCACGAGCTCCTATTGAGGGTACCGAGGTCCAACCATACCAGATAACCAGCGCACTGTACTTGTGCGTGAGTGGGTGTCAGGGCAACGATGGGCCCGGCATGTCGCGTCACCAGCCCTGACGTCGTGGCCTCGCCGTGGGTGAACTCGGCCCAGACCTGATCGCCAACCTTGAACGGCGGGTCAGCCACGGACACGCTTCAAGCGCGGATTGGCCTTCTTCGCCTTGGCAGAGGCGCCGCGCGTCTTGGAGGCGAGAATGGCGCCGGCCGACTTCGCCGAATAGCCTTCGCCCTCGATCTTGGACTGCACTGCCTTGAAACCTGGATGAGATTTAGCCATGAGTTCTCCTTAGCAAGGTTCAAAGTTGTCAGCAAAGTATTGAGCGGCCACCAGCCACTGATCGGCGTGGTTCTTCGGATTGCGCGCAATCATGTCCCCTGCTTTGGGCGAGCCCGCTTCCTTGTCCGGTGCCGAAATACTAACGCCGTCCATCGACTCACCTTGCTGATACGGACGAAGTTCTGCGATCTGCTTACGACGATACTGTGTAAACTCGCTCATCCGAATTGGTCCTTTATGGAGTTGCGCCAGAACGTGCCGGGGCTGTCGGCCGAGATGAGCTGCTCCCAGGTGTCGGGTGGGACGTCGAGGTAGGTGTAGGGCTGCCCACCGCCCCGGAACGTGATAACCAATACGCGACTGTCGGAGTTGTACTCGGCGCCCGCAAGAGCGCTCGAGCCGGGGAAGGACTGACGGGCAAAGGGCAAGCAAGGTGCTCCGCGTTGCGGAAAGGATCGCCGGGCTAACCCTGGAGGGGAGGAAGCCCGGCGATTAAGCGGGGGACGCTCAACTCAACGCTTACGAAGCACCTGCATATCACGCCGCAGGCTTGGTGTCCACCGGAGGTTTGGAAGGCGGGGGCGTTGGTTGCGCCGGTTTGTCTTCCGGCCGCTTCCAGGCATCAGCGCGCACCGCATCCTCATCCACCGACTTGTAAGCCGGCTGCGCAGGCTGCACCGGCGTCGGAACGAACGACGTGTCGCTCGGCGTGCCGTTGCGGTTGAAGGTGAGAATGTGGGTGCCGGCCACGTCCTGACCGTCCACACCAACAACATGGATTTCGCACAAGGCGGAATTGGCGGCGTTGACGCGGAAGCTCAGAATCGTTCCGTCAGGAAGCGTGACGTTCTGCGGAGCAGCAATGGAGAAATACATGGGCGTGATCCTTTTCGAGAAGAGGGGATGACGAGGTAACGCTGCCACGGCGGATAAGTTCAGTCCAGGTCGTAGCGGCGAAGCACGACCACGGTCTGCACGATCGAGATGCAGGTGACGATCAGGATGGGCAACCACATGAGGGAGACGAGCGCCCGGTGACGTTTGCTGCGAGGGGTGTAGGTGGAGACCGCCACGGCCGCGGCAATCGCTAGGTAGCCCGCTAGGAAGGCCCAGAGGAAGGGGATGGTGGGGAAGTCGTGCATGGCAGTTTATTAGCAGGGTTTTGAAATTGGCGCAAATTTGGGGGAAGCATGATAAAATTAAATCTCCCCCGTCCGCCGGCCCTTTTCCTCCCGAGTTAATTGCGCGTGCAACTATCGACGCATTAAGCGCCTCGATCCGCCTCTAATTGCGCACGCAACTAAACGCGCCGAGCCTATCGCCAGGCGACCATAAGGAAAACAATAACATCTAGGATGGTAATAAGGGGAATTGTGAGGAGATTGCCATAGGGTATTGAAAAGACACAGGTTGTCTCCAGCCTATTATTATTATCTTATTATTCCAGAAAAGATAGTCCCTAGTGGTTTTTGTTTGGTGTAGCACAAATGTGCTACACACTCTCTCTGTTATCTGTGCCTGCCATCCAAAACTACCACTAGACTGTAGTTACTGATATTCCTACGCTTTTAGTTTTTACTATTTTGGCACCTCGCACCCCGAACGCCCAAATGTGCTACAAACCAGCCCAAAAGTAGCAAAAACAACGTGCTACATGCTACAAAAAACTGCTACAAAAGTAGCACAAACCTGCTACAAATGTCGCACTTTTGTGTTGCAATGTAGCAGAAAAACTGCTACACGAGTAGCACAATGCTACAGCATGGAGGCTAAAAATGCTACCTAGCGAGCTCGAAGCGCAACGAAAAGTGCTACATCTTAGCCAAGCCGAGATGGCCGAACGGCTTGGGGTGTCGCGTCACACCTATATGCGGTGGGAAAGCGGTGTGACGAAAAAGCTACCTGGCGATCTAGCGGCACGCGCCGGCGCAGCACTCGGTGGGAAGGCCGCCGAGATACTTGATCGTGGTGAGGAGCTGGTTGATGTGAGTGCAGCCACACATCGGAGCTGGTACGAAAAGGTCAGCTCGCGCGGTGTCTATGTCCCGAACGATTCGCACCCGATGGGCCACAGCGGCGTCATCAAGCGCAAATACCTAGACGCTTACGCGCGGCGCGATTGGGTCATGTGGCAGAAATATGTGGATAGCAAGAAAATACCCGAACCTGTACAGGCGCCAACTCCGCGTACTGCCGCGCCACAATATCAATTCCCCACCGTGGATGAATGCCTAGGCCGCTACGAGACCACGGGGCAGGATGATGATGAGACAGAACGTCGCATGCAGAATTATTTTCAAAGCCACGCTTGACAACCTAACACACCTAATATATCTTGCCCAAATCGAAACGTCTTGAACCCTGGAGGTCTATAGACATGGCTAGACTAAATGCCCACGGCGCCGAGATTGGCACGGTCTATTTCACCACTAGCGCGCGGCGCTATATGAGCGACGGCCACGTGCTGCAGAACAAGGGCTTTGGCTGGAAGCTGCACGCCAAGGTGAAGGCTGGCGAAACGCCGCAAGAGGCTTTCGCCAAGCAAGTCGCGCTGCAAAACGAGTTGCTCGCTAAGCGCCCCCACACTGCAGCGTATCGCAAGGCGCTGCACTCTCTTGCTGGCATGGGAAACCGCTGGAAGCTGCATATGGCCGTCGAGGCTATGCCGGATGATTGCGACGGCGTTTGGTCGCAAGCGTGCGACGGTTACGGCGACAATATCCACGCGGACGTGGATGACATTGGCGAGCTCTGCCGGCTCTATAAGCTCGCGGTCGAGGAACAACGCGCGGCGAAAGCGGCAAAGGTGCTGGCATGAACGCCAATATGGAACGGTTCAGCGCCGACTATCCCGCCGCATTGGCGCAAGCGATGGCCGATCATCCGGGCGAGTATATGACTGGGCTTAGCGCGGACGTGGTAGCGGCCAAAATGATCGTTCGCATCAAGGCCGCTGGCATTGGCGCTGTGAATATCAATTCGTACAGCTTCAAAGCCTTGGCGAAGCAATACAAGATTAAGAACACTTACAAAGACTGGCGGATGTTCCTAGGCCAGTTGTATGGCGTCAAAAAATCCTAACCCCTTGAACCCTGGATGTCAACCATGAATCGCATAGCAGCACTCCCTTATATATCTTTTTGCGTGGATGATGCGCTTTCAGAGCGTAGCGTTTCGGACATGCCCGCCAATGCCCGCCTTGTAGGCTGGCAATGCGGCTTTGAACCGTTGTTCGTGGCGGTATGGTCTTATCTGGATTGTCGGCTCGACGCTAACGAGGCTATTGAGTTGGCCACAGACTTGCTGGCGGAAAAGCGCTGGTTCGCCGACGATGAGACGCGCGAACCGGACTACGTTATCTAACCCCTTGAACCCTGGAGGTCTTGCCATGCGAATCACTTGCTTAGTTAACGACAATTACCAAGGCACGCCGAACCCTCTTATCTATGTGGTGGATGTGGCAGACCCTGCCAATCACGCCGATGTGCTGCAAGCTGTCACGAAGGAACGTCTAGCTGATCTAGGTTGGGGTAGCGACGAAAGCGACCTTGATTTGACGCTGCTACTCGCTTTCAAGGGCGAGACTGAGACCGTTGGCGATTGGCGCGACTTTTAACCCCCCAAACCCGAAGGATAAGGCAAATGGTAATCATAGGCACAAGCCATTTCGTAAGTCGCTCGCACGCGGCGCACTACTACGCTAATTGCGAGTCGTCCTACTCCGATGCAATGGTTGCGGTGGCAGATAAGCTGGCCAACGGCGAAATACATGTTGGCAAGCCTGCGCTGCAGCCCGGTGAGCAATTGACGTTGATTGATGGCGGAGATCGGTACGGCATTATTTCGGGGGTCACTACACCCTAGGCGACCCTCTCAAACTCAACCCAGCCTCATCTCTCGCAGACAAAATTGAACCCATGAGGTCTAAAATGACGAAAACAGCAAATCTCGACTTGGATCAGCAAATCGAAACTCTTGTGCACGATCTGCGATATGAGCATCGCGCAGAGCAAATCGTCCGCGCCGTCAACTCTCATGCCGCCTTGGTGGAGGCGGTGGTTGCGCTTCGCGCCGAGCTCGACACGTATTATTGCATGGATGAACACGAGGCGGACCAAGACGTTGAATCCGCTTTGGACAAAGCTGATGCCGCCCTCACTCTCGCTAAGGGAGCCTGACAATGGAGATTAGGTTTTCAAAGTCCTTTTGCGCAGGCATGGATTATGAGCCCGTATCGCCGGATGATCGGCGCTACTACGCTATCAAGACTGCGGCAATGCAGAACGGCGCGGTGTGGCTCACGACAAAGGTGCGAGGGCCGTTCGTGCGGTTCACGCTTCCTGCGGAGCCTGAATGGGTCCACGATCGCGTCATCCGCGCCCTTCTCACCTTGGACCCGGATGCTACGGTGAGGACGGCAAGGGCGGTGTATGAGGGCTTAGAGGACTTTGAAAAGCAGAGGGGGAAATGAAGTTCTACGTCGGCTTGCATCAGCCGGCCGACAGCTCCCACTTCGACCATGCGTTTATAAACATCAACAGGGTGCGCGGGCGCAAAAAGCCCGTGCCTTGCGCGGACTGGATCATGGACAGCGGCGCGTTTCGAGAGATTGAGCAGTTTGGCGGTTATCGCCATGCGCCAGCTGTATACGCGCAAGAGGTGAACCGCTTGGCCGCAATCAATCCCGGCTTAAAAGCCGCGGTGTCGCAGGATTATATGTGCGAAAAGATCATGCTGGATAAGACCGGCCTTACAATTCAAGATCACCAACGCCTCACGATCGAGCGATACGATGCTTTGAAGCCCCTGATTAACGTCTATCTCATGCCTGTTTTGCAGGGTTACGCGCTTAAGGACTACCTCGCGCACTTGGATCAGTACGGCTCTAGGCTTGTGTTTAGCAGTTATGTGGGGGTCGGCTCGGTGTGCAAGCGCAACGGCGACATAACGCAGGTTGAGCAGATATTAAGCGCAATTAAAACCAAGGCGCCGTGGCTGAAATTGCACGGCTTTGGGCTCAAGACAACGGCTCTCAGCAGTTCGCTTGTGCGAGAGCTCTTAGAAAGCGCGGATAGTATGGCTTGGTCGTTTGCAGCTCGCAAGCAAGGGCGTGACGCCAACAGTTGGCATGAAGCTAAGCGGTTTGAACAGGCACTAGAGGCACAAAACCGTGGACTATAAACTATGGTCACAGTCGGAACAAACTCGTCTTCGCCAGTTATGGCCTGCGGCGTCGTGGGAAGAACTGGAAAAAGCGTTCCCCGGTCGTGGACGCGCCTCACTTGGTCGTTACGCTCGCTTTCGAGAGATCAAACGTAATCGGAACGCAAATACGAAACACAAGCACGAGATTGATCCAATTTTTATAGAGCTTCGACGCATTCGTGAGTTTCGCGGTCTAACGAGAAAAGAATTAGCGAGGTCGATCGGAGAGTACGAAACTCAACTAGCGCGGTGGGAAAACGGACAAGTATGTCCTAGGTTCAAGCATCTGCGTAAGTGGTTACTGGCGTTGAACTGTGACATTCGCATCAACGTAAGGAAAGCCAAATGATAACCCGCACCCTTCACGGCGTCCCCTTCCACGTTATCAGCCCGAGCTTTTACGAGCTCGCCAGTCATCCCGAGGTCGATATTGCTTATCTCGGGATATGCGGGATCGACGGCGAGCCCGCCTGGTACGTCACGGTTCCCGACGACATGGGGATACCGCAGATGAAAGCGTTCCATACGCTTGACGAAGCTGTTATGTGTGTTAGGAAAGCACTATGAGATATTCGTCATGGGAGCAACGCCAGATGGACATTCAATCCGGCTTGGCAATGGACCGTCGCAATCCGCAGGATCGTCGCCTCACGCCAGCCCATAAGGCCGAGGGGCTCTGGGAGTGTCGCGGCTGTGAGAGCTGCAACGACGAAGAGAACGAGACGTGTTGGAATTGTGAGGGAGGCAGGGATGAGGGTCTATAGCAATCAGCCGATGCACGAGTTCCTGCAGAACCTTCGCGACGGCTGGATCAAGCATGGCATAGGGCAAGCCTACATTGACAAGCTCGATGAGCTTGCAGAGTTGGGCGACCTAGCCAGCCACGAAGAAGAGCTCGAAGCCGCGCACGCGGCAGGTTACGAAGAAGCAGAAAAAGACCTGAAAGGCGAGATTGACGATCTCCACTTAGAAATCGCCAAGCTCGAAGACAAAATTACTGAGCTGGGAGGTTAACCACTTCTCGGATCAACCACCCTATAGCCGGCCAGGGATCGTAAGTGGATCCTGGTTTGATGGTGGCCGCTGTTCGGATCGTATGCGAGAACCTTATTGTTCCCGACAACCTCAAGGATGAAGAACACATGATGACGACGCACCGCAACCATCCCCGCCGCAGCTTGCGCGGATTTGAAGCGGAACCAGTTGGCTGCAAGCCACAAGTCGCGGATGGGTTTACCGAACACCTTGACTGCTACGCCACAACCGCAGAACGCGGTACGGGGGCACCCTTGCGGATGCTCCACGATACCTACCGTGCGGGCTTTCACGCCCGCGTCGCGGCTGACAACCGGGCTTATCTTGTGGCCACGATCGCGCTGGCGCTTGGCCTGACGGTGATGCTGTTTGGGCTGTTGTATTTCGGGACCAACCGGCAGGCAGCCTCGCATATCGCAGTCTATGACAGCAAAGCGTGGTGTTCGGGCTTCGACGGTTTGAGCTGCAGTCACAAGGATACCGCACGCAAGTAGGATTGCTCGCATAGGTGGTTCTCCCTCTCGACGTCGGGAGGGTAGCAGATAGGACTAAAAGTGCAAACTTCGCCTAAGAGAGGGAAATGACGACCGAAGAAAAGATTTTGGAGCTTTGCAAGCTCAATCATCTATATCGCATCCCACCGAAGGATGCGCCTTACAGTGACCGTTGGTGGTGCCGTCAGTACCGGCTATGGGCGCGGAAACAGGCGCGGGCGGTATTGGCCCGCATAGACAGCAGTTTAACGCTGGAGAAAAAGTGAATATCGTTACGCTCGACTTCGAGACTTACTTCGACAGCGACTACACGCTGAAGAAACAAACGACTGAGGGGTACATTCGCGACCCGCGGTTTGAGGCGCTAGGTGCAGCGATAAGGACAGAGAATGGACACGCCCGATGGTACTCCGCAGATGTTCTTCGGTCTGCTCTTAGCAGCGTGGATTGGGGTAGCACTGCTCTCTTATGTCATCACGCTCAGTTTGATGGGCTGATCCTCTCACACCACTACGGGATAAAACCTCATGCTTGGCTCGACACCCTCTCGATGGCTCGTCTTGTGCTGGGCAATCACGTTAGCGTTGGGCTGGGCAGTCTTGCTCAGCATTTTAATCTCGCAGCCAAGTCTGTCCCCTATGATGATTTTAGGGGTCAGCACTGGGGCGATCTGTCTCCTGCTGTCCGGCGCGCTGTTGCTGATGGTGCTTGCCATGATGCGGAACTGACCTGGCATATATTCGGCTTGCTGGCGAAGGGCTTTCCTGCGGAAGAATACGCCGTGATCGACACCGCCGTTCGTTTTTTCACCGAGCCCTGCCTAGTCGCCGACGTGCCTGCGCTCAAGCAGGTGTGGGCAAACGAGGCAGTGCGAAAAGACGCCCTGCTGGTAGAGGTAGGCTGCACGGTCAAGGATCTGCGCTCTGATGCCAAGTTCGCCGAGCTCTTGCGCGCGGAAGGCGTCGAGCCTGCCACCAAGCCAGGCACCAACGGACCCATTTATGCCTTCGCCAAGTCCGACAAGTTCATGAAGGACCTGGAGGAGCACGACAACGACCGAGTGGCTGCGCTGGCCGCAGCTCGCGTCGGCAACAAGACGTCGATCAAGCAGACCAGGGCTGTTCGCATGGCGCACATGGCCCAGCGCGGGCCAATGTGCATCTATCTGTCCTATGCCGGCGCCCATACCACGCGGTTCGCCGGTGGCGATAAACTGAACTTCCAAAATCCCCCGCCCGATATCAAGCGCACGCTGATGGCGCCCCCCGGTCACAAGCTCGCGATCGTGGACGCCAGTCAGATCGAGTGCCGCATCCTCAACTACCTGGCCGGGCAGCAGGACGTCATTGAGCGGTTCAGAAATGGAGAAGACCCTTATGTCAACGTCGCGAGTGAGTTCTACAAAAGGCCAATCACCAAGGAAGAAAATCCCACCGAGCGTCAAGTTGGCAAGGTCCTTGAACTACAGTGCGGATTTGGAAGCGGCGGCCCGAAGATTAGGGAAACGCTACGGATTCGAGCTGGAATACTGCTTAGTGATGCCGAGGCTCTGGATGCGCGTGATGCGTATCGAAATACTCACGCGCGAGTCGTCGACTACTGGAAAGAAGCCGAGCTCAACCTGAAGCGGATGAACAGCCTTTGCTCGTTCGAGTGGGGGCCGATGAGCGTGCAGTGCGGGATCGCGGCCGAGACCCGCAGGATCATCCTGCCCAACGGCGCCCCGCTGATCTACGATACGCTCGAGTGGTACACCGACGAAGAAACGGGGGAGCAATACTGGCGCATCAAGCTGCGCAACAAGCACGCCAAGCTGTACGGCGCCAAGCTCGTCGAGAACGTGGTGCAGGCGCTGGCCCGTGTCGTCGTGACGCAGGCGATGAACCGGATCAAGGCCGCGGGGATCAGGATAGCAACCATGACCCACGACGATATTGTCTGTTGCATTCCCGACGATCATAATATACATAACACCTACCAGTTCATAAAGGACCAGATGAAGCTCACACCGGGTTGGCTTCCCGGCTGTCCTCTTGGAGTTGATGGTGTAATCTCGGACAGGTACGAGAAATGAACAAAGAAGCAAAAAGTGACGTTGACTACTCCAAGGGCAAGCCGCAGGCGCATTGCGGCCTATGCCGCTACTATCACGCGAATGGCACTTGTTCGCTGGTAGAAGGGGAGATCAAGCCGCAAATGTGGTGCGAACTTTTCACGAAGAAAGGATAAACGAATGCCTTGGACAGCAAAAGACGCCAGTCGCAAGACCAAGAAGGCCAAGAGCCCAAAGGCTAAAAGGCAATGGTCAGCGGTCGCAAACTCGGTGTTGAAGCGCACCGGAGATGACGCCTTAGCGATCAGAGAAGCTAACGCGGTTGTGAAGCGGCGCAAATGACCCTTCTCTTGATGTGGATAGCAGCTTTGTTGCTTGCTATAGGGATAGCAGGCAACTATTCGCCTTTTGATGCGCCGTTTACTTACATCCCCATATTTTTGGCTTGTGCGCTGGCTATTCTTCCTGTGGAAGTCGTCTTTTGGATATTTTGGTTTTCCCGATGAAACTCCCCGTTCTCTCCTTCACGTTCCTCAACACCTACGATATATGCCCCAAGCAGGCATATCATCGTTACGTGGCGAAGGATCATCCGTTCGTCGGAACGGAAGCGAGCAAGTGGGGAGACGTGGTTCACAAGGCGATGGAGAAGCGCCTCGACGAGAAGACGCCGTTGCCGAAAGAGGTTGCCAAGTATGAGTTCTACGCCGCGGCGCTTGAGCCACTGGCGCCCAAGGTCGAGCAGAAGCTAGGGATAACGCGCGACGGCGAACCGATCGGCTTCTTCCACGATGACGTATGGCTGCGTGGCAAAGCCGACGTGGTGGCTGTGCAGGACGACAAGGCCCTGCTGTTCGACTGGAAGACCGGGAAACGACGCGAAGACCCTTATGAGCTGGAGGTCCAAGCGTTGCTGGTGTGGGCGCAGAAGCCGTCCATCCACAAGATTACCGGCCACTACGTCTGGCTGCAAGATGGCGTGGTCGGCCGCGCTCATGACGTCTCCAACACCGGCGAGACGCTTGAGTGCATCCAAGAAAAAGCCGACGAGATCGAGCATTGCCACAAGACCGGGGAGTGGAGGACGAAGCCGGGGCCGTTGTGTGGTTTTTGTCCGGTTTTGAGCTGCAACTTTAATCGGGTGAGGAAATGACAGAGCTCCAAGGCTGGCTTATTATCTTTCAGCTCGCCATGCTCATGGCGCTTACAGCAATGCGATGAAAAAATACTTCCGCATCGTGCTCAAGGGGCCGCACCCCGTCATCTTCTTTGATTTGGAGGTAGCCGAGAACGTGAGCTTGCCTAATTTCTGGAACAACATCACGTTGGCCGGCGCGGTGGTGACCGACAAGTTCTGCATCGTGTATGACCAGATCGCTCATATCTCTCTCATCACGGTCGAGCAAGCCGAGACGTTCAAACCGAGGTTCGTGCAATGATGGAAACGTGGATTTTAATGGTTTGGATTTCAACACTCTCGCGCCAAGAAAATGAGTGGCGCGACGGAACGCCGACACCAATCATTTTTGACTATCCAACCAAGACGGACTGCCAGAATGCCGCGACGGACTTTATCGGTTCGCGCGCTGCAGAAGACTTCGCAAAGTATGGTTATGCTGTCGAGTTTGTGAGCGGCGGGATGCACAAGAACTACCGTTGCATCAGAGGGCCTCGAAGATGAAACCCGAAAAGATCGTGGCAAGAGCCAGCGACGACTATCTGCTGTCACTCGGAGCCTATATCTTCAAGCCAGTCCAGATGGGGATGGGTGCGACCACGCTCGATCGGCTGTGCTGCATCAATGGCAAGTTCGTCGCCGTCGAGTACAAACGCGCCGGCATCTATCAATGCACGCCGCGGCAGAACCAGGTCATCAAGGCAATCACCAGGGCGGGCGGGATAGCCTTCGTTACGGACAGCTTGGATCGTACCGTGAAAATGCTGCAGGATCACGCGCTCGGTCTTTATAACCCGGAGACAGGCGAATGATCCGTTTTGGCGACATCACTGTTTGCCGAGATAGTCGAACCATCATGAATGGAGTGCGTCAGTACCGCTGGCAGAACAACACCCGAAGGCTGATCCAGTTCAAATTTATGCAGCATCTCATTCTAGGCGGGGGTCTGACGCTGGGACAGCTCTTCGACCTGCTCTACGGCGATGATCCCGATGGCGGCCCAGACAAAGGCATAGAGCTTATCAGGGTAATGCTCTGCCACATGGCAGCGTCGCTGAAAGCCCTTGACCTTCGCTTGTTGAAAGAAAATCGAGGGGGACAGAAGCACTACTATGTGGCTCGATAAGACCAACAACGTCCTCGTCTACGACACGCCGCTGGCCGATCGTGTCAGCAAAACCGTGCTTGGATCGAAGCGGCTGTCGAACGGCTATGTCTGCGTTCCCAATAATCTCTACTCAATCCAGCTCTGCCGCTGGCTGGGGCTTGAAGTCCCTGCACCGATGGATGGGAATTATGATTGGCCGGGTCGATACCAACCTTTTGTCGCTCAGCGTGTTACTGCTAATTTCCTTGCTGTTCACCCGCGAGGTTTTGTGCTCAGCGACATGGGGACCGGAAAAACACTTGCTGCTCTTTGGGCTGCTGACTTTATCCTTCGTCAGTTTTCTGGGGTGCGTGTACTCGTTGTTTGCCCTCTAAGCACAATGCAAAGGGTCTGGGCCGATGCAATCTTTACCCACTTCCTCGGAAGACGTCGATGCGTTGTACTACATGGTTCAGCAGCTAAAAGACGCGAACTTCTTGCCACTTCGGGTATTGACTTCTACATCATCAATTTCGATGGACTCGCAGTTATTGCAAATGAACTGGCTAATCGAAGTGACATTCGTATGGCCATCGTTGACGAGGCTTCGGCATATCGCGACAGAACAACTAACAGACACAAACTCGCCAGAAAGCTCCTAGCCACCAAAGATTATCTCTGGATGATGACCGGGACACCGACCCCCAACGGGCCGGAGGATGCCTACGGCATGGCGAAGCTCGTCAACAACGCCAACGGCGAGTCGTTCTACTCCTACCAGGATCGTGTCACCACCAAGATATCACTCTATAAGCGCGTGCCGAAGTCGGGCTCGCACGCCGCGGCAATGGCGCTACTGCAGCCGAGCGTGCGCTTCTCGATCGACCAGTGCATTGACCTGCCGCCAATGACGGTCCAGCAAAGAGAGGTCGAGCTCTCGAGCGAGCAGCAGGCCGCCTATAAGGAAATGAAAAATGAGCTGGTCCTTCAGGCCAAGGCTGGCCCGATTACGGCTGCTAACGAGGCGGTTCTCAGGAGCAAGCTTATTCAGATTAGTTGCGGACGTGTATATGGACATGCTGATCGTAGTGGTGCTCGCCCTGTGTATGAGCTGGATTGCCGTCCGCGTCTTGCTGCCCTTCATGAGGTAATCGAGCAGTCCAACGAGAAAATAATTGTGTTCGCCCCCTTGCGTTCCGTGTTAGGTATGTTATATGAGGAATTGAAAGACCAATACGCAACGGTGCAGGTTCATGGCGACACTAGCCCCAAAGAACGCAACGAGATATTCCGGTCGTTCGAGCAGGACGAGCAGCCAAGAATTATTCTTGCAGACCCTGGCACAATGGCGCACGGCGTCACTCTTGTCGCAGCGACAACGATTGTCTGGTTTGCGCCCATCGACCGCACCGAGCTCTATCTGCAGGCCAACAAGCGCATCCACCGACCTGGACAAACCAAAAGCTGCGTCGTCGTGCAGCTCGCGGCCACGGCGATCGAGCGAGAGATTTATCGCAGGCTCGAGAGCAACGAGACGCTTCAAGGGCTCTTACTGAAGTTGGTGCAGGAGGGATAGATGACGCCGGCAGACTTAATCCAGCAGTACATCAAACTGCGCGATGCGGTAGAAGCGCGCACCAAGGCGTTCGACGCCGAGATGGAGCCCTACAAGACTGGCATGACCGCTATCGAGGGCGCGATGCAGGAGCATCTCAACGCCAACAACCTCGACAATGTGAAAAGCGAGTTCGGGACGGCGTTCAAGAAGACCAACACCCGCGTCCGCGTGGCCGATCGCAACTCGTTCAACGAGTTCGTCGCGCAGCAGCCCAATGGTTTGGAGTATTTCACGAATGCTGTGTCCAAGGAAAAAATTGTCGACTACGTTAAGGAGCATGGTTGCGCTCCAAGCGGTGTCGATGTTAGCTATGTTACAGACGTTCAATTCAACCGCCCAAGGAGCTCTTGATGGCTAGACCACGCCTGCTTGACCATGCTGCCGATAATCTCGGCCGCACCATGCCGCCCCGGCTGTCGATCGACAGCAACCGCTTTACGCTGGTCGACAGCGGAGGAAACCAGAAGCCGATCAACGCACTCAATCTCGACGTTTGCTTCGTCGACTTGAACCCCAAGGTCAGCAAGATGTTCTGGGGCAAGGAGTACAACCCGCAGGAAGCCGGAGGCGATATCCCGATCTGCTGGTCGGACAACGGCGTCGCGCCGTCGTCACAGGCGGCTACGCCGCAGTCGCCGCAGTGCATGAGCTGTCCGCACAACGTCATCGGCTCTGCGATCTCCAAGTTCACCGGCGCCAAGATCAAAGCCTGCGTCGACATGAAGAAGCTGGCGTTCATCGTCCCCGGCGATCCCGACAACATGATCTTCCTGATGACGGTCAAGCCCGGCTCGTTCAAGAACTGGCAGACCTACATCAATTTCCTGAAAGCTCAGAAGTTTACGGACGGTTCTTCACCTGATCTCTCAGATGTTGTGACCCGCCTGGAGTTCGAGTCGCAGGGGGTGCTCAAGTTCAGCCCGGTGGCGGCGGTGCCCGGCAACCAGGCGCTGCTGGCGCAACGGGAAGCGGCGTGGAACAAGGGCACGAGCGGCGATATCGTCGGCCAGAACGACGTGCCTTATTCGGCGCAGATCGCGGCACCCGTCGCGCAACCTGCATTAGCCGCGCCTCCGCAGCCTCAGCAGGTCGCCCAGCCAGCACCGCTACCGCCCAATGCTTTCGCGCCACCAGCGCCGCAGCAATGGCCGCAGTCAGGAGTTGCCACAACGGCAGAAGCACCGTTCCCTAACGCGCAGCCCGCTCCCAAGCGTGGCCGCAAGAAGGGCGCCACCGCCGAGAACGGCTTTCAGGCTCCTCCCCAACAGGCTCCGTTCATGAGCCAACCCAGTCCGCCGCCTGCCACGGCTACGCCAACCCAGCCGAGCGTGCAGCCCCCCGCACCTGCGCAGGTGGCGGATACCCTTGAGATCCCGCAGTTCCTGCAACGCGCGCAGCCGACCACGCCAGCGCCTGTAGCCCCGCAAGGCTTCGGGATGGCGACGCCGGCCGCGCCAGATCAGGCCATGCAGGACGCCATCGCCAAGGCGTTTGCGCTGCCAACTTAAGGGGTTTCCATGCTTGACCGGCAGCGAGGCAAGATCGTGTTTGAGTGCGACAAGTGCGCCGAAGTGCTCATTACCGACACGGCTGACTTTTACGAATCTCGTCAAATGCTTATCGACGACGGCTGGAGGTCTCGGAAGGTAGGAGCCGATTGGCTGCACTATTGCGCGACTTGCGGTGAAAAAGAATGAAGTCCTTCCAGTCCCGCGTAGCCAAAGTCCTGCAAGAAGGCGATCTCACGGTCGCCGACTTGCGCGACTGGTTCAAACGGCCCTACGCTACGGTGTGGCGCTGGACGCACTCCGGCTGGGCGCCGCGCGGACCGGACGGTCGCCGGGCCGAAGCGGACCTAACCACTCTCGAGAAGCTCGTGGCGAATGGGAAGCACTTCCCCATACCATCCTACATCGGGTATCTGCACCGGCCGCGCTACGTGAAGGGGGTCTACGATGCCGCTGCTGGAGTTCCTAAAGCTCGTTCTGCCCGTTGAGGGACTCAAGTGCGTCGCAATTTTTCAGGGTAAGCGTGTAGTCCACAAGTTCACGCCGTCGTTCGAGGAGATGGCGCAGATCATTCAGACCGCCGACGTGGCGGGACACACCGTCTACCATGCTTGCGCGAGCTACGCGACGGCGGATAACAGGAAGGCGAGCAATGTTCTGGCCGTTAAAAGTTTCTGGCACGATATTGACGCCGGACCGGGCAAGCCTTTCGCCGATCAGCAAGAAGCGGCTGAAGCGATTTTACAGTTCTGCCACCGGCGGGGATTCCCCGCGCCTTGCTTCGTCTCGTCTGGTAGCGGTGTACATACATATTGGCCTCTTGACAAAGCGTTGGAGCCGGCTGTCTGGCGGAATTATGCAAGCCAATTCAAACAACTTCTTGATTTCGACGGAGTGGCGGTGGATGGGGCTAGAGCTTGCGATTTGGCGTCGATACTTCGTCCCCCTTCCACCCACAACCGCAAAGGCGACAACGAAACGATCGTCCGCTGGGGTGGAAGTGTCGGACCTTATCGGCTGGAAGAATTAGGAGAACTGAATGAAAGCGTTGTACGGGTTCAATCTTACCAGCAGCCCCTGCCTGCTTTGCGGAGTGCTGCCGGGGGAGCAACACGTCGATCCCTCATCGCCAACGCCCTTACCGTCTACGGAGACCGTCCCCAATACGCCGAACGCATCGTTGAACACTGCGCTCAAATCCGAGAAGTTCGTACTCGAGCTGGACGAGTTGCTGAGCCACACTGGTACGCAGCTCTTGGAGTCCTGGCGCACTGTACAGATGGTGAGGGCTACGCTCATCAGTGGTCGAGCGGCTACCCCGGATACACACATCAGGAAACACAAGGTCGGCTCCAGCGAAGCCTTCAATTCGGTCCCACCACCTGCGCCAAGTTCGCGCAAGTCAACGCGAAAGGCTGTGAAGGGTGCGCTTTCCTCGGACAGGTCACTTCCCCAATTCAACTCTCTGACCGAGTTGATGCGGTACGGCAGTTGGATCATGAGGGCGAAGCGAACGGACTGCGAGGACAACCGGACGTACTGGATGAACAAGTGGGGGTCGAAGGGCTTCAAGGACTCCCCAAGTTGCCCGGAGACTTCCGCTGGCACGGGCGCTCCCTCGCCTTCGTAACCGAGACCAGCGACGGAGAAGACCTGTGCGAAGTCGTCAGCACCTATCCGCTGTACTTGAAAAGTGTGCAGACTGGCGAAATAAATGGCGAAAGTTTTGGGCTGTGCTTTGGCCTCGAGCTGCCCAACGAGAAGCCCAAGGAGATCGTGCTCGGCGCCAAGACTATCTTCGCATCGAGCGGTATAAGCGAGATCTGCGGAAAAGGGGCTATCATCCATGATAGCGACTTGTTCAAGCGCTACGTGAGAGAAGCAGTGGATATGTTCAACGCGGACAACAAGCTCGACAAGCGGTTCGAGCAGTACGGCTGGAAGGACGACGGCTCATTTTTGTTTGGGCCGAGCCTGTACATCGGCGGCGAGACGCAGCCGATCATGGGCGCCGATGAAGTCAAGATACGCAACCAGTGGCTAGGTCCAAACAAAGGAGGCGAAATTGGAAGATGGTCAAGAGCGGCCAACAGCCTATTTACTAAGGGCTGCGAACCTCAGTCTTTCGCGTTGCTTGCGGGCTTCGCTGCCCCCCTCATGCGCTTTCACAGCACGGGAGAGGGCGGTTCTATCATCAGCCTTGTCAACGATCAAAGTGGCACAGGCAAGACTACGGCTCTCGAAGCCGTCGAGAGTGTCTGGGGGCGTAAAGAGGCGCTCCGGCTTACAGACGACGACACGCGAGTATCTAAGTCTCTTATCCTTGGAGTCCTCGCGAACCTCCCCGTTACCTGGGACGAGCTCTACAACCGAGACCCCGAGAAAATCCGCGAGTTCGTCCTGATGTTCACCAACGGCCGCGATAAGATGCGCGGCACGCAGGACGGCGGACTAAGACATAACAAGGCAAGTTGGCAGACCATCCTGGTGCTCGCCAGCAACAACTCGATCGTGGACATACTGAGCACAGGCGCGGGCAGCGACGCACCGGCGTTCCGCGTCATGGAGTTCCAGACCGAGATCCCCAAGGGCATTGCGCAAAAGGGCGACGAGATGAAGCGCCTGCTGCGGGACAACAGCGGGCTGGCGGGAGATGCGTATTTAAGGCTGCTGACGCAGCCCGCGGTCTTAAGTTTCATCATCGAGGCGCTGCCGAAGTGGACCGAGCAGGTGTGGAAGAAGACCAACCTGAACAACGAGCATCGGTTCTGGGTTCGCACCATCGCATCGGTGATGGCAGCGGGCGTAGTCGTCAACAAACTTGGGATTCTCGACTTCTCAACGGATCGCATCGTCGACTGGGCGATGGAGAACGTCGGCGGGATGCGCGCGACGGCTGCGGCATCCAAGGCCGATCCATGCGACGTATTTGCCCGGTTCCTCGCCGAGAGCATGACGTCGACGCTGGTGGTGGCGAGCGCCTGGAAGCCCAAGGTCGAGCTGCGTCCGTTGATCGAGCCGCGTCGCGAGTTGCAGGTGCGCTACGAGAAGGACACCAAACGCGTCTACGTGAACGAATATTTCATGCGCAAGTGGCTGGTCGAGAACAACGTGTCGATCAGGGAGTTCTTGAGAAGAATGAAGGAGCTGAACGTCCTGCTCAAGGATGGCCGGAGGATCACGCTGGGCGCCGGGACCGACTACGCATCAGGACAGTCGACGTGCTTTGAGATCGACGGCGCCAACCCGCTGGTGCGCGGCGGTGTGCGGATCGTGGAGGAGGCAACGCCGCCGATCAATCAGCGCGAGGAACGCATTGCGCGGTTTGAGAAAGAGCTTGGCCGTTAGTTCGGCACCACGCACTTCGACAGCAGCACCTGCATCTCGCGCTGCGCGCTGAAGATCAACTGCATCTGCGCCTCACGCGCCTGATCGGCCTTGGTGTAGACCTGATAGAGTAGGAACATCAGCGCGACGTTCAGGATCACCAGCGCCAGACTGAGTGGCTGGGTCTTCATCGAGTCGAGAAACCCATTGACGGCTTTGCCGGCTTCTTCTGCTGCGGTCATCAGTTCAATACCCTTCCTGGGATAAGCTTGGCTTCCTCACCGCGGATCAGGTCTAAGAGCTCGCCGAGCTTGTCGACCTGTTTCTTCTTGAAGCGCCCCTCATCCACTCTCACTTGCGTCGTAAGCACCGTGGCAACCTGCGACGTTTGCGCTTTCAAGATGGCGTTGAAGTCCTCGTCACCTGGGATCAGCTTCAGCCGAAGGATTTCTTCCGCTTTGTCGATCGCCAACTGAGTGAGGTTGTCCAGCCCCTCGCTCTGGTCCAGCACCTCCTCGCGCACGACCTTGGGCGTCGTGACCGTGACGGGCAGGTCAAGACTGTCCAGGGAGCCAAGTGAAGGCACCGCGATCTTGGTTGTGGGTTCGTCGATCGCAGCGTGGTCGAGGAGGCGCTTCATGGTCCCTTATACTCGTACTTGTTTTTCTCGTTCTCGTCGTGCATCTGCTTCAGACGCCACGCCTTGAACTCCTTGCGACGCATCATCACCTCGAAGCCTTCTGGCGCTGTCTTCTCCATGCCGGCAGGCTGCAGCCCCAGAATGCGCTCAAGCCCGGTCAGATTTGACCCTTCCTTCGGACCTTTGGCAAAGTTTTTGACTGAGATCGGTCCCATCGCTTCGGTGACATGCGTAAAGTACGCCTTCAACCAGTTCGGCACGTTGGCCGGCATCGACGTGTCATCTTCTCGTGGAGGCGCGATTGGATCGCCACGCCAGTCCTTGCCGGTGAACAGCATTTCGCCCGCGAGCCGCGGCGCTGTCGACAACTTGTTAATGGCCTCCTGTCGTGGATTGCTGGTCCAGCCGAACACGTCTTTCATGTAACCGGGCGGCACGATGCGCTCTGGCTCGCCCGTTGTGGCATCAGTGCCGCCAGTGCGCGGCGCCATCAAGTCTTGGGTGTCCTGCGGGCCTTCGCCGGTCTTCAGATATTGATAAGTTGCTCCTGTGATCCCGTACACAATCGGCAGCGCGATGGCGTAGGCTTGCCGCTGCGTCATCCCCTTGGTGCCTGCGAGCGTGTCAGTCATGGCGCCGCCAAGCTCGCGCACCGTTCCCAGGTTCCACGAGTACGATCGCATCGCCAGCATCGACGATTGCTTCAAGAGTTTGGTCCAGAAGATATTGTCCTGGATCATTTCGCCAAAACGGTTGTCCACCGAGTCGATGATCTTACGCGCGGCTGCGACTTGCTCTGGACGTGTTGCTGTGGGGTTGGCGCGCATCCAGTCGGCCATGTTCTCGTAGGCCGCCCCATTCTTTAGTTTGGGAATGTATGTCTGAAAGAGCGGGTGCATCACGGTATCCATGATGCGACCAACATTCTTCGCCACAAGCCCCGCCTGCCCGGTGATAGGCGAGCCGCGAAACTGCGAAACGTCCGATAAAATCTCAGTTTTCAGCGAACCGCGTTTCCATGCTGTAAAGAACGATCCTGCAGCCGAGTTGCCAATATCGGCCGCGTGTTCGCGGCCTTTGAAGCGAGCACCGCCTTCGGTCAGGATATCAACGATATGCCGCATCTCAGGCGTCATCGCACCACCTAGCGCGCCACGCTCGACCTCGCCGCCGGTGCGTGCGAGTGTAAACGGCGCCACGGGGGCCTTCAGTATTGTCCACATCGCCTGCAGCGGGTTACGCCGACCGCCCTGCTGGATGGCACGCGCCACCTCGTTGACCATCGCCTCCTGTCCCATCGTCAGGGCGTGATAGCCGGAGAAAGCGAGTTCAAGCGCCGTTACCGCGTTGTTGGTCTTGCGCGCTGCGTTGTAGGCCGCGCCATATTCAGGGCCAAACCGCTCGACGCCCTGGCCGATGAAATTGTTATAGATGCGTGCCCAGTTCTCCGGCGCGAACGCCTGCCTGCCAGTAGCATCGACCGCTCCGCGACCCATCAACGGCACGTAGCCTGATGGAATATTTTGCACGCTCACCGGATGACCCGATGCGCCCATTGCGTTGGGCCGCGCAAACACAATGTTGCCGTCCCGCACGCCTTCCTGAAATACTCGTTGCTGGGCAATGAACTTGTCCATGCTGGTGACATAGCGCATGGTTGCTTCGAGCGGATTGGTGGTCACAGGCTCTAGCCCTGCACGAATGCCATCCTCGATCGTTGGCATCGACCGAGCCTTCATGCTGGCGCCGCTGCCCTGTTTGCCAACACCGACATAGTTCTGCACGTAGTTTGTCGCAGCCGCCGGGTCTTTCCAGAAGTGCGGATAGTAGTCCTCCACAAATGCCATTTGCTGGTGCGTGGGCAATGCCGCGATCTTGGAAGCTCGCTGCTCGAACTGGGTGCGCAGCGTGTCGGCGAGTCTCTGTGTCTGCGGGTTTGCGAGCGGAGGAGCACCGCTAGATCGTCCCTCCATGTAACGGATCAAGTCGAACCGTTCGGGGTCCGACATGGTGTTGACCAGCGGGTAGTGCTCCTCGATTGCTTGCGCCGTGGTAGCGGTGTCGCGCGCAGCGACGCCTGCCTCGCGACGAATTGACGCGACCGCAGGCTCGGCGCCGGGGAGTGCCTCGGGCGTAAAAATCTTCTTCCCAGTAATCTGAGCTGCGCCACCGCGTAGGCCGTAATATGGAATTGCAAGCGACGCAGTGAACGCAGGATATTCCTTAGGGATGCCAAAGTTTTCCTCGATCGGCTTGCCGACCACTGTGTTCAGTCCAGCCTCGATCGGAGCCGTAGCCATCTTGGCTGCGCCGGTGACAGCATCCCACAACGCCCCAGCCGTGCCGCCTGATGGGCCGCCCATCGCTTCAGGGCGCAGGTCCTTGAAACCCTGTTTGGACTGCTCATAGCCCTCGTTGGCAATGCGCGATTCTTCGGCGGGATAAGACGTGATTGGTTCAATGGCCTTGACGTACCACGGCGTGGACGGAGGTTGCGCAGTATTGTTGGGCTGCTCCAACGGCTTCGTCTCAAGCGGTGTCCACGCGCTGCTCTGCGTCGGCACCGGTTCAACAGACTTCACGCCCCAAGGGTTACCGGGCTTCGGCTCGGGAGTAACGGTAATCTTGAGTTGGGGCTCGGCCACTACGGCACCCGAACGGGCTTACCACCTTGAAGGGTCCACTTCTGCCCGTTGTCGAACGTGGTGACATGGCCCTCTTTCAGTGTCTCGGGCGGCGGCGTGCCCTCGTTGCCGCGACCGCCCAGCGACGTGCGATACTGCTCAATCCGCTGCCTAGCGTTCTGATAAGCGGTCTCGGCATCCTGCGTTAATTGCTGCTTGCTCTTGTTGGGAGCGAAGACGTTCTGCGCCGCAATCTTCTGCTGCGCTCGCTTGAACTCGGCGTTGTTATCGTCTTCCATCAGTTTCAGTGTCTGACGATTGCGAGCGTTGTCTTCAAGTCGGCCGTCGCGTGTTATTTGGCGCTCCAGATTGGCGTTCTGCAATTTAATGCGCTGTGACAAGAACTCGTTGCGAGTAGCTTGTCGCGCATTAAGCCCTGCTTCTTTGTTTGTGGCGATTGTGCCGCGGCTCTCGAGGGTGGCTGCGTTTCGGGTATTGCGTCCTTCCTCGAGTGTACCCGTTCTCGCGTTGCGGCCGGCTTCCAACTGGCTCGCGATCTCTTGACGGCTCTGCGCTCCTAAGCGGGCGATCTCACCTCTAGTCTGCGCCGACAATTCAGCGCGGCCCATGCGACCCGCCTCGAGATTATCCTGAAGCTCCCGACGCGCTTCGACCGACATGCGAGCAATATCAGAGCGTGTATTGGCTGATAGTTCAGCCCTTCCCATGCGTCCTTCTTCGGCTACGCCTTGCCGGGTTGCACGTCCCTGCTCAGTAACAGCTTGCCGCTCGTTCTTCTGCATCTCGCCTTCGGTAAACCGAGCGTTCTTATTTTTCTCGCCAACGATCTGCCGGTTGCTTTTGCCCTCTTCACCAGCGACAAAGCGGGCGTTCCGACCTTCCTCCAACGCCCCCATGATCTCCATGCGGGTGGCCGAGTTAAGCTTGGCGATCTCCTGGCGAGATCTAGCCGAAAGTTCGGCGCGTCCAGTGCGCCCTTTGTCCAGCACGTCAGCAATATCTCGCCGGGTCTCGTTGCTGAGCGTGGAGACAGCGAGCCGGGTCTGGGCCGAGAGTTCGGCGCGCTGGCCCGCGGCTTCGTTTCGCCCGGTAGCGATGCGCTCCCGGCTCTCTTGATTACCCGTAGCGATATTTTGACGGGTGCGCTGGTTGCCCTCCGCGATACCTTGTCGCACTTGATTGGTTGAGTCGCTGCGGTACTCCTGCGACTCAAGCTGAGCACCTTGTCGCTCGTTGCGCCCCTGCTCGCGGGTGTTGCCGAGCTGGATCATCAGATTTTTATAGTCCATCTGCGACTGCGCGGTCATCAGCGGCAACGCCTTGGCTACGGCAGCAGCGATCACCGCGGGCTTCGCACCAGGATTTGCCTTCACGACAGCGGCCATGATGGTGTGCAGATCCAGCCGACCCTGTTGCTGAGGCTGCTGTGCCTGCGCGCCCTGTTGTTGCATCGGCGGCTGCGAAGGGGGCGCCTGTTGGGGTGGGGCGGCGGGAGGAGGCGGAGGCGCTGACGCGCCAAACCGATCGCCAAAGGACGCGGGGCCGCTGCCGCTGGGTTGAGGAGGCGGGGGCGCCCCGGCGGAAGGCCCTACAGACCACGTAGGATCGCTGGGCGGCGGTGGCGCACCCAGCATCTGGGGCTGCGGTCCTTGGGAACGTGCTGCAGCCAACTGCATAGGTTGGCTGGGCTGTCCAGGCATAGGGGTCGCCCCCGGCTGCAGCATCTGCTGGAGCACAGGGATGGTGTTGCCCCAGGCCGCTTCGCCCTCCTGGGCAACGCGAGCCTCTTGGTTGGCGATATCGCCCTGCTCGATCTGAGTGTCGGCCTTGCGGGCCTGCTGATACCCACCGTAGGCCGCTGACAGTCCTGCTGCGCTAGGCATTTAACCAGTTCCATCCGCTCTGCGCGCCGGGGAAGCCGCTGCTGTACGCCTTGCCCAGACCAGCCAGACTCGAGCCCAGGTTGGAGCCCAACGTCTGGTTCTGGTTGAACGCCAAGCTGGCCTGATCCAGCCCCATCTTGGTCTGGTTGTTGGCCACTTGCCCCGCCTGGTTGCCCACGCCGAGATAATTAAGATACGCCTGCACCGGCGTCATGCCGATCGCCTGGGCGCCCTGCACGCCGCTTTGCAGGTTGTTGAGCGCGCCGAACTGGCCCTGACCGATCTGACCATAGGCGGAGTAGGGCAAGCCGGCGGCGTTGGCGAACGTGCTCGCCCCCTGCGTCTGCTGACCGATGCCCTGCCCGACGATGCCTGTGCCTGCACCCGACGTCCCGGCGCCACTCTGCAGTATCCCAGCCGCGCCTTGCCCACCGGCGATCTGCCGACCAAGCTGCTGGTTCTGCCAGTCGATATTGAACTTGCGAAGCGCGTCGCTTTCGCCGGCCGCTCCATAGGGCGTCGTCGCCACGCCGCGAGCTGCCTGCGCCGCCCTGGTCTGGTCCACCAGATCCTGCTGGGTCTTCTGGTAGAGCGCGTTCTGCGGGTCGAACGCCGTGTTGGCGATGGCCGAGGCGTAAGGGATGGTGCTCATCCCGGCGCCCTGGAACTGCTGCCCGGTGCCGATCGCGCCTGCGCCTGCGTTGAAGCCAGTCTGCCCTGCCGCCATGCCCATGCCGGCGCCGCCCTGCGCGCCCTGCAAAAACATATCGGCGTAGGGGTTGTTGTACTGCTGCAGTGCGGTCTGCTGGTACAGCGGGACGGTCTGCTGCGGGATACCAGCTCCTGCCAATCCCTGGATGCCGTTGTAGGCGCCCTGCGCGGCTCCCGCCATGTTGGGCATGTTGAACTGGGGCGGCAGCGCAACCTTGCTGGCCGTGCTCGAGCCGCTGAGCGCGCCGTAGGCACCCAGACCCGCACTGACCAGTCCTGCCACGCCAGCCATTGGCTATCCTAAAAACTTGGACCAGATGGTCTCGTCGTTGACGTACCCGAGCCGCTTCAAGAGCCGCCCGAGTGTACCACGATCTGCTTCAAAGAACAGTTTAATGATTACCTTTATCATCTTGGCACCGCGGGCTTTTACGTGGCGCTCGGTCTCCTTGAACATGCGGATGCCGGTCCAGCCCTCCCGATAGGCTGGCGACAGCCAGAACATATCGGTCTGCGCCCAGGTCGTGGAGGCGTAGTGCAGGTGCGGGTAGACCAAGATGAACATATAGCCGACCAGCACGCCGTTCGCCCGCACCGTCAGGACGTTGAGGATATCGGCAACGTCGAAGTCGTAATAGCGGTCCCAGTGCGGGTCGAGCGGGATGGCGTCCTTGTGCAGCGCAATCTCGGCCCAGTGCTGCCGGAACAGCACCGGGAACTCCTTGGCAATCAGGCCGAAGCGCTCCCACTGGAGCGTCGGCTGCGGCCTAGGCGGTACGACCGCCGAGGCTTTTGGGAGTGGCGGCTGGACCCTTGCGGATCGCATCGCTGTTGATGTTGGCACCCTTGGCCTTTGCTGATGGAGCGGCTGGCATCGAGGTTTTCAGCCCCTTCTTCAGCATACTCCGGTTCGCCATTTTTGCCATTATTTCACCTGCTCGACGTACATGCCCTGCAGGGTCAGGTCGCCGGATGCGGCCGACGTGCTGGTGCATTTGATGGTCTGATTGGCGGTCCAGGCGTCCGTGCCGGCCACGCTGGTCTGAAGCGACTGCGAGGTCACGTCAAAGCCTATCCTGCCAACGATATCCTGGGTGGCCGCGCCGGAGCGAACCACGAACATCTCGGCGTCGAACACCTTGTTGTTCGGAGCGCCGCCCGCCGTGGCCGAGGAGAACGAGGTGGTGCCGAAGTATATCTTGAGGGTCTTGAGATCGGAGTTCGCCGCCGACGTGCCCCAGCAGCGGATGCGTACCGCGTCGCCAGTGGCTGCGATGCGGTTGGCCGGAAGCGTGTAGGTGGCCAGCGTCTGCTCGGCCGTCGTGGTGTTGCCGGCCGGCGTGACGACCGCCGTAAGCCGCCCGTTGACGCCAAAATTGATGCTCTGGATCAGGCTGTTGATCGTCGCCAGCATCTGGCTCGGATCCTGCGGGCCTGAGAGCAGGGTAAGATTGGAAGCGGTTGCGAGACCAGCGGCGAAAACCAGCGCCACGGTGCCCATGAGCAGTTTCTTCAACATCGCCGATCTCCTAATGGGCGTTCGCAGCCCGGTTGAACTCTAGCAGACAAATCATTGTTCTGCCAGTCTTAAAGGTTATCCTCCCAGCCAAGGCACCCGATGGCGCCGCCGCCCGCATCCGACGCCAGGGCAATGGTAGATCCCTCCAGCACAAAAGTCGCGTTTTGCGCCACCGACAGGTTGTTATTGAGATATAGCGGGTAGGCGTTTCCGGCCGAGCCCAGCGGCCCCCTGTTCGCCCCGCCGTAGGACGTGTTCGGCGCCACCAGCACGTTCGCGGTGCCTCCTGCCGCCCAGCCGTTTGAAGCGAGCACCATAATGCGGGACGCCGTAGAGGGCACGAAGTTGGCGACCGAGACCGACGTGAGCGTCGGCGACGTCTGCGAGAACGTCCCTCTCACCCCGTTGTCGATGTTGGGGATAAGCGTGGTCTGCGCCAACCCAACCACGTACTGCGCGATGCGTCCGAACTGCCATGTCCCGTAGAGCGTCGCGGTGGCATGGATGGTGCGGACCCAGCCCACGCGCGCCTTGAAGGTGTAACCCGCCGGCATCGTCGGAGACGTGGCGCTGAGCGACGCCAAGGCGCCAGCCGTCGTGCCGTTGTAGATCACCCAGATCGCGTACCAGCTATCAATGGCGATCGTGCCGGTGTCGAGCTTGTTGACCGCACCGGCCGAGCCAAGGTCGACGGTCGAGCTCTGCGCGACGGTCACCGTGTTGGTGCCGTCGTAAAGCGTGACAAAATCGGCAGCGACCGCGACCGTCGTGTTGGTCGCGACCTTTATCGAGAGGTTCTTGAAGCCTGCAGGGACCGGCAGGATCGGGATAACCGGAGCGCCCGACGCCCTGGTGTAGCTCAGGACTTGCCAGTTGCCACTGCCCAGATACTCGACCGTGGCCGTATCGTTGGCGGCTGTCGTGAGATTGGCCGAGCCGGGAATAATCAGCGAGCTGGCGTTGTAGGTCAGCGTGTTCGCGCCCGCGAACGAGATGCGATAGATCGGATTGGTGGAGACCGCCGTAGAGCCGAACGAGGTGATAGCTGCGCCGGAGCCGGTGATAGCCGCGTTGTGAGTCGCCACCGTGCCGAGATCGGTAGTAGCCGCCGCTCCTATGCTGACGCGCTGCCCGATATCGCTCATGTCGCTGGTAAGCAGCACCAACACCGAGCCGTTGTAGATCGCCTCCGCGATATTGCCGGCCACCAACTCGCCGCCAGTCAGCACCTCGAGACCGGCGTTACCGACGCGATTGACCGCCGTGGCGCCGGTCGAGTTGATGTTCAGCGTCGTGGCGCCGCTGTTGGTGAAGCCGACCGTGAACGTAACCCGATAGCCGGAGGTCAAAGAAAAATTGGCAGGCGTGGTCGCTGCCACCACCTGCGCGTTGGCGCTGCCGGTCGACGTGCCTCCAATAAAGACAGACGAGCCGCCCTGGGCAGGCGAGAGCGGCGTCGTGAGCCCAAGGATGGACGTGATATCGGTGTTGACGCCACTGCCAGCTGCGTTGTTGACGACGCAGTTGCGCACCGTATTGAAGTTGGACATGACCTGCGTGGCATCCGCAGTCGTGTTGTTCTGCAGCGTGAAAGGGTACGACGTGCATGTCGCCGCCTGCGCCAGCGAAGGCAGCAGGCAGAACAGAAGCACCGCGAGAAGTCGTTTCATGTCATGCCGCCGGTTGTTGCAGGTAGCCCAGTTGCTCATAGCGCAGGAACATATCGCCGATCAAAATGCCACTGGCGCAATTCCCCGTCACCAGATATGCGAGGCGGCGAAACACCAGCGGCTCCGACCACTGTATCTCCTGCGGATAAAGCGCGTTCGCAGCACCCAGCCACTGGGCCTGTCCCCACTGGAAATTGCCCCATTGGGTGGCCGCGCCGGTGGGCGTAACGACCGTGCTGTTGAGCACCGTGCCGTTCTGGTCGAGCGCCGAGATGCCCATCGAGACGTTGGCGGCGAGCGCCATGTTGATGGTCGACTCCAGCACGTTGTTCTCGCACATCTGCTGGGTATCGGGCAGCATCGCGGTCTGCCATGCAAACGCCATCTGCGTGCCGTTCTCGACGAATGTGCTGGTGCTCGAGAGCGCTGCATCACTCTGAAACAATAAGTGATTGACGCCGTAGGCCGCCTCGATGAACGTGTTTCGATAAGGCTGAATGGAGGATGCCGGGAACGTATGCGGCCCGCTCCAGCACTCCCGGTTGATGTGGTACCAATACTCCTGGATCGGTGTGCCTGCCACGCCGCCGTTCTTCACCGAGATGCGGATCAGGTTGGCGTTGGCCGCGGCGCAGGTGCGCGACGGCTCGAGCGCATAGATGAAGGCTGACGTCACGCCCTTGCCCGAGTCGCCGATCGGCGGCGAGACGTGCGCGTTCATGTCGATGATGCGCAGCCCCTCCGGCGAGATGAACGCAAGCCCAAGCGGCGTCGAGCACACGCTGAGCGGCGACAACGTGCCGGTTGCGGCGTTAAGCGAGTTGATCGACCAGCCAGCCGTCAGCGCGAAATCGCCGGTGACCTGGAAGATGTTGGATACGCCTTTGAAGACGATCAGTGCCTGGATGACACCGCCGAGCTGATTGTCCAGCGGCAATGCGCCAAGTGCAGTGAGCTGCTCGTTGTCGCCAAAGGTCAGCACCTGTCCCGCATTGGTTACGGTCAGGGCGTCAAGCACGTTGCTCGCCACGATCGAGGGCTGACCTACAGCAGGATTGATTGCAAAATAAGCCCGCTGGCCGAACTGCTTGACCGCCGTAGGCACCGTCGTCAGCACCACCGCGCCGGCCGTATTGGCGCCGTGCCACACGGGATTGAGCGGGTCGCTGATATCGAAATAACCGAAGAAGACGTTGCCGGCACCAGTGAACCCCGGATGCGTCACGACGAGGCGCACGCCGATCAGATCCATCGTCGGCGGCGTCCAGTCTCCTGTGCTGGCAGGACTGACCGGCGTGTTCGCCGCCGTAATGCCCGTGATGGCCAGATTGGTGTTGGTGACCAGATTGAACGCGAACGGATAGTCATGGCCGGCGAAGACCGACGACGCGATCATGCCATAGACGACGTTGCCGATCACCTTGATGC
>Ga0247678_1000043_pt1 | contig 57476 bp, 83 predicted proteins | sample CNK19_metaG_FD_182801 | JGI IMG/M metagenome (GOLD analysis project Ga0247678, IMG submission 182801) | Soil microbial communities from Purdue University Martell Research Forest, Indiana, United States - CNK19 | ecosystem: Environmental > Terrestrial > Soil > Temperate forest > Bulk soil... | reverse complement strand
GCGGATGTGACAGGATTACTTCCTAATGGGAATTTAGCTAACTCAACGATTAGTGGTATTTCTTTAGGGTCTAATCTTGCTGCCTTAACGGCAACTGACGCAACCTTAACTTTTTCAGGTTCTTATACCGGGGCGACAGCAAGAACGGTTGGTTTGAATTTGGCGCAGCCTAATACTTGGACAGCTGCGCCTACGGTTAATTTGGCAACAGCAGCTTCAGCAACTTATGGTACTGTGTTCAGTTCTGCTACAGCAGCTACATCAGGCAATCAGAAATGGAGTCCGTTTATACAATTTACAGGCAGTCAATGGAGAACTGACTTAGGCGCGTCTGCTGCTTCATCGGGTGATATTGGATGGCAACCATTACAAAGTGGTGGCCAATACGGGCAAATGGTGATAAGGGGGCAATTTGGAAGCAGCACAATGGCGACAATAGCAATCTTTGATCCGCAGGGGATTAGTACATTTACAAGCGGCGCAGGGCAAGTTGTAGCTACTGAAGTAAACCCAAGTGTAATAAGGGCATCTACAAATAATACCTCATTTAATTTATTGCAATCGAGAACTTTTAATGCTTCGGGAGACGGTATACTTATAAATCCAGGACAGGTTACAAACTCTACTAGCTTATTTTCGCCGATGCATTTAACTCAAACCCTCAACCAGAGTTCGACTGCTTCTTATACGGCTTGGTTAACCAATTTAACTGAAACAGCAACAGGTTCAGGAGGAGTTAAGTTTGTTGATTATCAGATAGCGGGTACAAGTAAATATTCAGTTAAGGATGACGGGACTATAAACTCAGCAGCCTTAACTGCTTCCAAAGTAGTTTTTACTGACGCATCTAAAAACTTAACTTCAACTGGTATAGGCACAAGTTCACAATACATAGCTGCGGATGGCAGTTTAGGCACTATAGGAGCGAGGCCACATATTATTTTTACACCTACTACTGGCGCGACAATATCGTTAACAAATAATCAATATAATATTATAAATCCGTCAGGATCTTTAGTTTCTTTGACAGTTAATTTACCATCATCGCCAGCGAATAATGATTGTGTGTTCATAAAATATACACAATCAATAACTACCGTTACCTATGCAAACGGAACGGTGTAGATGGCATAACAGCCCCAACAGCAGGCGGGTTAGTAGTATTGACTTATGATTCAGGAACAACTTCATGGTATTAAAATGAGCAACCCAAACGTACCCACAAAAAATACAGGCGATCAATTTACCGCAGACGAATGCAACTCTATTGTTACATCAATAGCAACAAAGTCAGACCAAACGGATGTAGATACATTGGCAGGAATTGTTTCTGGTAAAGCGGATCAAAGTGATTTAAACTCACTCTCAACGGTAGTTGCATCAAAAGCGGATCAATCGGAGGTTGATTCTTTGTCAACCGAAGTAGCCGGAAAACAGAACGTATTAGGGTTTACACCTGAAAATGTTACAAACAAGGGGCAAAATAATGGATATGCCAGTTTAGATAGTACCGGTAAGGTTCCAACAGCGCAATTACCAGCTGCATCTGCGCAATGGGGCGCAATAACAGGAACGCTATCAAGCCAAAAAGACCTGCAATCAGTAATAGGCACAACACCAGACAAAGTTACAGGATTACAGGTTTGGTATGATATCACAGATTTATCAACTATAGTAACTGATACATCTAATAATGTCAGTCAAATATTAGACAAATCAGGTAATAGCAAGACTTTAACAGCCTCATCCAATAAGCCTGTTTTGACATTTGCTGATTCTGAAAATAATAAGCCAGCGTTGCAAATTGCGAGCGGCCACAGAATCACTATAACACCCTATGTATTGGCCGTTCCATACACTATTTACATGTACGTAAAGCCGATCACCTATGTTACTACAGGGGCAATATTGGAATTCGATACCAGCTTTGTGAATGGTGTGTATATGAAGGTCGCCGTACAAACAGGTGGGCATGCAATAACATTGTGTTCCGGTGCAGGTTATCAGCCAACACAGAATGCATTTTATAAAAACAAGTGGATGTTAATCAGGTTGACCGCTGCGGCAGATGGTACTGTAAGATATTCTGTTTATGATGAAAGAGTAGAGGGAGGTGATCCGCAATATAGTTCTTTGAATGTGGGAACTTCTAGTACCGCTAAATTAACAATAGGCGATACTGCAGGAAGTGGAAATGCTTTTAACATCCAGGAGTTGATGATTTATAATAATGTGCCATCGCTGAAAGATCATAACAGCCTTGTTTCATATTTCTTTAATAAATATAATCCACAAAGCGGAATACCTTATTATGCGCATGGAGACAGTATAACAGTTGGAGGAACATCAAGCGATAATAATAACACTGCTTATGCTCCAATTGTGGCGGCCGCAAATGGTTTTGATTTGCATAATATGGCTATTTCAAGCGTGGATATCGGCTACGGAATTGCATTTGACAATAGGGATTTAAATGGGATATATAAATCAGTTAATTACGGAATTAACAGAAATGGTTATGTGAGTTTTGGTTATGCCACGAATGCCTCCACACCGGGGCCAAATTGGGCGGCTATGTATAAAAGTATAATTAAATCATTTATTGATTTAGGGTTTAATCCAAGAAGAATTATTATTATTTCTCCGCTTTATAATCCTTCATCACCTGCTGTAGATACTGCTGCCCCTTACATAGCTCAAATCGCTACTGATTTAGGAATTTTATTTGTCGATGCTTATACGTACGGGCTTACTCATAGTATACCAGATGGATTATTGAATGGGCAGCATTGGACAGATGCGGGACACGCGGCAGTAGCTAACTTAATTAATGCGGTAATATTAGCAGGATAATTTAAAACTCACAATAAAATGGACTTACAAGAATTACTAATTGACGGTATTGAATTTTTAGAAACGCTGCCCGATCAGGAAGAAAGGTTGCAAGCGTGGAGAGAGCATTTGGATAGCGTGAATCAAACAAGTAGCAACCCGCGATGTCCAACTGGTTACGTATGGGATTCAGTGTTAAAAACATGCGTATTTGACGGGTAATGAAATTAAGGATAGCTATAACGATAATTGTCGTATGTCTTTATGTCGGCCTGTTCAATATTTACATCTATGAGGTAACGCATATTGATGCGCACTACTATAAATTATTTTACGACTATCTTACTATAGGGGCATTATTGTTCTTTTTGATTGACTTGAAATGCGGATTTGTAAATTATCACCATAAGCAGTTTAACTTGTTACTGATACTGTGTGTGATAACAAATAACATTTTACGGCTGCTTACGCACTTGGGTTATTTGCAGGATGACAAGCCCCAACCAATTTATTACGCCTTTAATATTTCAGTTTTTTTTATAACTTTAACTATATTTTTTTGCGAGATCAGATACAAAACATTCAAGTGATTCAATTGTACCTTTTAAATGAAACAAAAATTGGCAACTGCACCTTTACCTACCTTTGATTGGAACGAGAATATTAAATGGATTTCAGGATGCGTGACGTTCCTGTTAGGCTATATATATTATATCAATTACTACTTTAAGAATAAAGCCAAAGAGAAACAAGAGTTCATACAGGACATTGTTAAGGCTACGCTTCGGACTACGCTTGACGGGGAGTTGCGCGAAATAAAGGAGTCGATAGAAACGCTTTTTAAATATCGCGAATCGGATAGGAATCATTCTGACGCGCAGTTTAAGGAGTTGTTGAAAGAGATTAAAAAATGAACGACCTTATCAAAGAAGTTGGTATCCCGGCAGCGATGCTCATCATACTTGCTTATTGGTACGCTAAAAAAGATAAGCAGCATAGAGAAGAACGCGAACAGTTAGAAAAGTCAAGGCGCGAAGAACGGGAAGAACTGGCAAAAGTAGCCGAAAAGCAGTTTGACAGAATAGTTGACCTGACCAATAAAATCAATGATAGTTTCAATAAAAATACTGATATTGTATCTTCAATGAAAACAATGTTAGAACATAGAAAATGAACCTTACCTTCGCTGATTTCCTTATCATTATGATGCTTATAGGCATGGCAGCTATCTCCGGCCTGATAGCCTATGAGTTTAAACAATCATCCGAATACGGAAAACTCAGAACTCTATGGCTGGAATTATTTGTCAGTAAGACCTATTTATACGGCTCTACAGCAATTTATTTCATAGCAACCTTATTCGGATACCTTCAACTGATTTCATTGGCTTGGGTGTTGTTCTTTATCAATGTGCCGACTTTTGTGGCTAAAGTAAGATTGTATATTTTTATAAAGTATAAAAAATAATAGTTAGCTTTATAGTATGAGCACAGCCACCAAAGACAACGCTATTGCAGCCACAAACGATGCAGCTATAGCACTGAAAACAATCCTTCACGCAAGAACTTTCCCAAACTCTACAGCACAAGCCAAAGAAGATGCGGCAGTTGACGCGGGTATTTCGGCGATGGTCGCGGCGTTTGGTGCAATAGACTACTCTGTGCCTGCACCTGCTATGCCAGGCGGCACTCCATCTGCACCGAAAGTGTACTCAGGTCAAAGCGGATTGATTATCAGCGGGCTGTCGTTTGATGGTACTGGTAAGGCAGTTGACCTGTTAACGCTCAATAGCTGTACGAATGTCCATATAACTATGTGCCGGTTCTCGAATACCAATGGCATATCTATTCGGCTTAACAACTGCACTAACATAACGGTTGACTACAACTTTTTCACAATGGTTAACTTTGGTGTAATGGCTACTAACTGCATTGGTACTAAGGTTAATTTTAACCAGGGGTTGAATCTTTGGGCACCTGTGAAGTACAATAACAACTTTGCTCATTTCGTTCAATATATTAACTGTTCAGGTAGCGGTCAGCAAATCAATGATAATATTTTCTTTAGTCAACGGGGTATTGCTGTTCATCCGCATGATTGTATCAGTATCTTTCAGACCAGCGGTGCTTCCGGTTCACCTATCCAGATCAAGCGTAATAAAATAAAAGGAGGTCAGACAGATGGTGGATGGCCGAATACAGGAGATACAGGTGTAGGAATCACCGCACCGGATGTATCAGGAAACCATTATGATATAACTGATAATGTGGTAGTCAACTGCGGTGTGAATGGAATTATTGTTGTAGCTACCGCCGATACAATAAATGTAGCAAATAATATTGCTATTTGTGACGACAAGACCATGAAAAGTTATGATGGTTTTACTTTCACCGGCACAAAAACGAATATGACCGTATCGGGTAATCGCGCCCGCTGGATACGTCCGGACGGAAGTTACTTGGGCTTATGGCTCGGAAAATCCGGTGCAACTACACAGGCCGGGGTAACTTTTACTAATAACAACTGGAATGACGCTACTTTAACGTCGACTATTATACCTGATAATATTATCACTTACAAATGAGATGGCTTTTTCTCTTGTTGTTACTGCCTTTAAGCGCCTTAGCACAGATCAATCTATGCAGTAATACTTATACTGTACATGCCACTATAAATCTAACAAGTACAGGCAGTATCACCATACGTGGTGATAGTATTAACTCCGTTAATAGTTCTATTCCCTGTATTCAGCTTACCAATTATACTTCGGTAACTATAAAAAGATGTAAACTTATCAATTCAACTGCTCAGGGTATTTTACTTACTAACTGTAAAAACGTAACAATCGATAGCTGTGATATTGAAAATGTATCCGACGGAGTGCATCATAATTATTCTTCCGGGTGGGTAAAAATGACCAACTGTTACGTTAAAAACATACGTGGTCCTTTCCCTTTAGGGAACGGTATACAACTTAATAATGTTAACTCAGGAGGGATTTTAATCCAGAATAATTTCTTTGAATGCATAGATGATTTTTCACGGCACCCGCAGGATATTATAAGCGTGTTTCAATCTGCAGGGCTTCCCGGTGATTCTATTATGATATTGAACAATTTTATCAAAGGTGGGCAGGTTAATAATGATTCCGGCGGTGCGGCAGGGATTGTACTTGGAGATGTTGGAGGTGGTGGCTACCAGGTCGCCAGGGGAAATAGGTTAGTTAACCCCGGGGCTGTAGGTATACAGGTACAGGGATCCCATTCAATAAAAGCAGATCATAACTATATCTATGGTGACGGACACGGTGCATTATCTTTTGAGGGTATCGAATATGGCAATTATTCAGGAGATACTACCTACGCGGTAGAGATGAGCTATAATACGATCTACTGGCGTCAGACTGCTGCGCACTCGTTTGCAGTTTTCAACCGTTGGGTAGATAAAGCAAGTGCGGTAGCAGCGTCAACCGCTTCAGGCCATGTAGGAGGCCCTACACTGCCTGATCCGATTAACTGGATAACCAACACGCAAACAAATATTGCAGGGGCTACGAATACGTCTATAGCGCCTACACCAATGATAACAGCATGTAGCGGACCACCGCCACCTCCTCCACCGCCTCCCCCGTTAGGAGGGGATATCGTGGTCACCGGTGCAGGTCCAGTTAAATTACAATGAAAAACGCAGTAGGATTGTTAATATTTTTGTTTATTTGTGCATTGATATTTTTCTATGCACTTAGTATAGCTTTAGGAATATGAACTCACTGGAAAAATTAAACCTGCTTCATCCGAAAATTCGCCAGGCTGCATTAGACGCTTATGCAGAAGCAGTAAAAGCAACACCAGCAGATGTGCACCCTGTGATTGATCAGACGTACAGAAGCTTTGAGGAAAGCGATAAACTATATCAGCAGGGAAGAACTACGCCGGGAGAAATAGTAAGCAACTCTAAGGCCGGACAGTCCTATCATAATTATTCACTCGCTTTGGATTTTCATTTACAGATCGACGGTAAAGATAGTTGGGAAGTTGATCACAACTGGATGATCGTAGTGAATATTTTTAAAAAACATGGGTTTACATGGGGCGGCGATTTTGCCGGGAGTTTTAAAGATTATCCGCACCTGGAAAATAAACTCGGATATAATTGGAGACAACTATTAACTTTGCATAATTCAGGTGATTTTATTGCCGGTACTAATTTTGTTAATATATGACAAATCCAAAACAAGTAAGTGATTTTGCCAGAGAGTATGAAAGTATTTATATCTCTAACGGGCAGTTGAAATCTGCTTTGGAGGCGTTAAGAAAACAACTTGATGAGGCTAAATATGGCTTTGATATTAAAGAGTTACAGCCAGAATACGATCAAAAGATAGAGGTGTATAATACAGCATTACAGCGGTGGCAAACAGCCTTCAGGTCTAAAAATGGCTATCAGGATTACTACAACCCGTACGAAGATAGTTGTATGATTAAGCCTGAATTGGTTAGTCACTGGCGCCCTTATTATGAACCTGAATTAGTTTAAACTTTAAAACAATGACAGATCAAAAAACAGATGAACCTGTAATAGCACAGCAGCCGGTAGCTACTACGGAATCAAATACTAAAACGGTAACCGGTCTTGAAGCATTATCACTACCTACACCTGACAAGGTAAAGGCCATTTTTAAGATGATCATGTTTTTTACAATTGTGGCCGGCTTAGTAGCAAACGGTATTTCGGAAATACCTGCGGATACTAAAAAACAAATCCTGGAATATATGGCAGTTATTCTGCTGATACTTCAAAAGGCAGAGGATTTCTGGGGAATAAAAATTACTTCATAATAAAAAAGCCTCTGAAATTATCAGAGGCTTTTAAGTTAAGAAACAATTTCGGGATCATGCGTAGGTGGAGAAAGTATGATCATTTGCTGTATAGTCAATTCTTTTCCATTCACCAAAGCACCTGAATTAGTACCAAAGAAATGCAGGAATAGAGCTTTTAATGCGGCTAATTGAACCGCTTTTACTTTTGGATCCTGAATTGTGTTAAGATAATTTAACGCATCCTGCCACTGTTCAGTAAGAGATTTTCCCGCTTCATTCTTAATCCATCCCAGGTCAATAAGCCATATCGGCAGTTGAAGATGAAATGCATTTATTAAACCGGTAGAAGCCGGAACGAATTGTTCAACAATCCCCTCTACGGTCTGACCGACTATAGAATTATCAAACTTTTTTAATGCGTTTAAAAGTCCTTCAGCAATGTCAATAATCGGAACAAGCTGTTTTTCCGCTGCAGTGATCCACGCCCATATCTTTTTGAATAGGTTGGATAAGAATGATTCGATGCTCATGATTGATACTGGATTTTTTGTTTAAAGGTAATACTTCTAAATAGTAAATCAGTTCTTTTTGTGAATAATTAGGTGGCTGTTTTTCCTGGGCTAATCGCTGAAAGAAACTACTTTTTGGCATCTTTCTTTGGTGGATGTTTCTGTAGATACTGGACCCTTAGTATACTATCAATTTTAAATACCTGCAGATGAAAGCTATTGTAATCGCGGGTAGTGATCTTATCACTGTTACCAGCCACTCCGTCAGCATAACTGAGTAACTCCGTGATCAGTATGACATTTGGCTCAGATAGCGTGTATAACGTAGAGTCATTTTTAGAAGTTCCGATATTAACTACATCCGCATGTTTGATATGAGAACTTGTATTCTGCGCATTTACTCCAATGCTACAAAGGAGTAAAAATGCCACTGCAAAAAGCAGCGGCATTATTTTTCTACATGATATCATCGTCTTCAAATTCGATTTCATCAAACTCATCGGCAGCATTGGTAACCGACCCAAGAGGTTCGCCGTCTTTTACCTTCTGGACGTGATTTAAGCCCACAGCTACACCGCTGTTACCGTTGACGTTAAATGGATAGAAGTTCAGGCTCACGTTTCCCCAATCGCCTGATTTGATCTCAGATGGATCAAGGATTGCCTGTACCTTGCGATCAACCATACCTGGACGATTTTTAGCATTTGCATTCAGGAAGAAAGAATCCGCATATGCAGCATCTTCGCGTTCCTCATCACCGTCCCGTAGAGGAAGCTTTTTAGCTTTGAAGCTTTTACCGAATTTTTCGGTACCTACTTCAATTGCCGCTTCAATAGCAGCTTTAATTGCCTTAATTGTTTTCTTTGCCGACTTAGGTATGATTACGCTCATACCATACTTAGGTTCAGTCGCGCCGGGAGCCAATTTAGGCTCAACCAAATTTACATAGCTGAACCGTACAAGCTCAGGTGTTGACACTTTTGTCTCTGTGTTCATTTTACTCAATTTAATTGTTTACAATATATCACTTAAAGATTTAATCCAAAGGTATAATTTTTTAGTTGCCTCAACGTCTGTTGAAGCATGATGAGCGCCGGACATTTTCTCACCGAAAGCATATTCATAAGCTACTTCCAGTTTTGGCCAGCTGTACTCACCTTTAAAGCCTGGCAGTTTCAATATCGGTGTGCTAAGAAGCTTGGTGCATTCTTTTTGTAAAGGAACGCCTTCAGGCCTTAATCCATGTTTTATTTTAATTCCATTTGCTACTAATTGTCTCCGAACAGCTTTCGGGTATATCTTATAGCGAAAAAGTTCGCATTCGATAATCGGCTTGTCATAACTCAGGTTATGACAGATCATCACATCTGCGCAATTCATTGCTATAGCAAATTGTGTAAAAGCAATGATCGGGTCAATACCATTCAGCAAACTTTCATCCTCGGTAAAGCCATGTTCCTTCCAGAAGTCACCGGTTGGAAAACGCCAGCCATCGGGATAGATAAGGTCACAAGCTTTCTCAATGGTTTCGCCGTTCTCCCAACATAATTCCCAGGCAAGTTCTATGATACGAGGATAATTATCTGTGTCAGTAAATGGCGCAGTATATGTAACCGGCAAACCTGTAGTCTCGGTATCACAAAAAAGATATTTTTTCATTTTACGATTACCTCAACGTTTTCAACTCTGAAATTACTTTGTTCAGTATTTCCACCTGAGTAATAAATCTTCGCCTCATCTTTACCTGAAACAGTATGCCAATCATCTGGATCAGAGTTTTTATATCGGAACGTTTCACCTATTTCCAAGTCAGCCAATGTTTTCATATTCTTCGGACCAAACATGCTTTTATCTTTTTCGGCCTGCTGGTTGAATAAAAGACAATAACCGTTCTTGCCATGATCACAGCTTACCGGATTTTCCTGGTTACAAAGTTCACACTGCATTTTCTAAATGATTAATTAGCCTGTTTAAATACCATTGAGCTTTCTTCACATCTTCCAGTTTAGCTTTTGCTTCGTAACGCCAAAGATATTTGATAACATTAGCAGTGCATACAGCCTCGATACCTGTTTTATTAACTGTAGCGGCTTCTAAAGCGTCAATACACTCAACCTTTCCAGCTTTATAGTGATCAGGATTTATATTATCTTTTGACATATTCTTTAGCGGCTGAAATGATTGGTAATTGATCAATAAAAATATTCTTGATCTCACGGGCAATTTCCTGAGCTTCCTTCTGCGCATGACCATCATCACGTATATCCAGAAAGTGGATCCATGACCGGATTGATCCGGTCATATAGATAGTGGTCTGAGTAGCCATGGGCAGAATCATCCGGGCACATTCTTTGGCAACACCTAAAGCTATCATTTCTTTATAAAGCTGCTGACCTATATTGATAAACTTATCAAGTATAATCGAAAGCTGTTGACCTTCATACTTCCCATCCCGGTAATTTGCAGAAACGCATGGATTGAATATTTCGGTGCTTGATTGGCGGTTTTGCGCCGCCTGTTCCCTAATTTCAAACTGTTCGATATTTTCCACAATAGCGTAACGCTGGCTAAACTCCTGAAAGGTAAAACTCCGGTGCCGGAGCAACTGAATACCTATTGCTTTGGAGGTAACAATCTCAAAGGTCAGGAATGAATGTTCAAACGGTGACCAGTGTTTATTTTTGATCAGGTACCCGATCAGACCTTCCGGCTTTTCGCTTTTATCCAGGCGAGAACTGCTTACCCTTGCGATCTCAACTATGTTGATCTCAGCATCAGGTGTTATAGTTTTAAGACTTACTTTCATTTTTTCTTAATTTCTTTGTATATAACAAAAACGCCTACAACAATTGCAATCAATAACCCTATGATAATGCCACAAAGAACATGTAAGGTCGTTTCCATATTAAATATCCTCGTCTGCAATTACTTTGAACTCTCCTGTAGCAACGCTGAACGGTTGTCTTTTGTCGGTCTCTTTTACAAGTGTAGGTGCACCCGGTGGCTTGATCAGAAGCGGTTCAACAATTTCCGCGAATATGGGCTTCGTAATCTTCTTTTCCATCTCAGTGATACCAAGCAGTGCTTTCGGCTTATAAATGTCTGTATAACCAGCCATTTCAAGCTTAGTCGCGACAATAACCTCACTATTGTACTTGCGATTGCTACGTCCTTCTACTATCTTATATCCCGGCCATGTTTTTTCACCGGAAACAGCTGTTGCCAATGCATAGCTCTCTACTGATCCAATCCACTTGGTAAAATCATCTGAACGGCTTAGCACTTTTGCGATTTCTTCATCAGTTAATAAGTCGGGATTTTTAAATTCCAGCGTAGCTAACTCCATATTGTAATCATGCAGAGCTCTGCAAGTTGCCTTAGCCCTGCAGAACAAGCAGGCTTTACCTGGCGCAAATTCACCTTCGCCGGCATAAGCTAAAGCCGCTTTTGGCTTCAGGTCTTTCTCGGCCCATTCTAAAAGCTCAGCAACAGAAATTTCCCAGGATGATATGTTATCGATACGTGGCTGGTATATGTTCATCTGGATTTTATCAATCTCAAAAATCTCTTTGAACATTTCATAGGCCCCTAATGAGTAGATCATCAGTTGTGAATTGTCCATCGCGGAAACCGGAACGCCTTTACCGTATTTCAGGTCATCAAAGATCAGTACCCGGTCGCCGATTATGATGGCATCAGCGGTTCCGAAACCATCCTCGATCCATTCGGTCATATCCAGGCGCGTTTCGATGAACAATTCTGTCTTGCCTGGTTTGCACTGGTTCCAAACGAAATAGGCATACCCTTCGGCATAATCATGCAGTTCTTTATTATAGTACTGGTTGTTCATATGAACAGCCATGATCGTTTCTGCCTCAGCTGAGGTGATCATGCCTGCAAGCTGGCGCAGGATACATTCACCCACAGCGTGTGCCAGGGTGCCTTCATCAGCATAAGAGGAAGAAGTATTTGGGAACTCCTGTTCCAGTCTGGCAGACGGTGTACATGTCAGCCACCGGCTCGCTGCCGATGGGGATAAAATTGCGTGTTTTGACATTTTAATCAGTTTAACAGTTTTTAATTTGTCTGACTGCCGGATTCGAACCGACGCTTAAGCATTACGTAAAACCCTCGGCTACGGTGCCACGAACTAACCGCTATTCGAAGTCAGAGCCAGTTTTTATCCAATGGCGTTGAACGCATCCATCAATGCTGCGTAATCCTCGGTTTTCACGGGGTTCTTATCAGCCTGTGAGATGGAGTCAGCGCCAAACTTTTTAATGGTTTCAGTAACCTCGGCTTTTTTACCGTTACGGATCAGATTGACAGCTTTTTCCTGCAGCATTTCTTTGGTGATCGCAGAAGCTTTTGGTTCTTCTTTTGCAGGTTCTTCGCGCTGTATATCAGTCTCACCTAATTGTCCCTCTATTGCTGGCTGAGCAGCTTCTAAAGCTATCTCAGCCTTTGTCCTGCGTTTTTTTACGGGTGTTTCTACCTCAGAAACTTCCGTTTTTGGAGCCTCAAAATTTTCGGCAATTTTTTCGTCATTTATGGGTTTTTCAGGAAAATTAAATGCTACCTGAGAATAGCCTAAAAGGTCGGCTAAAGCCTGCCGAGCTTCTGCACCGGTAGGAAATTCAAGTTCAATTTTTATCATTGTTTTCTTTTTAAGTTTCTAAGCAAAAATGATAGTTTTATTCTTGGGCCGTATCGCGGGAGCCGACCATTTCTACCCGACATATTCCTGGAAAAACTATCAAAAACCTTTCGTGTGAAAGGAGAGATTTGAACTCTCTACCATTTGAGCTACAATCACCATGTAATTTCAAAACAGGGGTTAAAATCCTCATGCCTGAGTTTTTAACTGGTTGCTCACCTACACCGTCACTTACGCCTTTCAGCTGGTCAATGGATGGGACGCCAATCCCCTTCGTCTCCGGATTATCAGTCCGGCGGTTATTCCCTGTTTCTTCCTTAGCAGATCGTGCGCCTTCACTGCCAATTTTCTTTATAATATATCTCCTGCCAAAGTCGCCTGGTATTCATTCCAATAGCCGTTCTCTTTAAGCCATTGCTCCATGGCGATTTCGGTCAGTTGAGAAATTTTGATTTTCTTTTCATCATAAACTTTTCCCTGCACGAATTGGATCATCGGAAGCGGCCATGTTACCGTGACAGAAAATCTCGATTTTTGTTTTTGTGCCATGATTCAAAGGTAATAATTTATTTTTATTATATGCAAGAAAAATAAAAAATATTTTTATACCTTTGATTTATGATAGAGCAATTAAAATCACAAAAGCTTATTTACCAAGCACAGATCAAAGCATTAGATGCTATGAATGACGCGCACTTCTGGGGATTGATGATCATGCTTAGGGCAGGATTAGCCGAGATTGACCGGCAAATTGATGAGATACAAGCGGGGGATATATTATGATGGAACTTGAAGAACCGAACCCGAAACATGAATGGATTCTACTGATTATTCTAATTGTAGGCGCGGTAGTGTTTCTTACCTTAATATATCTCGCCAAATGAAATACATGGGTTCAAAGCGTAGAATCGCTAAACATATCATTCCTATTATTACTGAAACTCTAACGCCTGAGCAATATTATGTAGAGTTATTTTGTGGCGGTTGTAATTTAATTGATAAAATAAATCATCCTTTACGTATTGCTAATGATGTTAACAAGCCACTAATAGCTTTATGGAAAGCCCTTCAGAATGGTTGGTCCCCACCGGATTATATAAACCGGGAACAATATTATGAAATTTGGGAAAACCAGGACTTTTTTCCCGATGAGTTAGTGGGGTTTGCATGTTTCTGTTGTAGCTTTTCAGGTAAGCCTTTTTCTGGCTTTGCGGGTATTCATACTCCTGATACCGGTGTTCAAAGAAATTATCAATTAGAAGCCAAGAACAATGTTCTCAATCAGATCCATAAATTAGAAAACGTAAAATTCTACTCTCTCTCTTACGATCAGGTACCAATTCCTGAAAACTCTGTTATCTACTGTGACCCGCCATATAAAGGGACAACTGGATATCGGATTAAATTTGACCACACTAATTTTTGGAATTTTTGTCGGAAGAAAAGTCTTACGAATCAAATTTTCATTTCCGAATATCAGGCGCCGGATGATTTCATTAGTATTTGGGAGGGAAAGCTTAAAGGGACATTATCTCAAAATGGTATGTATAATAGACCCGCAAAAGAATCTACTGAGAAGCTTTTTATACACGAAAGCCAATTTGATAATTTCTGTAAATCGATTCTATGAAATACATCCTATCCCTTGATATTGAAGATTTCAGCCCGGTTGACATTAAGTACGGTGTATATAAACGTGCTGATTCCGGTGAGATCATTCTGCTTGCTTACTCATTAGATTATGCCCCTGTTGTAGTACTTGATCTTACTAAAGAGAAGATACCGACCTGGTTGTTATCGGCACTGACTGACCCGGATTATATAAAGAAAGCTTTCAATGCCCCATATGAACGGAATTACCTGAACATCACTCTGGGTATTTACTCACCTCCTGAACAGTGGGAATGCACTCAAGCCCGCGCTGCCATGTGCGGACTGCCCCTCAGCCTGGATGACGCCAGCAAAGCCCTTGGCCTGATTGAGAAAAAGGACCCGATTGGTAAATCACTTATCCGATATTTCTGCGTTCCCTGTAAACCAACTGTCGCTAACGGTATGCGCGCCCGTAACCTGCCCGAACATGATCCGGAGAAATGGGAGCAGTTCAAATCGTACAACGGTCAGGATGTTGTAGTTGAACAGGAAGTTGATAAAGCCTGCCAGTGGTATAAAATCCCTGCTGTAGAGCATCATATCTGGTGCCTGAACGAACGTAAGAATGAACGCGGGGTAATGGTAGATATGTCGCTGATCGATTCGGCTATCATTATTAATAAAGAGTTCCGGGAAGAACTGATCGAAGAAGCTACAGAGCTATCAGGTCTATCCAATGTCAATTCGCCTAAGCAACTAAAAGAATGGCTATCGACTGAAATGGAGGAAGAAGTCACTACCTTAAATAAACTTGCTGTACGGCAAATGCTGATCGATGAAGAAGATCCTGCGGTACGCCGTATTCTTCAGATCAGACAGCTTATGTCAAAGTCCAGCATTACGAAGTACCTGGCTTTAAAATATGGCGCGTGTGAGGATTTACGTGTCCGGGGCACGATACAATACTACGGTGCAAACCGTACTGGCAGAGAAGCCGGCAGAGGCCCACAACCGCAAAATTTCCCGCGTATCGATGAGGACTTTGCAAAACTGCTGGATGATACCCGTGAACTGGTCCGGCTGCGGGATACTGAAAGCCTGCACATGGTTTTTCCGAATTTATCAAACATCCTGTCCCAATTACTGCGGCCAACATTTATCGCGACGCCTGGTAAAGAGTTTATTGTATTGGATTTCTCATCGATTGAATCGCTGGCAAGTGCTTGTTTAGCAGGAGAACAATGGCGTATTGATTTTTTCAAACAGGGCGGTGATATCTATAAAGCTTCCAGTGCTATGATGTTTCATAAGCCCATTGAGCAAATTACTAAAGAAGATCGGCAAAAATCGAAGGTGTCAGAGCTGCTTTTCCAGTATGGCGGCGGTTCAGCCGCTATGGAACGGAACAATGATACCATTGAGGATCCGAAGAAACGTATACCAGTAGAAGAAATTCCGGGACTTGTCAAGACCTGGCGAAAAGCTAATCCTGCTATCGTACAAATGTGGTGGGATATGGACGCGGCCGCAAAGCTGGCTATCAACACAGGACAATTGGTACCTGTGAAAAACGGCGTGGCTTTCGGTATGAAAAACGGCAACCTGTTAATGAAACTACCATCAGGCCGCTGCCTTGTTTATCAAAAAGCATTTTTACAGAAGTTTTATATCGCCAAAGTGCCGGACGTTCACACCGTAAACAGTAAGATTGTACCGAAAATTCATTTTGACGAAGAAAACAATCCGTTTGTAAAATTCATAGCTGTAAAGATCGGCAAGGTACAGAAAGATACTCTTGAAGAATACTTATGGTACCTTAAAAAAGCCGGACTTGCGTATGATACAAGCGGCTTTAATGAATACCTGAAGGAATTTGGCCTAACCTATGAAAAGCCGAAACCCGGTAAACGTGAGACGGTGTGTTTCTGGGGTATGGACGGTATCTGGAAAGTAATTGAGACATACGGGCCGAAATTCTTTGAAAATCTGGTCCAGGCAGCTTGCCGCGATCTGCTGATGCACTCTATTATAAACGTAGAAAAAGCCGGGTATCCAGTTGTGCTTACGGTACACGATGAATTTGTGGCTGAGGTATTAAAAAGCCTGGGTATTACGTTGGAGGAGGTAAAAAAGATCATGCTGCAGTTACCTGACTGGGCTTCCTGGTGGCCAGTACGGGCAGATGGCTTCATAGGGGATTACTACATGAAATAATCAAATAACATCATAAGGATTAAATTTTTCTATTCTCTGTGTGGCTATTTTACAATATTCCGAAGATATTTCTGAACCTATGAATTGGCGGTTATTTATAAGTGCCATTTTTAATGTGGTTCCGGCGCCGGTAAAAGGGTCATACACAACCTCACCTTCATTTGACCAGCTTAAAATATGGTCTTGTGCTAATTTTTCAGGAAACATAGCCGGGTGTCCAAAAGCAAACTTATCCTCGGTAGTATGATTGAAACCTGTATTATATTCCCAGATATTACCTTTAATTTTACCTGGTTTTATATTAGTCCTATCTTTTCCGCTGCGCACACGCTTACTTTTTTCTCCGTGTAACCCCATTTTTTGACCTGTTCGATCACTATCATGACCATACCATTTACAAGGTATTTTAATCGGATTGAATGTTTTTGGCCTGCCTTTAGATAATATAAACATATATTCAAAATCCTGCTCATATCGATTATGATTTAACGGGGCGGTAGCCTTTTTATAAATCATGGTATCGTGAATATTAAAGCCAATTTCTTTAAAAAACAAAGCTTGTTTAAAAGAAGTTCCAGATTCACTACCTTTTATAGTAGAATCATTAACAACCCATACAACTACTCCGCCTTTTTTAGTTATTCTATGTAAACTTAATGCTGTTCCTTCAAAATCAAATGAATAGCCTTTATATACGCGAAGCGCATCATAAGGCGGTGAAGTAACCGTAAGATCAATAAAATTATCAGGCATCCGCGCCATGGTATCAACACAACATTCATTGTAAATTTGATTGATCATAAATATCGTTTTAAAGCGTTCATTAATTTTTCCTGCGTGTCCAGTTTCCCGGCTAATCGTTCGATCACTACCTGTTCAATGCTGTTCTTAGCCACGAAGTATTTTACGATAGTCGGTTTGGTTTTTCCCTGCCTGTCGATCCTCGCAAGCATCTGAAGCACGACTTCCAGGTCCCATGATAGCCCGAACATATATAAATGATTTCCCCCTTCCTGCAGATTGATACCGTAAGCCAAAGATTGTATCTGTGCACATGCTACCGGTATTTTACCCGCATTCCACTCATCAATTTCAGCATCAGTACTTACTTTTCTAATTCCAGGAATTGCTTTCTGCATACGCTCAAAGTCACTCTGGAACATATATGCAATAAATACAGGATCACCATCCAGTGACTCTACATCTTCGGCCAATGCTTCCAGTTTCGAATCATCGACCACTTCATAAGATCCGTCCCCGCGATAAACAGCGCCGTTACAGTACTGCAATAATTTAGAATACATCGCCGCAGAGTTAACCGGTGTAAGGTTGAAGTCATTACTAAGCTGAAGCACTTCGGTATCTTTGAACTCCTTATATCGTTCATAGGACTTTAACTCCACTTCTTCATAAATATCAATTCGCGGCGGCAGTTCAAGGTAATCAGCGGATTGCATACTCAAGCACAAATCAGATATTTGATCATAGATTTGCTGCTCTGCGATTTTCTTCGGTATCCAATTGAAAATAATGGGCCCCTGCCGAGAGCCTGGTATAAAGTAATTTTCTTTAAACCCCCCGAATGTGTGGCCTAACCTTTTACCGGCATCCAATAAAAATATTTGTGCCCATAAACCTAATAAAGAGTTCGGTGATGGGGTACCAGTTAGTAAGATCACGCGCCTGCAGTAAGGCAGTATCCGTTTGACAGCTTTGTATCTTTGCGTCGATGAGTTCTTAAAATTACTTGATTCATCGATCACTAAAGTATCAAACGGCCATTTACCCTTGTTTTTACCTATAAAATGCACCAGCTTGGCAATATTATCTCTACTGACAGCATAGATATCGGCTTTCGTATACAGCGCTTGTAATCGCTGCTTTTCAGTCCCCTGGATCACGGATATTTTAAGGTGCTGTGTATGTGACCATTTCCGGATTTCCGAAGGCCAGGTATGCGATACAACACGTTTTGGACCAATAATCAATGGTTTGTCAATTGCTAAAGTACCTAAAAGCCACTCTAAGGCGGTTAACGTCATAATCGACTTCCCGAGCCCCATCTGGGCAAAGAGGGCAGCATGGGTATTATCTAAAAGGTGCTTTGTACCATTATCTTGATAATGATGAGGTTTGTAGATCAAAGAATATCCTCCCACAATAAAGGTTCAAACAAATGAACGATGGTATCCGGTATACAGGTATTGATGCTCATAATATATCCAGGCTTTCAATTAACATTATTGCAGGTTGTAACACTGCTTTAACCACTGTATTGCTGATTGAGTTACCTGCCTGTTTGTAAAGCTGAGTGTTACTCATACCCCTATTTTTCTTGCCTTCAACTTTAGATTCATGCTTCGCCTGGTAAAAATATTCATCTGAAAAACCTTGTAAACGCCAGCACTCTAAAGGAGTTAATCGACGGATGCGATTTTTAACAGTATATGAAGGACGTCCACATTCAGTATCTAAAGCCGGGGATAACTGATCTCCATCAAAAACTCTATTTTGTTTATAGGACTGTTGACCTCCTGATTCTTTTGATGGGTTGAGTTGTTTGACTGCAATTAATGGTTCGTGGCCGCCTCCTTGCTTTGCGGTAATTGTAGGGGATAAACCATGATCTCCGTAAACACGACCACGCATTTCATTAACCGAGTCAGTGTTAGCAACAACCTCTAAAACAATTGCCTGATTACAGGCGGTATCTAAAGTATTAGCAATTTGATGGCCTACACGCCCCCTTCGTGTTTCTGAATTTGGTTGCGAGAAATTAATGCTATCGCCTGCTGCTGCCTCATAACCTTGTTTTGTAGCGGTTTTTACCAATATTTTAGGCTGGTTAAAATGGCCTACAGATAAAGTTTGTGCTATCCCGTCAAGAGGCGATAATTTCTGGTCCTGAGAATTACCAAAAGGAATTAATTTTTCAATTAAAATATTATCCGTTGGGCATAAAGCTGCATTTGCCCGGATACAATTTGCAATATCATCTTCGGTTTTTGGCTTACATGCAAAACCTGTTCCTTTTTCATTATGCCTGTCAGCGTGTTTTAAAAAACTTGAAATCAACTGTTCACTTAGATAATACTTCTCATGTACGTTTTCTTCTAACATATCTCTTAGCCTTAATTTAAGGATACGATTTTCCGGAAATTCATAAATATTAGGAATATCAGAACGAACCCCGACAATAAATATTCTCTCTCTGTTTTGTGGCAGATCAAAATTTTTTGTGTTCAATACTTTCCAGTGCAGATTGTACCCTAAAGTCTCAGGATGTGGATCATCAATAACTTTTCCATTAACCGACCTGCCAAGTATCCGTTGCCAGTTTAAAAATATTTCACCTTTATTAATGCTTTTAAGCCCTTTTACATTTTCTAGTATAAAGATTTCCGGCTGATGCACTTTTAAATATCTATAAAAATCGTATATTAAAATACCACGTTTATCCTGCTCACCTAATCTTTTGCCTGCTATACTGAACGCCTGACAAGGTAAGCCCGCTATCACTATATTAGTTGATAAAGCAGGATTATTCCAGTCAATTTTTGTCATATCCTGAAACATCAATTTAGGTTTAAACCTGGATAAAAATGAGGCTCTTGCGAACTTATCTATCTCACAGGCAAAAGTTAATTCATGCTCAGTTTCTTCTAGTGCAAATTCAGGTGAACCGATTCCTGTGCAGAATGTTCCTACTTTTATCATAATTTCTCAATATATTCATCTATATTATCTTGATTAATAATCCAAACCTCAAAACCAAGCCCTCTCAGCACACGAATAACCGCTTCCTGGCGAACGCTGAGCTTTCCCTTACCGTATTTGAACTCCGCAAAGAATAATCGTCCTCCGGGCAGTAAATTAAGTCTGTCGGGGATTCCAGTAAATCCGGGCGTTGTCAGTTTAAGTGAAAGACCGCCACTAGACTTGACCGCCAGCCTGAACCGCTGCTCAATTTGTTTTTCAGCCATTATAGTATGTTATTAAAAATAACAATCATACTATCGTGCTTTCCTTTATTCTTATCAGTGTATACTCCTTTGTCGTTATACCCTGAAAAAGCGACTCTGCCTTTTAAAAATCTTATTTCGGCGTTTGGTAAAATTACTTCGTGAAACTGTTTTGTACTTGTAGAAACAGGGATTAACATCACACACACCTTTCCTTTTAAACATTCTTCAAAGGCTTTCTGAATAAATTTTGGCTTGTCTACCCTGTTATAAGGAGGGTTTATAAAATTAGATCTTCCCCATTCAATGGTTAAACCGTCAAAATTAGCATGTAAAGGACACGGGTCGAAATCAAATTTAAATTCTTCGTTTAATTGATCATATAACCATTTCGGAGTTGCCCAGTGGTCATTAGGCTCTGAACCGTCTCTATTTTTCATAATATATCAGTTACATCATATTTCTCTCCAAAACGTTTCAAAAACAAACTATCAGAACAGATATCCTGTCCTTGCTCATTTCTGAACATCCAGTTCTTCGGCGCGAGACAAGTTGTCGGCATGTTTAGAAAATCTCCTGCTTTAAGAGTAGCTTCATCAATTCCTGTTTGACCCCCTGTGCGAATATCAAAATCATTTCCGTAGTTCAGAACGGTTATCGTAAAAAGCAGCAATAAACGATCATCAACAAACGCCTGGTCACAAAGATGTTTTAAGATGTAAATCCCGTTACCTGCAATATTTAAAACCCGTACTTTTCGCTTTTCCATCTCCTTTAAAATGGTTGACGCTGCTTTGTTAATATCAGTAAGCAACAGGTCAAACTCGATACCCAGGTACTTGCCGTATGCAGCTTTTCGCGTAAGTAGTTCACCTGAAGTGGAGAAGTCATTAGCTATTGCTACTGTCAAATCACTGAGCCGGGCGTTATCCCAGGTACGCATGGCATAACCTGTTTGGGTATGTTCCTGGAAAATGATCATCGAGTCAATCTTTCCATCACTTTAGTACCGGTTAATTTATTGACCTGCTGGTTGACATAAGCCATCCACTCATTGTAGTTCCTGCCAGTATAGCCTTTCGGGGTAACTGTCTTTTGAGTCGATGTTTTCATATTACTTTTAAAAATTTATTGAACATGTGCTCATTTACTGGTATCAATAAAGTTTTCCGAGTTTTACATCTCGGATATTTTCTTCGGAAAAGCTTAATCGGGCAGTTATAAATATCAACCCAAGTGTCGGTTCCTTTCTGGTATCTTTGATATTCTTCGTTCATAATATATCCTTTGCTTCAAATAACGGCCAGATTTGTTCCTCGGTCATCACAACCTACGAAAAATACACTGGCTATCATCAGTCCTGCAATCATAACCGGAGTTAAGATGATCACTGCAATAGCTATTAAAAATACTCTCATTTTTTACTTTCTAACTCAGCACATTTTTTAATATCTCTATATAGGCGATTTCATTAGCTTCAAAGAACCTGACGGGGCTAACTCTGATATCCGGTGATGAATATTTAAAGATCATCATTGCAGCAAAACAAGTTCCTGCTAAATTTTCCAGTTTATATCCTTCTTCACCTGCTAAGTGAACTGCCCATCCTGCTCTGCAATGAGTAGTTCCACAAGTATGCCAGGTACTCATGTTTAATTTATGATCTGGTGGGGTAACAGCATCAAGAATTGCCCGATGAATATTTTTAATGATGGGTATTTTAAGCCCCGCGAATGTTGCGAACTGCTCTGTTTCCAATTCATTAGCAATTGTTTCTTTTGTATCAGTTTGGTTATCTTTCCATTGTAAATCGCTACAATCGCTACAACCGCGACAACCGCGACAACCGCTACAACCGCTACAACCGCTACAACCGCTACAACCGCTACAACCGCTACAATCGCTACAATCGCTACAACCGCTACAATTCCAACAAGCCTCATTATCTAAGTTCCGAGCCTCATATTCCGGGTTTTCGTCAGCGAAGGATTGAGAAACACCGTTTAAGGCTTTATCTTCCCTATTGTAGAAATCTGTTAAGGATTTAAAAATTTGTGTTTTCATGTTTTTAAGTTTTTTACCACCATAAGCCCCGAACCTTGTTAGGTGTCGGGCTGTATGGTTACCTTAACCACTTCTATGAGCCATTAATCATTGTACCTCCTGCTTTTTGTGTTATTTTTGCCACCAAAAGCGCAAGCCTTGTGAGTGTTGCGCTGATGTTTAACCCGTGCTTGACGGGCTTAAACGGGTTAATCTATTTCACCTGATAATAACAGGTTTAATCTTCTTTCCCACCATTGATATTGATATGGTTCAGCACCGAATACCTTTGACCAAAATATAATCCAACGGCATTCAAATATTTTTAATCTATGATGCATTTTCATTAACTGGATTTATAAGATTACCTTACTGAAATAGCTACCATTATTGCCGTATCCCGCGCCAATACACAATCTAACTTCATTATTTTGCTGCTTGGCTATTTTTACAGCATCCGACCATTTGATTAAGCCTAAATAAGTTTGTGGTGTTTTGTCCCAAGATTGACCATTAACCTTAACAGTCATATAAATTGGTTGGAGTTGTTCTGTTTTCATTGCCGTCAAGCTTTTAATATCAGATACATTACTAATACATAACAAATATAAAACTTATTTTTAATATTTACAAGTTTTTTATTAAAAATAATTTATCCTCTGATATAGTTGGTGGCTTACGCGGTGTTCTTCGAATATCGGCTTGCTCAATAAAAGCCTCCGCAATGTCAAACGCCACAAAAGCTAAAACTTCAGGGTGATCTTTCCCATTGTAGTTGTGAAGCATTGCTTCTAAAAATTTTTCTGCCAACTCTTCTTTACTTTTCATAATATGTCTAATGTATATGGTCCGAATTTTTTTCCTTTTCCTACCTCACCGTTATTCCAGTCGGAGCGGCCTGCATGGTTGTTCTCATAACTGATCCCGTGATGCAGGCAAAACTCTTTTATGGCCGTAGTGATCGAGGCCAGCTCTTTTTTATACCGGGGATTTACGGTATTTACCCGGCAAAACTCATTGTACTGCTCTACTATCCAGCCGTTCGATGCAAAACCTTCTTTACACCATTCCTCAATATGGTCGGTGATGAACTCGTACATACTTTCATGGTGCTTCATGTTGAACTTTTTCGTCCAGCCTTCATCTGATAGGGCTACCTGCTCAATCTTGCCTTTTGCCTTGAAAAGCTCCTGCAGGCTTTCTACTATGAACTGATCGTAGCCGGTCCAGTCATCTTCAGTAAAGTCAGTGGGAAACATTTTCCCATGAACCGTATCTACTCCGCCACGGGTTGTGTAGAAGTCAGTGAACTCCACCTGCCGGATCCGGCGCTTCAGCCCGCCATCCACGTCATCATACGAATAATTAGTGTTCAATAGTAGTTTCGGCATTTCCTCGGCAGGCACATCAAACTCTGCAACGTATTTCTTATTGACATAGCCGGTGCCCGTTACCATCTCTTTCAAAAAAAGCCAGTCAATTTTTTTCGGTATGTCCGCCAGAAAATAAAGCCTCTCATAGTTCCACGCCGCAAGGAACTTATCATCAAACTTTATAGATGAACCAGGCACCGTTTTTACGGATATGGTGCCAGACAGAATGTTACCAAAAATGTTCTTACCGGATCCGCCGCCGTCTTTCGGGTCAACCGTCTTTTCAGTCAGAACGATCAGGTAACCGGCGGACTCAGATTTATGATCGTGGGCCAGGTAACCAATTATTCGTTTCAGATAGGGGGTGATGCCGACGGCATTTTCAAGGAATGTCAAATAAACGCTTTTAACACGTTTTTCTGTCCAGGGGCGGTCATATATCTTGTGTGACCATAATAAGCCTGTGACAGCGGTGTATGGCAGCAATTCGGTACGTTTTTCGGTTATCTTTAAGATGCCATTTGAGAAATACTTATAGGCAGTGTTTTGGTCGTCCTGCAGGATCTCTTTTTTGTCAATATCTTTTAGTCTGCTTATCGTAAAAGTGCCTGATTTCTGAATGAATGCCTCGAATGCATTACAGATTTGTGTATAGATTTTTTTGTCAGTATCCCAGATATATGTTTTAAGACCATTGTAAAACTCTTTGTCGGTGTGCTTATGTATCAGGTTACTTTCTATCCGGGTGATCTGTGTACGATTATAAAGGCGGTAACCAAGCTCATGTGCTACATGGTATAGTTCTTCCCGGCTGATATCGAAGCGGTCTTTGTTGTAGGACCAGAACCTACCGTGAGGCAGGTTTTTTTCATATTCTGTTTTTAAGGTTTCAAATCTCTGTTTTCCCTCGTCAGATATATTGGCCGGCATTTCGCCTTTGTTGATCACTTCTCGTTTGATCTTTTTTTCTTCATAAAACGGTTTAAATATACCATAGCCGTTGTCAGTGAGGTATTTATACGTTTTCTTTTTATCCCCGTCAAATTTCAATAGTGCAAGGATCGTGGCCGGGTGATAGCCTTTCTCAGGCTCAAATTCGGTTGATGAGGTAAACACATAAAATATTTCTTTTTCCTTGTTCCAGCTGGCGGAAACTCCTACATCTTTACCGGGCCGTGTGAACCATATGAATTGATGGTCCTCCCGAACCTCAGACCATCCATATTCAGTTAGTAATTCGTAGGGATCAATCCGGCAGTTATAATCCTCAAACGGGTTGGTATCATATTGGTCCTCCTGGCTGCGTGGTGGTTTAGCCGGTGGTATTACTTTTATGATCTCCGTATAACTTTTGCACAAAGTGATCAAAGAATTTCGCTCATCCCATGTAAATGTGGGTATTGGATTGTCTTTATGGATACTATACCCCATTGAAGGGGGAGCCAAAGCATAGCCTGCTTCACCTCTGGTTTCTATAAAATTTGCTTCTTTGTTTGATTTCTTGTGACCTGCTGCAATTCTGGCTTCCTGTTCTTCATTAGTTGTTTTTCGCCCGGCAAGTTTGGTACTTCCCGGCACTTCGTGGTTGTGTATCTTATAAAGTATGTGATAACCGCCAGACGGACTTTTATGTATCCGTAGTTTATCGTAAAGATTGGGATACAGGCTTTGGATACTTTTAAACAGGAGGGCGTCAATACCTGGTTTATATTTAACGTCGATATCTATTATTTCCAGATTACCCGAAACTTCTCCGCAAACAATCGCAATGGCGGTTGTATCCCGGTATTCCATTTGTTTCCAAAGCTGAGCTTCGGTATATTTTTTCTTTTGCTGAGCAGCCCATGGGTAGGCAGATTTAGCCTCATATTTCCGACCATTTTTATCAGTTTCCGGTTTGTCGCGGACAGGTATGAGACTAATATTTTCGGAAAGCAGGTACTTTACCTGTTCCCAAACTGCGGAAAGTTCAACCATTAGTTATCTAATAAGTCGTCAATAGTTTTACCGGTTTCTTCGGAAATTATATTCAAAGAAGTGATTGTTGTAAGCATCGGGTGGTTACACAAGATCCAGCGTCTTATTGAAAAATAAGACTTGTCGAATGCTAATTGCAGGCGGTTCTGAATGCGATTATTACCGGTTATTTCTACTAATATGGCTGGTTTTAACTGTAATTTTTCGGTTACGGTACTCATGGGTTGTTGTTTTGCTTTCAAATATGATATTAATTTTTCAATAAAGCAAGAGATTTTTTGTAACCTGTTGTAACCACTTTGTAACCACTTTGTAACCATTTAAAATGCTGATAATCAGTATATGTAACCGTTGTAACCACTTTTTTTCTATTATCGCGTATAGAATTTATTAAAATACAATAAAAAAGTATGTTGTTATAAATAGAAAAATTAAAAAATAATAAAATCCTATATAGTAGTATAGAGGTTTAGTGGTTACAACGGTTACAACGTTGATACTCAGGGCCTACAGGTGGTTACAAAGTGGTTACAGAAAGGTTACAAAGGTTACAATGTTGATTTACAATGATTTAGATGTTTATTTGAACTTTTGATAGTATTATTGATATATTTACAATAAAAATAAATTATGGCAGCACCGGCGGGAAATAGATTTTGGGAACAACGGTCAAAACACGGCAGAGATAAGATATTTTCTGATGCAGATATGCTTTGGAAAGAGGCGGTTCGTTATTTTACCTGGTGTGAAGAAAATCCTTTAATTGAGATTGATTATCGTGGTAAAGACGCGACGCTGGTTGAAATTCCAAAAGTCAGGGCATTCACACTCAAAGGGTTATGTATGTTTTTACATGTGAACGAAGATTTTATGCATCGGTTTAGGGAATCTTGTGGCGGTCGTGACGATAAAGAAAGTCAAGATTTTTGTCGAATCATTTCCAACATCTACGATACAATATACATGCAGAAATTCACCGCCGCCGCTGCAGGATTCCTCAAAGAGAACCTCATAGCACGTGAAACAGGCCTTGCAGAACGTCAGCAAGTCCACCAGATCAATCAAAATGCTTCAGACTATATTGACTATACCGAAGTCTCCGATGAGGCCTTAAAAGAGATTAAAATTGCAAGAGAAAATAAACGCATCCAGGGCGGTAGCTGAGCTTTGCCGTCGTTCGTTATACGAATTTGTTCAGGAGTTTTGGGACGTCATTATCCCGGAAGATCCAGTTTGGAACTGGCACATTGAATATTTATGTAATGAAATACAGGCAGACGTTCTACGGGTTTGCAGGCTTAAAGAACGCCCGGCGGTATTTGAAGGAGTCCGTTTTACGATGCCGGCGAAGCCACGTGAAAAGAAATTACACGATTTGCTGGTTAATATTCCACCAGGTAGCACCAAATCTACTATTATCACTGTTATGATGCCTGCCTGGGCATGGGTTGTTGATCCGACACTACGTATCATTACAGCCTCTTATTCAGGCGATCTGAGCCAGGATCACGCGGTAAAGTCCCGTGACATTATTCAAAGTGATAAATACCGGCAATACTTCCCTGAGATAGAGATACGGGCTGATTTTAACAATAAGAATAACTATAAAAATACCCAAAACGGTGAACGCTACGCGACGTCCGTAGGGGGTACAATCATGGGTATTCACGCGCATATTATAGTAGTGGATGACCCATTGAACACTAAACAATCATTATCAGAGAGCGACTTACCGGCGGCGGCGGCGTTTGTCAACACGACTTTAAGCACTAGAAAAGTTGACAAAGCGGTGACATTAACGATCATGGTAATGCAACGGCTGCACGCACTGGACCCTTCAGGTGTTTGGCTCCGACAGCGGGACCAGGAAGGCCGTAAAATCAAACATATTTGCTTACCGGCCAGGTTATCCCCAAAAGTTTACCCGCCTGAACTGTCAGAACGATATATAGACGGACTGCTAGATATTGACCGGCTTAGTAAAGAGATATTAGAAGAGGCGGCCATTGAGCTAGGTCCTTACGGTTTTGCCGGTCAAATGGGACAAAATCCTTCGCCTGAAGGCGGCGGCGTTTGGCAGGAATGGTTCGTGCCCGTACCGGATAAAAATATGCCACGACCGGAAGATATGGAAGGATATGGCACGGACTGGGATACCGCCTATACTGAGAAGGTAACAAATGCCGGTAGTGCGGCGGTGGTTTCCGGTAAATTTCAGTCAAAAATGTATATCGACCGGGTTGCCTGTTTTCATAAAGAGTTCCCGGCGCTGATCGATACGATGAAATTATTTCCGGATCCGCATTTTATCGAAGCAAAAGCCAGTGGTAAAAGTGCTAAACAAACACTAACAACCGCCGGTATTGCAGCTATTGAAGTACAGGTAAACGGGGATAAAATAGCCCGTGCACGTGATGCTACACCGAAAGCGGCGGCGGGTATGGTATATGTCCGGGCATCTATTTTGCCATTTATATACCATGATGAAGACCAGGGTATTTTAAAATTCCCGAACGGTGCCAAACAGGATTTAGCGGATACGATTGCCCAGGCTATACAGCGTCATTTCGGACGCCCGGAACGTAAATTCGCTGTTGGTTGGAAGAAAAAACCGCCGATTGAAAGGGATCAACCGGTTAGTTTGTTGAATGATTAAGACGGCCCGCAACTTTCACCATATGCGCCGGTAGGCAATACCCATTTTTCATCTGGTAACATTATTATACTTAAATCGTAGGTGTAAGATGTGGCTAATTTAGCTAATTCGGCGGTTATGTTTTTATAAGGAGTACCGAGCAAAAGTAAATCTTTAATGCTGATATTTCGCTTGATAGTTGTACCAAATTCGCCTTCAAAAAATATAATTTCATTGATTTGAGCAGGACTTATAGCGTTTGCACTGGCAAACTGATCGGCGTTTCCAAAAATACAAGATTTACATGATAGTCTGGACCAGCCCATATAATACGCTGGATGCATACGAATGTTCCAACGTTCAGCGATACCCCAAATATCTGTTTCTTTCCATAGTTTTATAGGTCGCCAGCGGTGCACCAGTCTGGTTTTAGATGCTGATCTATCATCCTCTAAAACTTCATATTTTGCTCTGGCAGCACTTTCTTCAGCGCGCTCGCCAGATAGTACGCACGTACGTATATTGTCAAATCTTGACTGGTTACGTATAGCGATTGCACAAACATCTATTTTCAAATAAGCTGAACACCAACGAACGGATAAATCTGGGCTTACTTGTGGAAATTTTAATCTGGTAGAAAGTTTTCCGCGGCTACCGCCGACGGTAATAATTTCGTGATTTTCATTTTCAAAACTAACCGGCGCGGTGTATTGTTCTTTACGAAGCATTTCACGTTTAAAACCGCCTTCTTTCCAGGAAAAGTAAATAGGCACTTTAAAATGATCTGCAAAAGCTTTACAATAGGCCGGTGTACACTCCCAATCCATAAAAGTCACTCCTTTACCATCAATATCATGGTGCCAGAGCTCTATTTTTTCAATTGGTATGCCAATTTCTAAAAGGTTTAAGAAACACGCAATGCTATCTTTACCACCGCTAAATGCGACAATGTATTTATCGTAGTTGTTCATAGTTTTAAATCGTTTTTAATAATGTTTTCAATGTTCATTAATTCGTCGGCCGTAAACGGTTTAGCTTTGCCGCGACTGTTTAACTTATCATAGTAGTTTTTAGGTTTTAAACCTAATTTTTTTGCTATTGCGGACTTATTTAACAAGTCTGATTTAATGTTTAACATAATCGTTTGCATATAATTGTTTGCGGACCAAGTATCGGTACAAGCGCAATTTTGCTTTGTACCGGGTATCTATATAAAGTTCACCGTCATTTAAGGCAGCTTTTTTGTTAGCAACTTCCATATTGTTACTATCAAATTGGTGCCATTTACCCTTTGGGTCCTTCCAAAGAGCAAAGTATTGTTTTGGTAGTTTCATACCAACTTCAGGTAAATTTCTCATAAGTTTGAGTATAAAGGATAATCAACTTTAAATCCGGCGGTTTTAGCTATAAGCCACGCATTATTGATAATCATATTATCTTTTTGGTTCTTTACAGACGGTTCCCGACCAAAAACAACTGAAAACGCGTCTATTATTGCTTGATTAGGATCACAAAAATCGTGTGTTGCGCAACAGTTATGCTCAATATAACTTTGCTCTTTGTTGCGAAGATTAACTTCGTACAACTTTTCAGGTATCCATTGATTAAGTACTATGCTAAACTGTTTAGCAACTTTGAGTATATTGATTGAGTGCTTTGTCATGTTAATTAAGGATTGAGTAAAAAACCATTTTATTGTGTACAAACATGCTATAATGGTATCTGATACCGTAGCAATAATGGGTTAAGTATTGAGTTTCCATGTTATGCTTCGTTTAAATCTAAGGTGCCTATATACTCATCGATTATATTATCACCCTCGAAAAGCGTAACACTTTCACCCGCAGCACTTGTAATGCCTTGCATACTGAGTGTACGATATGTTTTAAAGCAATCAATTGCCAACTTCTTAGAAGTATAATCCATTGTGCCAACATTGCCAACAATAACGTAATAGATTTTTTTAGTTTTCATGTTTTTAAATATTATTAAGTTTACCTAATGAACTGTTTAAACCGTTGCGATATATGGCATATTGATCAGCAACTTTATGTGGAAAATGAGTTGCAAATCTGTTATTACGTGCCCGTACTTCGCGATAAATGGATGCAGCATTAAACCGCCCGTCTACCTTCATAATACCATCTGTAGCAATCATTTGCTTACCGTCCTTGAATAATTGTATCGTTTTCATGTTTTTAAGTTTTACTGAACCTACCAGCCTATAAAGGCCGGTAACGCACGGTTTTCACGCCTTAATCAGTTTAACGCCTTGCTATCAGATCATTCATTATGTTATGTGCTAATGAAGGCATAACGATTGCAACGAATGTGATAACTGCCATTACTGTAATGACTGCGATTAAGATGTTTACTTTTTTCATGATCTTGTTTGTTTTGTTATATAAAGATACGACATTTTACGTACTTGTCAAGTGTTTTGTTGCGAAAGTTATCAACATTTTATTAACATAATTCGCTGATTGTCAAAGAAGTAATATCTCAAAAAGCCATTAAAACAAAAAGGACAACTTTGTAATTTTGCCTGGCGCAGACCCTATCTGGAAAAATATCTGAGCAAAAACCGCCTATTATGGAACTTATTTTTATTATATTTACAGAGGCAGGCTACTTTTTCATGTAAAAACCGCCGGAACATAAGGATTTCGGTGGTTTTTCTTTATAATTATGGATATTAAGTGCTTTTTAATAGAGAAAACAGGAGAATATACACCTTTTAAAGATGGTATAAGTAGACCTGTTTACAGACGGGTTGATACTGGCGAAACAGGAACTTCTCATTATTTTGGTACCGGTGCAATTATAGATATAACTGATCAGGGTTTTCAAACCGGACCGGACGGAAAAAGCTATGTATGCGTTTGTCCTGGTAATAATTGGTGGCATATTGATAGTCAGGCGTCTAATTGTACTAAACCGGACGATAAAGAACATAGGTGTTGGTGTAGACACGGAGAAGCACCTGATTTTACCGTTGATAAGGTCGGAAATACTTGCTCAGCAGGTGCCGGAAGTATAGCAATAGGTTCATATCATGGATTTTTACGAAACGGATATTTGACAGATTGCTAAAATTTCCCGGAAAAATTTTTTCATCTATATGCGAAACTAATTTTTATATTTGTTTTCATGAGTTTAATAGACATACTGTTTGGAAAGGCTATTAGTAAAAGAGTTACCGAACAAGTGTCGGGAATCACAGTTAACCAGTCCAACCGAAACCTCAACCAGGTACTCAACAATGTACAGGTAACCATCAATTCCAACCAGTATGACTACATTGTAAAAGGTTTCGAACAGGTAGGCGCGGTGTATGAATGCGTTGACCTGATCGTCAAGAAATTCGTTGCGTGTCCATGGATCATTTACAAGGTCAAGAACGTAAAGGAGTATAAAAAGTATCTTCAGCTCAGTGAAAATGCCGACACTTTAGGCCCGGCGCTCTTAGCCAAGGCCAAAGCCCTGGAAGAAGTATCCGTCCCTGCAATAGAAAAGCTGCTGGAAAACCCGAACTCAGAAACGGAAGGCGATGACTTTTGGGAATTGCAGGCAGCGCTCCTTCTCCTAAGAGGTAATTCCTACATTTATGGGAATGCAGGTAATGACCAGGACCGTGCTAACGGTCGTTGGTCAGAATTATGGGGCGTCCCTTCTGATATGACGATCACCGCCGGCCAGTCTTTTATGGATCCGATCATCTCTTACCAGATGACCAATTATTTGCAGAACCAGAAGTTCCCGGCCGCGCAGATCAAGCATGTTAAGACGCTGAACCCAAGGTATGACCCTGCAGGGACTCAGCGTTTCGGTATTTCTCCGCTCCGGGCTTATCTTTATTCGCTTGACATCCTGCGTAATGCAGATAAGGAAGCGGATAAACAAGTAAAGAACGGTGGCTCAGTAGGATTACTCAACCCGGAGAATAAAGAAGATGTGTGGGGGGATGAACAGCGCGATCAAACCCAGGAATCGTTAAAAGAAGCTTATAATTCGACGGATAAGATGGATCGGATCGTGCCGGTCGCTATCCCGCTGAAATGGACCCAGATCGGTCTGCCGATCGCTGATCTGAAGCTCATTGAATTATCAGATGCCAAGGCGGATGATATTTACCGTGGATACCACGTACCTTTGCAGTTTCGGTCTCAGGACACTGCTACGTATAATAATTTGCCTGTTGCTAACCGGCAGCTGGCATATAATGCTATTGCACCGATATGTAGAAAATTTTCCAAGGCGATGACCGCTTTCCTTTGCAGGCCGTATAATACTAGCCAAAATACCTATATCGTTGAGAAAGATTTCATGGGATTGCCGGAGTTAAATGATGATATGAAAACGGTGGCAGAGTGGCTCGATAAGTCCTGGGATTTGACGCCGAACGAGAAGCGCGAGGTCAAGCGTTGGGGGAGATCCAGTGAGCCGGGGATGGACCAGATATGGGTACCGATCACCATCACGCCGATGAAAGATATCCTGGATGGAAAGGTGCAGCAGGGTAGTGCACACGTTCAGGTATCATCCGGACCGACCCAACCACCTGCTGCGCCTAAGAGTTATTTTGAGAGTTTGAAGGAAGATTAACCGGCTACTTTTTGATCTGCAGGATTTGAGATAGCTGCACTACCTTTTGCAAGAGTTTCTATATTATCCTGCGCTATGTTTGCATTTTCTCTGTAGGTATTCATACGCGCATCGCGCATTTTTAATAGTTGTCCCCTGATTTCAAGAAATAAATCTACCTGCTCGTTGTGAGATAGTTTGTCAAATTCTGACATAATGCCGTCTAGTAATTTTTGATCCATGGTTTTAAATTATTAAGTGTTTACATTCTGTTTTCGGATGGTTACTCCACATGCGGTAACTGTGAAAAACATATATTCCTTTCATTAGCCCGACTTTAAACCCCATTTTCCGGGCCTCGAAGTCAAATAACCGGTCAAAGGCAAGCGACCCTTCCACAAAGCCGCTGACCGACTCCCATACCCGCAGCCGGAAACAAAGCATGAATGCAGCCATCACGCCTTTGGCGTCAATCACCATCGGCCCGGCGTTCTTCCAGCATTCCTGCGCTATCTTGATATGTTCTCTGATGCGGTCGTCTTCGTTAAAACGGCCACCGACCAACTGTTCCGGTGACCGTAGGCGATTGGTCATACAACCCAGTACATCGTACGGGGTGTTAGCCAATATTTCTTCTACGTGTGCCTTAGTGTCCGGTAATAACCAAAGTATATCATGGTCCATAAGGCATATCCACTCATCCCGGCCAAACTCCACCGCTTTAAGTTCTTCTAATGCTTCATTGATTGCCAAACCGATGTTTTTATCGGCGCGGTAAGGTTGTATGTAATGAACGCGCATTATCTTTCAACAAAACGGAACCATTTCAGAATTGCGTGGTGGTTATAAGCTGTAAGATCATTGATATTATCTTCTACGACTTCGCAGCGTTTTTCGATCATATTACGGATCACCTTTGCCATATCTGATTCGTTATTTGGGTCGGCTTTTTCACAGCTCAACCAATCAATTTGCTCAGACGCTACTATAGGGACGTGTGCAGCAACAGCATCGGCGGTCACAATGTTGAATGTTTCTGTATAGCTAACCTGCATACAAACGTCCATTTGAGATATTATCCGGATAAATTCATCATGTTCAAGCCATTGTATTTCGATAAGCTTATGCCGGGTATTCTCAAAAAGTGAACGGATATTTTTAAGTATACTTTCTCCACGTTGTTCTACCCTGGTCGAATTGATATAGAAATGTACCGGGGTATTATATTTTTCACCGAATAAAATTGCTGCAACAGCCTGTGAAAGTTGATTTTTATAAGGTCGGATAGCACCAAAGCATCCGATTTTATAAAAGTGTTTTTGTGCCGGATGTTTTTGTTCTTCAGGACAAAATTTAACGGTAGGATAAATATTAGGCAGATATACGTTTTTTACTCCAAGTTTTTCAAATTCACGGCTTGTTTGGATGTGGTTAAACGATACAGTAGCATACTTACCGTATTCTTTTATCCAGGTAATTGCATTACTTTCCATACCCAGGAACGGAACACGGGAGTGCACCCGGATTACAAATTTAATATCAGGATGAAGTTCAATAAGTTCCCTTAACTTGACAGGAGTCACCCATATTGCTTCCAATATACACATATCAGGTTTATGATGTTTCAACCGCATATGTATTCGGTTTTGGTCAGTTACTATTTCTAATATAGCCTCAGTTCGTGGAAATTCATTAATCGCGTCCACGACGAATTTTGCAGAATTTCGCAGGCCGGCTTTGGAAATGAAAGAGTTGGCTTCGTTGTACTCCGAGCTGAGTTTGATTAAAAATAGTATTTTCATGATTTTTCTGTTTGAAGTAATGTCCATTTATCCATAGCCTGACCTATATCCAGGGTTATTTTTCCTTGTTTAGCGATTTCAGGACCGATCCATTTACTAGCCGGTCCGGCACTGAAAATTACCAATGGTGCATCGATCTCATTAGCTTGTTTTACCACGTTTTCAGCCTGATCCCAATTCGATAAATGAAGGTAAGAAACTTTTACGTTTAAATATTGTTCTGCCCTTCTGATTAATGCATTTGCTGTATTTTCATTACGGTGAATAATCAACACATGCTTCGCTTCTTTATATAAATTTACTTTCATGGACTCAAACCATGCATGAGGGAAAAAGTTATCAATATAACGGCGTTGTGGCCTATAATTATCCATAAAATAATTATTCATTATTACCCCTGATATTGATGAGGCAAAAAAATCACAGTAATTAATAGCCCTCCACATATTTTCTATTAATTGTTCCCTGGATATCCCTGCTGTACCTAAACGTTCATTCCAGCTTTCATCAAACGGATTATTCAAACTTTCAAATAAAGCTTTTTCTCCGTCAGCCATACGAACTACAGATAAACTTTCCCGTCTTACTAATTTATCGGCTACGATTAAGAAAAAAGCATTGCTACTTACTGTATTAAAACAGCGTTCTATTTGAGAAGGGGTTAATGTCTGAGGTATGTACATTATTTTATGAATATGATATTTTCAGCGTTTTCAAGTACTCCTACAAGGCCAAAGTTACGGCAGTAACCTTTGTAAGCGTCTATTAAGTCTTTGTTACTATTATGTTCAATAATCAGGCATTTACAGCCTACGGCTGCAAGATCGATCTGTTCCAGGATATCCAGATCGTAGCCTTCCGCATCAATTGAGATGAAGTCGAACTGCGCGAAATCAGTCATCTCCCACAGGAATGCAAACGGAACAACGTTCACCTTTATTTTATGGAAATCGACATTAGTCCAACGCTGTGTTTCGTTGAAGTTCAGTGTTGATACCAGGGCTTTATCCGTACCGTTTGGAACGTGGGCACCAGACTCGTAGAAATCAACTATACCTTGTTCCAGGCCGATTGCTACATTATAGCATTGTACTTTTTCATTGCCGATATAAAGCCGTTTCAGGGCATAGAAAACGCCAGACGGTTCTACCAGGTGTCCGTACCATCCATTTTCCAGTAAAGCACGTACATTACTGAACGTCAGTCCATCGTTCTCACCGATGGAGAGCAAAGTACCTTTGTGATCACCGAAATAATTGGCGATGAACTGATCTTCTTTGTTTTGTGCGTAGCTTTTCATGAAAACAATCCTTTCTTATCATCTGCATGACTGTAAACATCTTTACGGTTAACCGTAATAAAATGTGGAGTTAAAGGATTATTGAAAGTCATGAATGAAATCCATGTTTTGCCGGTAAATAAGACTTTTAACCTTTCCCAAAAATTCATTTTATAACAAACTATAAAATACCCCTCTTTGCCTTCAAGTTTTAATCCAGGCAGAGGATTGTACTCCGGCTGATTTTCAGCGTAAGTAACATTGCAATGTTTAAATTTTATTGCTTTCATATTTTCTTTCCGTATAAATTCCATCCTAAATCACAGAGCAAGTTGAGATATTTATAATATCGCCGATTTGAAGTGCCATACCAGTTATACCAAAATTCACAGAGTAATTTATAGTACCACCATTTTAACGGTTTCTGAAATGGTTTTTCAACTTTAGACCAGTTCATAAATTTAATCGTCCAAACTATCTTTCATTTCTTCATAATCCTCACCAATATCCTTCAACTTTTTTAAGGTATAAGGCTCATTTTGATCAGTCAAAGAACCGCCAAGTGTTGTCACGTCTTTTACGACAGCTATTGGAGTTTCTATAACATCCAAAGCTAATTTTGTTAATTTTCCGAAAAATCCCATAATGATAAATTTTAACAGACTCCGTCTGCGAGTAAAACAGTTTGTTCAGTTATTGTCGGTTCATCGTCTTTTCCGTATACAAAAAACGTGTTACCTTTTTGCAATTTTAATCCCATTTTATAAGCGATCAACGATGCTGCAGATTGATCGTGGCGATAAATATCCCAGGAGCCATTGAACATACCGTCACGCATTGCCTGTGTCCAGGCATCAAAGAATTTATAGCCTATCTCGCTATCCAGATCAAGCCCAAGAACTCCTGAACTCAGCATAGGACCGCCATTAGTACCGAAGTAAGCTAAAGCCTCCGTATGTGTCCAGCGAGAGTTTAACCAGCCACTATCTTGGAAGAAATACCCGTCACGTTCAATAATATCAAATATTACATCGATATTCTTTATCGCACGCATCGAAGCATCCAGCCATAGGATTTGCCGAAAACCGTGTTCATAAGCTTTGATCATAGCCATAGGCTTAAAGCCGTAATTCATCTCAGCGTGAGGCGCAGCACCTACTTCTTCCTCACTTTCAAAAAGAAGCACCGTAGCATTTGTTTTGCCTCTTAAACTGGTAGCCAAACGCTTTTGTCCCTTGCGATATTTATCCGTAGACACGTTTACAATACATTTGCTGATCACTTTTTTATGGTTCGGGTTGGTCCAGTAAGGATTATCTTCCGTGGATGCTTCTGTTATTTTTGGGTCGAAATTGTATTTGAATAAGACTTTATCAATAAAATGTTCTGTACGAACTACTGATAAACATTCCTGCACAAAAGCCCAGTCCTCGCCATAGCTGATATCCGGGAAAGTACAACCAAGCACTTTATGCGTATTCCAGGCACAATTTGGAAAAGGAGGGCGCTTACAGTCCAGGTATTTTCCGTCCTTGGTATTATGCTCAACCTGATTACCTAGTTGTTGGGTAATAATAAAACTGGATCCGTCAGGATTAGTACATTCGGCTTTAAAATTGATCACGTCAACATCCAGAAAAGTAGCTTCGTAGATTTCATCCAAAGAGACAAACTCATCGTCATCATCGCAGAAACAAAAGAACTTTCCTTGGGCTATATTTTTCAAAGTTTCACGTTTGGCACCAATAGAACGTTTTTTGTTATCTGTTATCATCAATATCTCAATCTGCTTATCACCAGCCATTTCCTGTAACTTCTGGTACAGTGTATAGGCTTTATCGAAGCGTGAGGGTATTGAAGGGATGAGAACGGACAACTGTATCATTTTATTTCTTCTGGAAAATTAGGTGCTGTTTCTGCTAAATATTTTGCAATATGTTCATGCATTTCGATTTGATCTTCTTCAGTGAAACCTCTGAATTTAACCCGAGCAGGAAAAACCGAAGTTACAGGGCCGGTTTCAATCTGTTTTTCTTTATCATATTCAACTTCTACACATAAAGCCCAACCAAAGGCATGTAAAATAACATTTACGAACATGAATAATCCGCTCTTGCGAAAATCATCCCAGGTTGACTTTTCTACTGTTTTTTCTAATTTTTTCATTTTGACGAATATCTGTAATAGTAAAGTATACCTGGTATTTTCGTTTCAGTCTTTAGCATCGGTAAAAGCCGCATGGAGTATTCAAAATCTTCTCCGAAGCTGATCTCGGGAAACCCTGCAGCAAGCGCCAGTTCACGTTTCACAGGGGATATATGGTTCGGTGTACGATAATAAACGTTTCCACGCTCAAACCACATCTGGAAGTCCTTCGAGATATGCCAATCGCGCTGATGACTTCCGTTTGTGGTGATTACGCCACTAATACCTATGCAGTCACAATCATGCTCACAAGCTTTCAGGATTTTTTCGATATAATCTGAACTGATAAGATCATCATCGTCCTGGAAGACTATATACTTACCAGAGGCAAGTGCAAGTAATTTATTACGCTTGGTACCGATATTATAGTTCATAGAAATATCCGTGATCACTTCCACTTCAGGCGTTAACTGGCGATCAAGAACCTGGCGAAGATTAGCAAGTTTATGAGCTCGTATGGGCATAGTGGCAATAAGGATTGAAAGTTGAATCATCTTGGTGTACCTTTCGTTTCAATCACTTTCCAAAAAGGATTAGATTTACCATCTGCTATTTTTGCACTCAGTGCTGCTTCTAAGCATTCAGTAAATTCATTGACAGAAATATAAATTATAGCATCCTCAAATTTAGCAGTATGACTAATAGAAACTTTCGCTTTTATAGCCATCTGATCTTGACCTTCGTGATCTTTAATTATTTCCATTTTATATCTGAATAAGCCATTACTGGTTCGGTGATTCCAAAGTTTGTTTTCAATCTTTCGTTAAATAATCTCTCACCCTGCTTCCACGTAGCATCATTGCGTACGTTGATCTCATCTTTCGGAGATTTTCCAGTACTATAATGCAAGTGAGGAAAACTAAGGTCCGACTTGATGCATTTACCAATCATTAATGCTACAGCTGTCATTTCCGTATCCGCCCACATATGCTTGTAATCAGGATGATACACGTAACCAAAGCGGTTATAGTAAACACGGTCAAGTATAGGGAGTGTAACAAGGGTAGGTTGTAGTCCGTCATCAGTTTTTAGTAAAAAATCAGTTTTGTCTTTAAGTTCGTTTAAAAGTAATGTATCCCAATGATCAGGTGCGTCAAAATCATCTGAAATAACAATTATTAAGTCACCCGTTATGAATTTTACAGCATTATTAATTGCTTCAATAGCAGATTTATTTGGGCGCGTTAAAACTTTGCAAGGAAATTCTAAATAGTCATATTTATCATCTTCATCTATTGATAAAATATACTCAAAAACATTATCTGCTTTATCATACCAATTACTCCAAGTCTGATATGCTTGTTTTGGTCTGTTACGAGTAGGATGTATTACAGATATTCTCATTTGTAAGGTATAAAAGAATTACTTAAAAAAGTCTCGTCAAAATACTTTTTATTCCCACGGATAAATTTGTTTCTCTCAACAATATCTAAACTTGATGCAGCTGTGTTCTGCTCATCGTGCGAATAAAATAATCCGTTTGAATTGGGTATATCGACATATCTGGCAGGAGTTAAATTCATATTGAAAATACGCCTGGACAATTCGGCATGATCGTATCCATATATTTTAAACCTGGTGTCAAAACCACCTGCGGCAGCTATGCAGAAATGCGTAAAATAAAGCATACAACCTCTTGGAAGTTCATAAGAAGCGTAAGACGGTTCTTTCCATAGCAACTTACGATCAAAAATATAACAGGCGTGCATTAAATTGCTGAATACATAATCGCTCCACCAGCTTGCTTCGAGGGGATAAATATCATCATCGACCAGGAATTTATGAGTACAATCTTCCAGCAATTGAAGGCATTTGTTCTTTACTACAGCTATTCCCTGTTGCGAGGTAAAAGCATAATCTGCGCCAGGATAAGGAATATCCGAAGCATCATCTACGATAACCAGTTTAGCACCTGCCGGCAGGAATCGCCGCCACTGTTCAATAGAGTGATCGGCGATGTCCCGGCGATTATGTGTAGAAATTGCAACTCCAATATTCATTTTATAACTTTAATAATTAAACGTCCTATTAGTTTATAACTTTTTATAACACCATAACTTGTTCTTACAAAACAAGGCAGCGCATCGTTTTCAGAGTCAATAATCCATTTATATGCTATTTCTTGACGATTTTGATTGTTATGCGTTATAATTTCAAAAACACTAAAAACTTGTCCGATACATAAAGAGGGAAATCTACTATCCATTAGTTTGAACTCCTTACTATATCAGGTATTACGATTTTTGTATTTGCTTGAAAATATGTAGTAATTAAACTTTTTAATTTTTCTTCATCGAAATCGGAAAAGTCACCGTTTGTTTGAATATCCAGTTGTATCATACCTTCAAACCGTTTATTGATAAAATCCACTTCACCAGTATGATGCATCTTTTGTGAATCCAAATCCTGTTTAAAAGTCATTTGAACCGCAATACCTAAAATTTGAAATCTACGCAATGGCATTATTTCTTTACCTCCTGTTGTTCGTCTTTAGAAAGGCCCTCCATTAAATATTTACGGCCCAGATTTGATTCTGACCGGCCCTGTTTTTTAGCTTGCTTTTCAAACTTTTCTACTGCTGCTTCTGGTAGAACGATTTGTATACGATTTTTCTTCATATTAATCAAAATTAATCATTCATACTATTCAATGCAAGCGTTATGAAAAATAAATTTTTATTTAAATCTATATTTACACAAATGAACGATCAGAAACAGAAGGAACAAATCGAAAAGCTGGAAAAGCTTAAAGAGAAAAACCTGCCTGAAAACGTCAAAAAATCAATCGCTGAGAAGCAAAAACACATTCAAACGCCTTTCACAAAATGAGCAAAATCTATTGTCGTGAACTTGACAAGAAATTTTCGTCCAAGGATGAAATGTTTTTTGCGTTGAAGGGAAATGTCGATAAAATCATCTCGATCAAGAAAGCAGCTATCAAGGACAGTGATCCTGTAGGGTATAGTTTTCGTGAAAGCCGGGAAGATGTAGCTAAAGGCGTAGCACCGGATAAATTAAAAACCGTAAAAGATGGTGATACGATTTATCCTGTTATCAACACGACAAATTGGTATGACAGTCACGGTGACGTTCACCTGGACGATATCTGGAATACTTCGGTAGAGCAGCAAAAAGGTAAATTATATTATGCGATCAATCACGAACTTAAGCTTGGCAGTATTATTAGCTACCCAGATGAGGTTGACCCGATGGTTAAAACTTTGAACTGGTCCGATGTAGGAGAGAATTATGATGGTCAGACCCAGGCGCTGATTTTTGCAGCTCAGATCACTGACAAGTCAAATAAAGACGCTAAAAAAGCGATCAAGGCTGGCGTTCCCTTGCAGAACTCTGTAAGGATGCAATATGAAAAAATGGTATTGTGTGTAGACAGCACTGCCAAAGGCCTGGAACAGGAACGTATGAATTTTTACACATACCTGCCGAAGATCGCCAATAAGGAGGAAGTAATGGCCGCAGGGTATTACTGGGGCATTCAATCCGCTAAAATTGTTAAAGAAGGAAGCGCGGTACTCGCAGGATCCAACCGCGCTACACCGATTTTATATACCGACCCGTCTAACAAACAGTCGAAAAAAGAAACCGAACCGCCCGCAGACAGCAGCACTGAGGTTAAATCAGATTATTTTTACGAACTTTAAAAACAACCCAAAATGAAATTTGAGTATTTAACCAAAGCCCAGTTCGATGCTCTTACTGATTATCAGAAAGAGAAATACGCTGATGATAAGCGTAACCACGAAATGAAGGAAACGCAGGAAGCCGCGAAAGTCGCTGCCGAAACTGCTGCGGATGAGAAAGTCAAAGTAGTTAAAGAAGAACTGACAAAAACAATCGAAGCCCAAAAAGTTGAGATTGATGCACTGACAGTTAAAATTGACGAAACAGACAAGAAACGTGAAGCTGTTGAAGCTAAGATGGAACGTATCCATGCTAAGCAAAAACAGGCTGAAATGTCTGGTTTGAAAGCCGAGATCACTGAAATGTTTGAAAACAAGGAAAGTGAAGGATACAAACAGCTTGCGGGGTTCAAGACCAGAAAATCTTTCAATGTGGAACTGGAAGGTAAAGGCTTATTGGCTGAAAAAGCGCCTGGCGTGATCGGAGTGCCTTCAGGTACCACTGCACAGCAGTGGTTACAGCCTATCGGTATCCCGCATGAAATGGTGCAGGCCCGCGACATTATACCAGTGTATCCAACTGAATTTCCGTCTATAAACTACGTTCAGTTCACTAAAAAAGACGGTAGCATCGGTTCTACTGCTGCTGGCGCAACTAAACCGCAGTTTGATTATACACCTACCGGGAAACTGGCACCGGTAATTAAAATTGCTGGTTGGGTAAGTGTGCAGGAAGAATTTTTGGATGATTTGGTAGGTTCAAGTGCATTTTTAGCCCAGGAATTACCATGGGCTTATAAAGACGAAGAAACCCGCCAGGTGTTCAAGGGGAACGGTACAACTGAATTGAACGGTTTGTACGCGAATGTAGCCTCCGCATTGAATTATGCAGGTTTTGAAACAGCGAACCCGAACTCAAATAATTGGGATAAAATCGTGGTTGGCTTGACCAATTCGCGCCGTAGCTTGCGTCCAGGTGACGCTGTCTGGATTTCTCCGGAAGCTTATGCTGAACTTTTGATGAACAAATCAGAAGGTGCTACCCAAGAATACGATTACCCGATCCAGGCTACTACTGCCGGTCAATTGGCTGTTGGAGGTATCCCGATTTATTTCCATACCGTGTTCAATGCACTGGAAGGGATATCCGGTAATTTTAGCCGCGGCGTGGCTTTATGGCAGCGTAAGGGTATTACCTTACGTACTTCGACTGAAGCTGACCAGAACTTCTTCAAGAACCTGGTTACCTTCTTAATTGAAGCACGTATGGCAATGACTCCTTTCTTCCCTGAGTCATTCAAGAAACTTGACTTTACCCGTACTACTTAATCGTTTTTCATGATTTTTAAGTTTAGTCCCACGTATACTGAATATGTGGGACTTTTTTATTTATATTTGATTTATGGACGCATTAGATATCATACCTCTTAATTCGGCTAAGAACTGGTTGAATATAGAATTAGCCTTTACGGATGATGATGCGACTATTACAAGGCTTATAAAAGCAGCTGTTGACTGGGTAGAAAAACATACGTGTTGGAGAACTTATCAACGTACAGAAATACTTTATAACAGGCAGCAGCCTTTTTTCAATCCTGCTAATTTTTTTCCTATAGCGGGATATGGTGAATGGTACGGTTCATCAGGTATAAAATGTATCCCCGGAGGGCTTTCAATTTACTTGTACCCTTTCACGATAACTTCGGTTACCGATCAGTCCGATCCTCCTGTAGCTGTGGAATATACTACAAAGAAGAATGCACTAAAAACATTGTTGTACGCACTGCCAAATAGTGTTATTACTTTACAGACTGGATTTGCTGTAGAAGATATTGCACAAATACCACCGCCATTGATCGAAGCGGCGTATAAATGGATCACATACTTATATGAAAATCGTGACAGTTATCAGGTATCACAGCCTACAGATATACAAATTTTAATTAATCAGTACCGGAGGGCACTGATATGAAAAAATTGTTATACGAAAATAAAACTTTTATTGACCCGGGCAGGCTTCGGTTTAATATCCAATTTTATGAACAAACGACCACTCCAGATGAATACGGGAACCAGGTACCAAGCGAAGTTTTAAGTTATTCAACCAAAGCCTCGCAGCAGAATATACAAAACAGGCCGGGCAGTATTTATTCGCAGTTAGAGGAAGAAGCAGGCGCTACGTTAATGAACGGGGATACTTATTATTCTATTCGTTACCGTCCGAACTGGCACCCGAAAAAGAATATGCGTGTGCAGGTTAGTGTGAATGGAGTTGTGATAAATTACAGGTTGAGGGCGATTATTGATGTGGATCAGCCTGTGCATTACTGGCGTTTATTGTGTACGACTATTGAAAAAGGAACATGATAAAAAACCTGGAAGAAGCTTTAGGGCCATTGAGCCATCTTTTAAAGGAAATTCGCCCTGCGGTTAACCGCGCTGAGCTGACTGTTGCTGAACGAATAGCAGAGAGTGCACGGGCGCAGGCTCCAGGCAGCTTATCCGGTAAAATAAGTGTGATCCAGACAGGAGAGGAAACTATTATAGATGCGGGCGATGAATTATCTGCATACATCGAGTTTGGTACCGGCCAGAACGCAGAAACATTTCTAGCAGGAAAACCTGATGAACAGGTAGCCGAGGCGAAGAAATTCTTTGTGAACGGACAGGGTACATTAAGTGCCCATCCTTATTTTTTTCCTGCTATTTATGAACACCAGGAAGAATTATTTCCTGAAATAGAAAAAGAATTAGGTAACTTATGAAAAATCCGGATAAGAATTTACGAAAAGCTTATTTAGCTTTGTTAACCGGACAAGGAATAACCGCTTTTAATAAAAGCATTCCACCTGAAACTAATCCTATACCCAGTGAATATGTATTGATCGAGTCGCAAAGTAAAACGACTACCGAAAGAAGTAAAACTGAATTTGAATGGCTGAGCCGTATCATTCTGCATATTATAAGGGTTAATGACAGAGGGTATACGGCTACGACTTATGTGGATGATACAGAAGAAAAATGTATAACTGCTGTCGAGGCAGGATTTTCTATAGATAATTTTTACTTAAAATCAATCAATTTGATACAGAGTATGAATTTGGATATGACCGATAAAACGAATACTATCGAACGCAGGGTATTAATATATGAGCATTGGCTTTCAGAAAAACCAGTAAATAACGGATTTCCTTACATTTTTCCATTTCAATTATCATGACACCATTCCCAAATCCAGCCCCGTTTAGCCCCGGAGATCAATTCACATCGGATTATTGCAACCAATTAGTTGACGCAGTATTAGCTAAATTACAAGCGGAAAGTTTTGATTTCTTAGCGCAATTTGGCGATAAAACGTTATTTACACATAATGTATCCGCTGATAAGGATGAGATTATCAGGTTTGATAGCTATTCTAATATAAGGGTATATACAGGGTCTCAAAATGTATTCTTTTTACTGCAATTCACTGATCCAAATGGCAATGTAGCAACATTGTCATTAAATGAATTGGCGTCAGAAGGATTTAGTGTTAATTTCAGCTATACATTAAAGGCTAAACACGGTACCCAAGTATTGCTAAATATACAGGGCACAGTTGATGGGGTTATCTATGATTGTGGCGGCGCATTAACGATTTTAAAATCAGTGGGAGATTAAATGATACCAGGAAGATTGATCGGGTTGAAAGTTAACGGGGTTTTTATTTCCTGCGAGGTTTCCTGTGATTTTAACTTCCAGGCTGATATGCTTCCTGCTTCTGCGATTGACAGTGCAGGGTGGAAAGAGTGGTTACAAGGTATACGTTCCTGGTCGATGAGTGTAAGCGGGCAGTTATTAGCCGAAGCCGTAGGAGCAGATTTTAAAACTATTCTGAACACCTTTTTTTCGAGGCTACCCGTTTCATTAATATGGGGTACCAGGCCAACGGCTACTACACAATTATCCATCTCAGGAACCGCGTTATTGGCCTCAGGAGCAACTTCGGCGCCAAGTAAAGGAAATGCCACGTGGAACGTTGTTTTTCAAGGTACTGGGGCTTTAACAACATCGTTTGAGGACTTCGCAATACTGATCGATGCCATGCCAGCAGAGGCGGATTACCCGATAATAGTTGATGAATCTGTAACATGATGAACGGACAAGGAATAGGTTTTATCGTATGGGATGAGGGATGGGCTTGCTCCGATAACGTAATATTTGACATTGAGCGTGATCCTGTTCCGGGTCCTGACGGCAAAAAAAATATTGTTGAAAGTAAAACTTTGAAATTAAATCATATATTTGAGGGACAGTCTCATATAGTTAAAGGTTTGAAGGTAGATTGTCTGTTTAAATCAGACAATAAAAAATATGCTTTTACAGGAGAAGTTAGGGGTAAAAGTGGAAATTTAACTATTGTTGACCTTATTGCAAAATCTGAACGTATTAACGAAATTATAGCAAAATTAAAGGAGGAAAAATAAAATGAGCAATGCACTTCCCGGCAAGCTTTTAGGGGTAACCTTAGATGGTGTTTATTATAAATGCCAGACAAATGCCGACCTAACTTTCTCTGCGGCAGTTACCGCAGATGATACCTGCAAGCCTGACCAGGGTGTAGGTGCAGCCCCCATACAATGGGTGACTAACACAGTAGACAACAAATCATGGGTAATTACTTTCTCTGCGAAAGCTTTTGCCGATGGTCTGGGCGCTTCCGGCAACCAGTTATCACGTTTCTTCATTGAAAGTGATCTGAAAGTAACTGCGCATTTTATGACCAATCCTGATTTAGGTGATGGTACAATAAGTGACGATGTTCTTTATGAAGGTGATGGTCTGCTAACAGGCTTGAAACTGAATGCCCCGGAAAAAGGAGCTTCTACTTATGACGCTACCATTACCGGTAACGGGCCTATGACCATAACGGAAACTAACCGTACTACATAAAAAATGCCTTCGGGTATTGAGATCAAACGCTGCACACCTTATCCTGGAAACCGATGGGTGTGCAGTTATATTGTTTGGTTACGTTGCGGTTGCCGCTATGACAGGTTTACAGTTACTTTGGTAAAAAACTCGCAACCTACGGAAGAAGAAATTTTAAAAGCTATAGCTAATGGAGATACAAATTGACGGAAAAGAGTACGGTATTTACTGGGGATTGAATACAATCGATACTTTTTGCGAAATGATAGATATGGATATGACGCCTGCTATCGAACTGTTAATGCAAAAAGACTCCGGGATAAAAGGTACGATCGTTCTTTCAAAATTTATTTCCTGCGCCATTAATACATTTGCTATAATTAATGATCAGCCTGTACCTAATATATCTTATCAAAAAATCAATGTTGAGATAGATAAACGAGGTCCGGATTTTACTACCCCGATCGTGCAGGACTTTTTTAAATCTTACTTATACGGTAAATCGGTAGCTGAGCTGATGGGGATTGTTCTGGAAGAAACCAATAAATCGGAACCAGTTCCAAAAAAAAAGCCAGCATCGCGGAAATCCTCATCTTAGCGTATGAGATGGGACTTAAGCCGGCAGAAGTAGAGCGTTGTACTTTGGGCCAGTTTAATTTGATGCTGACAGGCTATAAACGCAGGCAGGAAAGGGATTGGGACAGGACAAGGCATATTATGGCCTTTATATTGAATTATGCAGGATGGGGCGCAAAAGAGTTTCACCATCCGAAAGATATTTATCCGCTTGACTTAGACCGGGAGGAAATAAAACACAGAATAACAAGCCGTAAACAAGCTTGGGCTTTACTAAAAGAATTTGAATAATGGCAAGGCTTGTATACGAAATAACCGGCGATATATCAGGTCTTGAAAGTGCCATCGGGCAGGCTTCTAATCTCATCCGTGACGCTGGTGCGCAGTCCAGCCAAATCAAAATAACCATTCCTGATATCTCCCCGCAAATTAAAGCGGGCGTAGGGGCTTTGGATCAGTTAGATCAGAAGCTATCGGTCATTACAGGAAATGCTGTGCTTTTCGGGGATAGCATCAAACTACAGACACAGGAAGTAAACGCTTACCAGGCAGCGATAAATACGCTTTTGGCCAACGGATTTGACCCGATGGACGGAGATGTTCAGCGGCTAAAAGTGCATGTTGATGAATTAACTAATTCATTAAAAAACGTTAAAAATGTACAACCTCCAGGATCATTTATAAATGATACTTCTCCATTACCTTCCGCTGAAAACTTAGCGCGGCCAAACTTAACAGGTTCAATTGGCGAACAGTCTCAATTAATCGCTGCTTTAAATGAACAACTTGCGCAGGGGGTTATAACCACAGAAGAATATAACCAGGCGTTACTGAGGTCAAGTTCTACCCTGAATACTTTAGGAGAAAGTGCATTAGGTGCTTCAGGAGCTTTGGAGTCTGAAGTAGGTATTATAGCAGGTTTAAAACAAGCTTTGGCCGATCTAAATACAACACGGTTAAACACTTTGGTTGAAGGTGATCTGCCAAAATTAAACTCAGAGATACAGCAGACAGAATTTGAAATACAACGTTTGCGTAATATAGGTAAAGAAGGGTTTGACAGTTTTGGAAACGCTATAAAAGGTGTTTCTGTGCAAAATATAAATGGGCAACTGATATCTTTATCAAATAATTTATTTGGCGCCCGGCAAATATCCCGTGACCTGGTAAGAACTTTTGATTCTACATCAGTAGGTACTTTTGCCCGGTCAATCGGACTACTTGCAGTTGACTTTTTGTTCTTTGCACAGAACGCCCAGTTTGCCAAAGTTTCTACCGTAGGTGCGACTGCTGCTATCGCTGTTGAAGGCGAAGTCGCCGGTGCGTCTGCATTAAGTACTTCTGCTTTAGGCGCCGCGTTTGCTTCTTTATTAACACCGACCAGTTTAATTGTGTTAGGTATAGCCGCTGCAGGTGCCGCTTTTATTGCTTATGAAAACTCACAGAAAAATGCTACCAAAGATGCCACTGCACATATTAAAGCTTTACGGGAACAGAAACAAGCTTTAGACGACTATATCACTACGCTTACCCCGGCGCAGCAGGTTGAAGCCCACGCAGGCGAAACTTATGCTGCTTCTACTATTAAACTGGAAGAATTGGTATTTGCGGTTAAAAATAATACAGGTGCCCTTTTTGATGGGAAGACAGCTTTGGAAGAATTGCAGAAATTATACCCTGTATTTTTTGCTAATATTGATGAAGCCGCGTCAAAGACTGATAAGTTCACAGCCGCGGCCAATGCTGCTAAAGAGTCTTTAGAGGCGCTAGGAAATTTTACTGCCGCTAATAAATTGGCACAGCAGTTTCGTGAAATAGCTATTTCCAACCAGGCAGGGGCTAATAGTTTATTAAAGCCTTTGACTGATCTTAAAAATCAGATCGACGCGGCGGGGGAAGCGTTTAAGAAAGCAGGCAGTGAATTTACGCAATCTTTCACTACTCCCGGCGGTGGCGGAGCAAGTGCTGCGGCAACAGGATTAAACCAGTTGCAGGTACAATACAATAATCTGCTTGATAAAATAAAAGGTTATAATTCGGCTGTAGCAGAGGCGAAGACTAAAACCCAGTCTTTTATTGATATTGCCAATCAGAATGCGCCAAAGGCAGGCTTAGTTACTGTAAAGCCGGATAAAACCACGGATATCATTGACCAGTTCGAGACACTTAAACAAAAGCTGGACGAGATCATTCAAAAAAGCAGTTCTCTTGCGGGAAATAATGGTTTAACAGGATATGCTTCCGAAGTAGCGGGTATTGTTAAACAATTCACGGATCTGAGCAATAGCGTAACGAACTTTGGTATTCAGGTCAATAAAGCTTTTTTACGCGGGGCATTAAGTGCATCCGAGGCTACAAAATTATTAAAACCTTTACCGGGTATACAGGCTGCAATTCCTAAGAATGAAGATGAGGCCATCAACCAGGCTCGGATAAAAGATGCGCAAGCTACGGCAGACGCTATACAGAAAATAAATGATCAGTTTGGTATAAAACAGCAGTCAGGCTTTAATGAGGAACTTTCCCGTATCAAAAGGCTATACGATAATATCATCGAAGAAGCTAGGAAAAGTGCATTAACTCGCCAGCAGATCGAAGAAAATTATCAGAACGCAGTTGCGAATGCCGGTGGAAATGCTTTGGCCTTATCAAACGCTAAGAAAATTTATGAAGCGCAGATACAACAGGCACAGAACGCAGCAGCTAAAATAGCGGCTGCACAAGCGGATATTTTACCTGCTATCGAGACTGTTGATGAAAAATATATCCAGCAGGAACAACAGACCTATGGTAAGATCACGGATATTGCTAACCAGGCATTTGAGGCATTGGATAGTGGTGAGACGGCGCGTACGGATAAGATCAACCTGGAATGGCAGAAACGGATTACTTCGGCAAATGCGTATTTCGATAAATTGCGTGACCTGGCAAAAGCAGCTAATCTCCCGCAGTCTGCCACCAATAATATCAATACGATACAGGCGCAGGTAAATGTTTTATTGAAAGCCGCAAATGCAGAGCAGGTATCGGTAGAAATATCGAAACCTTTTGCTGACGCCATGCAAGCCGCCGTAAATGGTTTTATTACCAATTTCTATGACAGCCTGGTTAATCTCGGGCAGCAAAGACAGGCGATTGATGATAAATATTTCAACCAGCTTGCCAGTGCTTCCGACCAGGCGACTATTGACCAGATCAATAATTTAAAAAGGATTGAGAAAGAAGCCACTATTTCTTTTGGTGCTGTTTTCAGTACGCTGGTAAGCAAGTTCAGCGCCAGCTTTAATCAGAGTATTCTGCAAAGCTTTACAAAACAGCTGACCGAAAATTTAGGTAAAACGCTGCTTACCCCGACGGCTAAACAATTAAGTATTTCCCCGGAAGAAAAAGCTGCGCAGAATGTGGCCGATACGCTTAGAAATGCAGGGGATAATCTTGCCGTAGAGATAAAACAGGCAGGAGTTGAATTTGCCAATTCTGTAAAAGGGGCAAGTCTCAATCCGTTAAGCAATACGGGCGTTAATGCAAAAGGTGAATTAGTTCCGCTGGATACCGGTACCGGATCCTTAACAGGAAATTTCGGTACGTCTGCTACGGACTTCAATGATACGGTTACTTCATCAGCGGGAGATTTTGCTAATACAACTACCGAGGCAGCGACCAAGTCAGCGAATAAAATAGTAAGCGGTAGCAACCAGGCAGGTCAGGCTATCTCTACCAGTGGCAGTAATTTGTCATTATCTGTAGCCAGGGCTGCGTCTGCGCTTAGTTTGGCCGGTGGGGTAATCTCAGGTATATCTTCTCCTACAAGTTCAGTAGGACAAGCGGCAGGAGGTATTTTATCAGGTGCAGGTGAAGGAGCTCTGATTGGTTCTGCTTTCGGACCGGAAGGAACAGTGATTGGTGCGATTGGAGGTGCGATCATTGGTGGTATCAGCGGGCTATTTAGCGCATCGAAAGCCAAAAAACAGGAAGAATTGCAGCAGAAGCAATTAGAGCAGCAGAAAATAACCAATGAACTCATAGCAAGACAAAATGCATTGGCTTATACAACCTCCATAATTGGGCGCATGACGCAGCAGGGGATAGTGACAGGCGTTGACCTGAACTCTTTCGGGCAGCTGACAGCGACAGTAAGTGGTAAAAATATTCAGTTTGTTTTAGACCGTGTAGCAAATGGGCGTTAAATACATCATCCAGTTACGATCTCCGGATAATATAGCCTGGCAATGTGACATTGAGAAAAACGGCTTTACAGGAGATGCTATTGCTATTCGCGGGGTATCAGAACAGGCTATTGAAATTGACTGGGATGGTGATAAAGCGGACGATCCTTTCGACCCGATAAAAAAGTCCAGCCTCATATTGAAAGTATACAATGATGGCTTTATGGACCGGGATGAACTGATGGGCGCCGGGGATAAAGATTTTCTTGCCAAACTGTTCCGTAACGGACAGTTGTTCTGGACAGGTTTTCTGCAGCCTGAAAATATCCAGTGGCCGATGAAATCCGTTCCCTATGATATATCGATCACTTTTGTCTGCGGGCTTACTTTGCTCGATACAATGCCATATGTACATACCGATCTTTTAGGAACGACAGGCTCACAAAGCCGTTGCCCGATGAACTATATACGGAATATTCTTTTCCAGCATGCTAACCTCGGGATAAAATTACCTATCCGCTGGACTAATCATCTTCAATGCACAGCTTTTAGTGGGGATTTTTTTACCGGAAGTGTGCAATGGTCACCTTATAATGAAGGTTTCTATACCTATCAGCAAGGTATAAATGGTGAACAACAAGGGCCTTTACAAACCTGCGGGTATATACTGAAAGGATTTTTACAAGCCACGCAGTGCCGTATTTACCAGGATAACGGCAAATGGGTGATCCGGCGCGTAAACGATGTTATCTCCGGAACAGCTATTTTATATAACGAGATTAGCGCCGATCTCGGAATGATGGTGGTTCAGTCCGGGTCACAAAACCTGATCAGGCAGATCGGGCGAACAGGTTACCGGTTTGTAATGGAAAATGCTGTGCTGACTAATGTACAAGGCTTAAAATCTTTCAAAACTACTTATACTGCTAATATCCGGCAAAATATCATTCCCAACGGCAACTACGATATCCGTATATCAGATTTAACCGTACCGGGGATTTTAACCGGGAATATCCTTTTATACTGGGGAAGCTATGATACTTTACTGGTGAATGCAAAGCCATCCCTTGACGGCCGAAGCGGGTATTGTGCACAGTTGACCAATGTTAGTGGTGACGAGTATTTTACGATGGTACAGGTCGGTGGTACGCTTGGAAATGACGGCTTGCCGATTGACGCTTATACACAGATCAAAGTAATTAATTTCGGATTTACCTTTTCACCGGGTACCGGCTTTGCGCCGGTTGACGGCTCTGACCTGATTATTTGGGACAGCCAGCCTTTACAGTTTAAAATGATACTTAACCAGGGAGGATCAAAATATTTCCTGAATGAGTTTGGTACATGGAGTACGGTTGAAGCATGGATACCCATTGTAGTAGATGGGTTAAAATTGGGCGATATAGCAAGGGTTAATTTTGATAAGTTCCAGGGCGTGAAAGTGCCACAGCCTTTAGCAGAACCTTCGGCCGGGGATATATGTGATCTGCAAATCGTATTCCGCGTTAAAACAGGGCAGACCTATTCACTGGATAATATGTCCATTACTATCGATAACGGGAATGACGTATATGAAGTATTTAACGACGCCAGCACATGCACTTCTTCCGACTCGGCCGAACTGAATATCAGCAGCAGTTTTAACGGATATATGCTGAGTAATTTTATGACCTCCCCTTTCCGGTCGGATGATGAAAGTAAATTTAATGACGGGCTGATTTATAGCGGTACGCTTACCGGTGTAAACTCTCATGCCGTGATGCGTTTCCGCTATAAACCTTCGCAGATCGTTAATACGGATATGTTCGTTTCCGGGCAAAACTGGTCCTTTGATGAAATTTATGCCGTTGACACATTATTAGGTAAAAAATTTCTACCTTTAAATGCGAAGTATTATGTAGAAAAAGGAATTGTGAATATAATCGCGATGGAAGCCCGTAACGATAATATAACCTTAAGAGAAAGTTTCTACAGTTCAAATGATAATTTAAACTCAAACTAATGCCGGGTCCTTACGAAGTTATTTTTGCCAGGGTAATGCAGAAAGTAGCTACTGAAGCTGACTGGCTGGCCGTCGAGGATGAATTAGGCGTTATACTGGCGGGCGAACAGGCGTTTGTGCTTGACCCGACTGGTACTTTCCTGGTCAATTTTAAAATAGGGGATGGTACAAAGAAATTCTCTGAGCTCCCTTATTTCATTACTTATTACAGTAATGTTCTTAACCAGAAAATATTAACTTTCACCGGGACAACGGACATTACTATCCCCAGTGTTTTCAGGGATAAATCCTGTCTGTATGATGTTATCGTTATTAATTCAAGCGGAAGCGTAATTGATCTTAAATTAGGTACGTCATCAGGCGGTAACGAACTTTACGAAGTTACTGTGCCGATCGGAACATCTACTATTAACAGTCCGAAAGTATTCAGCACACCAACTACTTTATATCTAAGTGGTCTTGCCGGGAAAAGTTATACGATCTTTATTGTTTATTTCCAGTATGATGAATCGCCCGCCACACCGCCTACAGGTGGCGGAGGTGGTTCAAGCGGCGGTGTTTTCCCGAGATGCTTTAAAGGAATGTTCGAACCGCTTAACGATACTGACCTCGATACGAACTGGGATTTTACAACAGGTCTTGGTAAGACTGGAACACCTTATGCAAATTGTGCGATCTCCGGAACTAACGGGACGGAGGATATGGGCCGGTTCTATCCTGTAGGCTGGCAGGTAGGCGATTCATTAAGGCCTGCGACAACTTTCGGAAATTCTTCAGGACTGATTACTATAGCTGAAAATAATATTCCCGAACACCGGCATAAATTATTTTCAGGCGCTGCGCCGATAGGTCAGCTGGCACCAGATACGTTAGGTAATAAAGTAGCCGCATGGTCATCTAATCATACCAGCGGTAACCAGGATTATGATATGAAACAGGCAGGCGATGGAAACGCGTCTATAGGAACAACTTCTGCTTACGGGCAAGCAACACCTGATGCAATCGATATCAGGCCCAAGTCTAAAATTGTTTTATACTTTGTAGCAATCACCGACCCATGAGCAGTTTTATCATAAAAATTCTGGACAGGCTTAAAGCATCCACAGGGGTCGATCCTATTTTAGTTGATTCTAAAATGGGCTATTCGCAAACGTTTTCGGCGGCCGATCTGACGGATAACGAGTTCATCACAAAAGCAATCGGAATGTCTTTTGCTGCGGGAGTGCCTACTTTATCTGTCCCGGTAATTAATGCGGGTACGCCTATTCCTTATTTTATTGACATAACTTTATATAGTGGAATTACGGAAACTTCCGAGGTGATCACCAAAGCAACCTCTTATGATGCAATTACAGGCCTAGCTACAGGTAGATTACAGGTCTGGAACGATATGGTAGTGGAAGAACAGGATACGGTTGGTGACGGTAGCGGTACTTTTACAGGCTGGAACATATATGGCCATGACGACGGATCCGGAAATTTTAAGGAAGACACTTATGTAATTTTAAAAGGATGAAAAAATTTTTATTATTCCTGCTGTTCATACCGGTATGGTGCTTTGCACAAACCCCGGTTACGCCGCAATTTCAGCGAAAAATTCCGTCGGATAGTATATTACGTGCTAAAACGCCACAGGGCACTTTATTACTGCCTGACACTTCCTGGGTTAAAAAATATTCAGGAAAAGATTTGATCGCCAAAGTTACTGATTTTGAGGGAGCAGGCACAACCAGCAGTAAATTTGGTTTGCGGGATACACTTCTTAAAATTCACTGGGTAATTAATTCTACTGATACACTAAATCCAACGCTAACAGTTATTTCAGATCAGGCACAACCAGGATTACTAGTTAAAGCATTTGAATCAATTGACGGACGGGCTGTAGTGCATATGAGGTCGTCTAAGAATAATCAATGGTGGGAAGTGGGTACAAACCCCGCAGGACAAAATAAAGCATTTGGTATACGCCGGATGAACGGAGTTGCTTTACCAAATGTTGATTATTTATGGTACGTAGAACCATTAACTGATACGTCTGTATTTCCTCATCAAGTCAGGTTTCCTAATGCAAGAGCTTATACTTCAGGGGATAGCGTCGCTTATTTAAAAAATGGTTTTATAGAGATTGGGCCAGCACCTACAGGTGGTAGTTTTTCACTCACCACAATAGGTATGTCCGGCCCTGCAACCTATAGTGGGGGAGTATTGAATATTCCGCAATATGCGGGGACGACTTATACTGCTTCTGGTGGCGTGGGGTTGTCGGGGAGTGATTTTAGGATAGCAAGTGGTACTCTTATTGGATCAACAGTAGCTATATCATCTCCTATAACAACCAACTTTACTATAGGCTCAAATTCAAGCGGCAATACGTCTGTACTTCAATTATTTAATAATGTATTGCAATTAACGTCTCATAAATCAGGATTAGGAACTGTTTTTGTTCAGCTAACCAATTCATCAACAGATGCTGAATTAAAAACAGGATATCAAAATTCAACTGGTACACTTTCAAAATCAATAATCTATGGTGTTACTAACAGAGGTATATTACATACCGATATTGTAGACACCGTAGGCGACAGATACGCTGACACATCCTACGCGGTTAATGGCAAGCGTTATGATACATGGATTCCGACTTGGAAGGCTGTAAAGAGCAGGGTTGATAGTGCAGTGAATGCACATACAAGCGGCATAACAGCCTTAACCGGCGATGTAACAGCATCAGGTACAGGAAGCGTTGCAGCTACTTTAGCAACCGTCAACAGCAATGTGGGTTCTTTTGGTGATGCTACGCATGTAGCGGCTATTACTGTCAATGCTAAAGGCTTAACGACCGCTGTCACATCAACGGCAATAACTTTTCCTGTAACATTATCTAATTCAGTCGCATTAACCAACAAGGATTTATCAGGTGCCGGCAACATCTTCCCGACATTCAACCAAAACACAACCGGAACGGCCTCCAATATAACTGCGACTTCCAATTCCACTTTAACTACTTTGTCTGCCCTTTCGTTGCCTTATAGCCAGTTAACAGGGGCACCATCCCTAACAGGGTACGTACCGTATACAGGTGCCACAGGAAACGTCAACTTAGGGACAAACTTTATTGCGGCGGGTGCTTCATTAACTCCTTTAGCCCCAATTCACGCTATCAGTACGATATCAACTAACCCAAGAGGTGTTTTATCCGATCAGAATACAGCGGATGCGGTAGGAGCGCGTATCACGATGCGTAAATCACGTGGTACACCTGCTTCCCCTACGGTTATTACGACTGCGGATGTTTTAGGATCATGGACAGCAGCCGGATATGATGGAACAAACTATATCGATGCGGCAAAGGTGTTGGTTACCTCGACAGGCACGATAGGAACTAACCAGGTTCCTGCAATAATGGAATTGCAAACAGCTAACGCATCTGGCACGTTGATTGACGGTATAAAGATCGATCAGGCGCAGGCTTTGACTTTCGGCGCATATGGTACAGGTATATTGCATTCTGGTTCAGCAGGCGCTATTACTTCCAGTGCTGTAAATTTGGCTGGCGCTGATGTAACAGGCTTACTTCCTAATGGGAATTTAGCTAACTCAACGATTAGTGGTATTTCTTTAGGGTCTAATCTTGCTGCCTTAACGGCAACTGACGCAACCTTAACTTTTTCAGGTTCTTATACCGGGGCGACAGCA